>Ga0325405_1004913_pt1 | contig 13597 bp, 16 predicted proteins | sample PopdelMetagenome_21_FD_205663 | JGI IMG/M metagenome (GOLD analysis project Ga0325405, IMG submission 205663) | Populus deltoides microbial communities from Bellville, Georgia, United States - Xylem-Control-R2 | ecosystem: Host-associated > Plants > Phyllosphere > Stem > Wood/Secondary xylem... | reverse complement strand
AATATTCTTTTATTATTTATTTAATTTTAATTAAGTGCTCAACAATATTCAAATAATACACACACGTTAACCATACAACAATATAACATACAAATGTAGCTTCAAATGTTGGATCAAATACTGTATGTATAGTTTTTGAGTCTTCCAAGAAAGATTAGTACAAAAACCAAAGAAAAACCACATACACTACACGCTGACTTTTCTTCAGGATCTTTCCTATGTGTGAGAAACTGTATGATCAGATGTGATAAAATACACCAAGTGATCTTCCCCTTACACAGGTAGGGATAGAAGTACAAGGTGGTAAAGATACTCCTTCCATTTTTTAAATGCCTCGTTATGTTCTTGATATTAACCCACTTCACTCTGTTTTCTCAACGCTTTGAAGATCGGGAAATATTTATCAATCAAACTACCCATTAACCTATTTAAAGTTGCAACTTTATAAATCAACCCCTGCACTTATATGACCATTCAGGGAGGATTCATCTCAACTTTATAAATCAACCCCTGCACTTATATAACTCTATTTTTTCTCTGGGTTTGCTTTGGTCTCTCTACAAGTTATCATAAAAACCAGATTTTTTCCTTGCTTTACACTAAATGCACACTTCTTCAAATTAACCTTTATGCCATACTTGTTCAAAGTAGCGAAAACATTAATTCTCAGGGTTTCTAGGATGGTCTATGGAAGATACAATCTTTTATATATATATATATATATATATATATATATATATATATATATATATATATATATAAAAGGTATCTTGGGTCAGCTTGTATGCACCGAACTAGATCCCTACACCCTAGCAAGACTTGTAAAACAGGATTTATGCCATGATTAGTATTAGTCATAGTTATTAAACTTGGCCCGAGGGTTGACCCGGCCAAGGGGCCGGGTCCCGGGTTTCATGGGTCAACCCGGGTCAACCCGGATTAACCTAAAAAATTAAAAAAATTAAAGTTTTAATATTTCATATGAAAAAATCTATGTAAATATAGATTATACATATTATGAAGTTTAAAAGAATATTTTAAAAAGATTTTTATCCTACATTAAAAAGATATTATGTTAAGCTTTAAGTTAAAGTATTTAAACTAAAAACGTTTTTTATCCCACATTGAAAAAACATAACTTTTTTCATGGGAACATAGAGTATATATATGAAAGGGCTTCAAATCCCATATTGAAAAAATATTATGTTATCCTTTTAAGTTGAAGTATTTAAACTAAAAGGTTTTTTTATCCCACATTGAAAAAACATGGTTTTTTTTCATGGGAACATAGAGTATATATATGAAAGGGCTTCAAATTCCACATTGAAAATATACTATGTTATCTTTTTAAGTTGAAGTATTTAAACCAAAATGTTTTTTTTATCTCACATTGAAAAAACATGACTTTTCTCTTGGGAACATAGAGTATATATATACTAATGGGTTTCAAATCCCACATTTTAAAAAAAAAAGGGTCCCGTCCGGGTTCGCCCGGGTTTGGCCGGGCTGTTGCCATAGCCGGTGTTTTATTAAACCCGGATCGGTCCAGCCACTGGGTCGACTGGGTCCCAGGTCGACTCGCCGGGCTGGTCCGGGTTTAATAACAGTGGTATTAGTAAGCAGAAGAAGTCAACTAAAAATTATATAAGGAGCATAACTCTTGACCCCATCCATTTTACCAACTTATACCTTGTGGTTCGTGAACATCAATATTAGTGAGCAGAAGAAGTCAAACTAAAGACTATATAAGGAGCATAACTCTTGACCCTCATCCATTTTACCAACTCACCCATCCACTTATTATTTAGAAGATACAATCTTTAAAATGCATGCTTCAATTTTCTATCTCAATAAATTCTCAAAGACCTGGCTACTTGTTAGAGAATAATATAAATCATATCATAAGACCTCACCTAACAGCTTAAGCTATTGGGTTGAGATGGTTCTTTGACATGGTATTAGAGCCTTGATAACCAAGCGATCACGAGTTCGAATCTCATCATCCCTATTTATTTGATAAAAAAATTTAAGCATAAGGTAATGTGGGCCTCTGCAAGTTTCAAGCCCAAAGGGCTTTCACTTGAGGGGGTGTATTAGAGAATAATATAAATCATATCCTGGGACCTCACCTAATAGCTTAAGCTATTGGGTTGAGATGGTTCTTTAACATAAAACAATTCAGAAAAATGCTAGAAACTCTCATGTCTTGTTCAGTGCGGGATCACGTATATTTATATTGGTTACAGTGCAATTAAGGAGAATGAATTACAGTTGTGTAGTCTATCAATTACAGCTATGTTGTCTATGGAATGTACATGGAAGGCAAATAATTAACTCCTGTAATCAAGGTGTAGTTTCATCTGTTGATTTGTTGTGGTCTGTAATTGCATGTTCTGATATGTCGTGATCTGCAGATTGTATTTCCATAATATGCCCCTTCAAGATTAACGGGGATGAAATCACGTTGAGCTTGTCTCTTAGGAAGGCAAATCGGGCGGACACAATTGGTTTAGTGAGCCCGTCAGCAAGCTGGTCTTTACTTGAGATGAAGCGCGCATCAAGAGTTTTCTGTTGAACTTTTTCCCTGATAAAATGATAGTCGATCTCCACGTGCTTAGTGCGTGCATGGAAAACTAGATTGGCCATGAGATATGTGGCACCAATGTTGTCACACCATAGTATTGGATACTGGACTAAAGTAATACCAATTTCACGCAGCAAGGATTGCACCCTAAGAGATTCAGCAGTGGCATGTGCAACTGCACGGTACTCGGCTTCAGTGCTGGAACGTGCCATAGTTTGTTGCTTCTTGAAGCTCCATGAGATTAAGTTGTCACCAAGATATAGGCAAAACCTTGAGGTGGATTTTCGATCATATGGACAGCCCGCCCAGTCAGCATCGGAGTAGATAGAAAGTTGTGTGGAGGTGCTTGGCTTAATAAGTAATCCAAAATGAATTGAAAACTTGAGATAACGTAGGATTCTTTTCACAGCTGTCTAATGTTCATCAGTAGGTTGGTGCATGAATTGGCAAACTTTGTTAACTGCTAAGGAAATATCTGGTCAAGTCAGGGACAAATATTGTAACGCTCCCACTACACTTCGGTAATTGGAAGGATTTGAATAAGGTGCACTCGAGACCAAGGATAGTTTCTGAGAAGAGGACATTGGTGAAGAGACCGGTTTGGCATCCACCATATTTGTACATTGGAGAAGGTTGAAGATGTACTGGCTTTGCGAGAGAAGAAGACCTTCAGCCAGCAAATGTGCTTCCATGCCTATAAAATATTTAAGGTGTCCAAGGTCTTTGACAGCAAATTCATGACTGAGATTGGTGATCAGTTGGGAGATAGCCAGTGGATTTGATCCAGTGATCAGGATATCATCGACATAAACAAGGATGAATAATGAAGCTGACCTATGTCTGCAAATGAAAAGAGAAGTGTCGGAGCAGGAGTTCACAAAACCAAGAGAGAGTAAGTGCTCTTATAGGCGATGGTACCAAGCTACTGGAGCCTGTTTCAAGCCACAGAAGGCCTTATGTAGTCGGCAAATATGATTGGGAAATCAAGGATGCACATAGCCAAGAGGTTGGTGCATGTAAACCTCTTTAGATAAGTTGTCATGAAGGAAGGCGTTTTGTATATCAATCTGATGTATCGGCCACTGATTGGAGACAGCATAGCTGAGCATGACGTGAATGGTGGTAGGTTTTACCACAGGGCTGAACGTGTCATCGAAATCAATTCATGGTTGTTGATGATAACCCTTGGCAACAAGTCTTGCCTTTCTTCGTTCAAGAGAACCATCAGACTTACGTTTGGATTTGAAAATCCACATGGAGCCGACTACATTGAGACCAGGTGTGGCAGGGATTAAGGACCATGTGCCATTCCTTATGAGTGAAGTGAATTCTTCATCCATCGCTACACGTCATTCACGATGTTTTGAAGCTTCTGAATAGCAAGTTGGTGATTCTGGAATGGTACCTGTTACAAGAAAAGTTTGTGGCAGGGGATACCGAACAGCTCCATCAGGATTCTTCTTTGGTTTCATGATATTGTTTTAAGATCGTGTGACCATCTGATGAGGACGATGCGCAGGGAGTTCTGCAGCAACTAATATGTGTTGGGTTTGCTGTGGTGTGGGAGTAAAATCGTTGGGAGGGGTGAAGGAATTTATGTCGGGTGGTGACATGTTTTGGGAAGGAGGAGGGACTGAGGAGGATGAAGAGAATGGCTGAGGATAGGAAGAAGGTGTTGTTGGATGGAGGCTAAGGCAGGGATGTATTTGAATTAGCAAAGGGAAAAGACCCTTCATCGAAGACCACATGTCTTGAGACAAATACCTTCCTAGTGGATGTATCAAGACATTTGAATCGACGGTGAGAATTGCTATACCTAAGGAAGACGCAATGTTTAGATCGAAAGTCAAGTTGTGGACATGAAAGGAGATGGACCCCACACATCAGAGAAAATTAATTCAAGTGGTTGATTAGAAACTGATTGAGAGCTAAAAAAAGATAGGCGATGACTCTTTCCTTGTTGACAAGCTGAACAGATACCCGGAATTTTATTAGATGAAATAGGTAAAGAAAATTTTGAAATGAGATGATGGACAATTTGATAGGACGGATGTCCCATTCGGTAGTGCCAGACATCAAAAGGTACTCATTAAGATAGGTAGGCTTATGGACAGTTTATGGATGTCATGGAGATTGGAAAAATGTAAAGGCCGTCTTTAGGTTTGCTGCGCAGAAGAACTCTTCCTGTTGCTTCATCCTTCACCAAAAAAAAAAGAGTGAAATTCAATATAAATGTTATTATCTCTTGTGAATTGGCTAACAGAAGTTAAATTCTTTTGAATCTGCGGCACATGCAACAACTTATTTAAAATAAAAGAATTTATTGGTGTGGAGAGAGTTGTAGAGCCAATGTGTTTTATAGGCAAACCTGCCCCGTCTCCAACATGAATTTGGTCGTTGCCAAGATAAGTGTCTGACTGGAAAGACAAGTTGTTGAAGTTGTTGGTGAGGTGATTTGTGGAACCAGTATCCAGATACCAGTTGGTATCATGAGGTGGTGAGGAAGCTGTCATATAAGCTACCATGTGAGGAGAAGTGCCTTGGTAGGCATGATCAAATCTGTAATGACATTGGATGGCAGTGTGACCAAGTTTGCCACAGACCTGGCACTGTGGTCTTGGATTGGAGGAGTAGTTTAGAGGTGGACCTCTTCCTTTATAGCCACGTCCCCTTTCTTTGTTGTTTGAGCCATAGGAAAGGTGCTGAGGGAGACGTTGGTGTTATGTATATCTTTCAACACGTGATCTGTGGACATTTCTTGTGGCCATGTTCACCAAGTTAATAAAGTTATCAAATGAGATTTGTTGCTGTTCCAGACGTAGTTCAAATGCAAGAAGATGATTAAACATATCTTCTAAGGTCATTTTGTCAATTTGAGTGGAAATTGAGGTGACAATAGCATCATAAGAAGTATCAAGACCACCAAGAAGATAAATTGTAAATTCATGGTTTTGAAGGGGTTGTCTGTTAGCTGCCAAGTTGTCTAAGAATGACCTTATTTTTTGAAAATAACCAGAGATTGACAAGTTACCTTTCTTGGTGGAGGCCAAGAATTGTCTAGTTTGTATGGCGCGAGCGAAGGAGTGAAAGGAAAACATTCTCTCAAGAGCAACCCAGACTTCTCTAGATGTTGAAAGGCTAACCATTTGTGCCAGAATATTCTCAGACAAAGAGGAAACCAGTGCACTTAGCACAACCTGATCTTGATCATACCAGGTATAATAGTGGGGATTTGATATTTTAGCAGGAACGATTTGGGAGGTTGCTGCTTCAAGATTAAAAATGGTAAGGTTAGGACTGGAGATGGTTCCATCAACAAAACCAAAAAAACACTGACCACGTAGGTAGGGGACGATTTGAGTTTTCCACAACAGATAATTATCCTAGGTAAGTTTGATTATGACAAGGCTATGGATGTTGATGGGAGTGATGGAGTTGGAAAAAGAAGAAGCCATAATAGGGGATCGAAAAACAGAGGTTATGTTATGCTTTGATACCATAAAACAATTCAGAAAAATGCTAGAAACTCTCGTGTCTTGTTCAGCGAGAGATCACGTGTATTTATATTAGTTACAGTACAATTAAGAAGAATGAATTACAGTTGTGTAGTCTATCGATTACAGCTGTGTGGTCTATGGAATGTACATGGAAGGCAAATAATTAACTCCTGTAATCAAGGTGTAATTTCATCTGCTGATTTGTCTTGGTCTGTAATTGCATGTTTTTATGTGCCGTGATCTGCAGATTGTATTTCCATAATACTACTAACCTTTGATGTGTTGTTCCTTTTTTCTTCAAACCGAGCAACACTACTTTGTAACAATACATTCCCCAATCAATCATAAATGAATTTTGTTCTTACTTGCCTCTTCCATTCTTATTTGATTATAATCCAAAAATATGCTTGAAACCTTGTTGTGGAATCCACCATATGGTCCATCCTTAGGAGTGGATAACAATCTTTAATTTGAACATGTTTGGGTAGGAAAAGTTCATACACATTCATCATCTCTCTTCTTTTTGAACTAAAAACATATTTGTTAATCAATCTGCATATTGAACTTCCCTAATAAAGCCCGCTTCCAGTAATCTAGCCACTATTAAATTGAATAATTATAATTATAACATGAACTTTGACTACACAATAAAGGGTTTACAATCCTCTTTTATTATATTACATGTGAAATCAGAGTCGTTAGGATTTGGATCTTGATTCAAGAAAGGAAGGTATATACAGGTACACAACTATTACGTTAAACTTTTACAGAAAAACTCTTTATTTTAATTGAAAAAAAAGGGCCAAGTTTACTTGAGAATAAAATTGATAATAGGAATTCATGTTTGCTTGCACATCTTATTGAACTTGGTTTCATAATTTATTTATGCTACAAATGTGCAGGTAAGCGTGGTTTCGCAACTACAAGTAGTGGCTTAGCAAGAGTCATGCTATCTTTTATGATGTACTCTTTCAATGACAAACTCCAGCTAAAACATGAAGAAGCCAAGATAAAATAACCATTTCAATTAGCTTAAACTGTTAGGTAAGGTCTCAAGATATGATTTATATTATTTTCTAACACATCTTCTCAAGCGAAAGTTTTTTGAACTTGAAACTTGCAAAGACTCATACTACCTTGTGCTTAATTTTAATCACATAAATAGTAATAGTGAGATTCAAACTCGTGACCACTTGATCATTAAGGCACTGATACCATAATAAAGAATTATCTCAACTCAATAGCCTAAACTATTAGATAAAATTTCAAGATATAATTTACATTATTCTCCAATAGAAAATAACATGTTCGTAATCAAACTCCCAGGTGCCACAGCCATGCACCCACGCTTTCCTGTGCTGAAATGAAATGAATCTCATTCCATTCTCAGCCAACATAACATGTCCTGTTCTGGTGAGATGACACTCTGGTTTGAATCTTAGTGGCTCGTCCCAAACTCTAAGGTCCCTAATCTGCTAAGAATAGCATAACTACCTTGCGGGATGAAATGGTTGGAGACTACTGTATCAGCCATGGACACATGAGGAATGTTCAAGGTGCAAAAGGGTTGAGTCGAAAGGCTTCTCTAGCGCAGGCCTCGACGTAATTGAGTTGTGCAAAATCTGATTCTTGAACCAGTTGTTGCTTCCCAACCACTCTATCCAGTTCTTCAACAAACATTTTGAGTATCTCAGGGCTGTTTAGCATCTCTGCAAATGCCCATTCGCAAGCATTTGATGGATTGTCTACAGTTGCTAAGATTATAACCTAGGAATATTATAATATATAGTTCAAAATCATTACTAAAATATGAATCTAGTAATATGTAATTATTTAAAATTTATAGAAAAATTGTGTCTGTATTTGTAAAATAATTATCTCAAAAACTCAAAATTAATTAAATTCAAACTCTTAGATGAAAACTTAAAAGTGATTTTATAGCATCAATTCAGAAAGTAGAAAATATTTAGATAAACAGTTAAATTTAATCCTTAAACATTATTTTTTTTATTTGAGTATCTTGAATTATTTTTTCTAAAATAAGTTTCGACTGCATATAATAGTTTAAAAACACTAAGCACACGTTGTCTTTTGAATTACTTTCCTAGCCTGTAGTTCCTTATCTAATGTTCTTTATATGCCTCATATTTAATATTGGGCATACTACATTATATACATCAAAACACACTTTTATATTATCTAAAATTGTTTATATACCTCATATTCAAAAGCCATTGCTTTTTGTTGAGAAATTTTATCGTGATAATAATATCTATTTTAAATTTCACGCATTTGTTTTTTTATATTAAGGATATCAACACCAAGGTAGTGTTCCTTTCCGGTCAAAGTAAAGATGGTCTCTATGTTTTGCCCGAGTCTTCTGCCATGTCAATTCCTCATACTTATAGGTCTCTTTGTGTATCTGCTTCTATTTATATCTGACATCATCAATTATGTCATCCTATTTCCCGTGTTTTTATTTTCTTAGTATCAAATAATAAACTTACTTATAACTCTCGATGTTTAACCTCTCAATGTTAAGCATGTTCGCTATGAAAGTCGTCGTGTTGTTGGGACTTATGGGTCACAAAACTTCTCCTCCATTTGATTTAATTTTTAGTGATGTCTAGGGTTCTGCTCCTATTTTTTCTTCTGATAGTTTTTATTATATTGTTATTTTTGTTAATGCGCATATAAAATATATATGATATTATATTCTTGTTGCGAAATCTGATGTATTTTTTGTTTTTCATTATTTTCAAGCTTTTGTTGAACATCAATTTTTATGAAAAAATTAAATATGTTCAGACTGATTGGGATAGTGAATACCACAAGTTAAATACTTTATTTTAGACTATCAGTATTCATCATCGTTTAATTTATCCTTCTACTTATGAATAAAATGAAATTATTGAACGTCTTCATCGACATATTGTCAAAACTGATCTTACTCTTCTTGGACAGTATAAAGCATCATTATAGTTTTGGAATTATATGTTTGAATCCTCAGTATATCTTATGATTTGTATGCCTACTATTTTCCTCCACAATAAGTCACCATTTGAGTGTATTTTTCATCATACTTCTAATTATAATTTTGTACGTACATTTGAGTGTCTTTTCTATTCATTTTTGCGTTCATATCATACTTATAAGTTAGATTTTTGTTTCTCTCCATATGTGTTTTTAGGCTATAGCTCCTATCATCTTGGTTATTATTGTCTTGACATCACATCTCAATGTATTTATAACTTTCATCATGTCTATTTTTATGAACAAGTGTTTTCTTTTGACAAATCTAGATAAATGACAAAGCCCCCACAACATCTCTCCACATCATATTGCTACTACCCACTTGCCTAACTTGCTTAATCTCCTAATTTTTCACTCACTTAATATTGTCTAACATTCTTGCCACCTTAAAACAGCCCATCAGTCTTGCTTTTATGCCTTTGTATGCTTGTTTATCTACTTATCATTCTCCAAGTATAGGTTCCTTTCTTTTAGAGTTGTAATTTTCCAGGTTTGACGCTACTCGGTTTTTTGGTTCTGCTACTGGTTCACCTGAGTCTGCTGCTGTCAAACCAACATCTCAGTCTGAATCTTCTATTTGGTTGAGTTTAGATGTTGACCTCTCCTCTTATCCTCCACAGTAGCATACAGTTTCAAACTTACCTACCTCCTGTTTTGTGGTTCGTTAGCATCATATGGTTCTTTGTCCATGGTTGCCAAAGACAGCAAATCTGACGGGTTCTTTCGCTTCATCTGCCAGCTCTATTTCTTGAGTACTCTCTCCTCCTGCCTATAAACTAATTACATTTTCTAATGCTGACATGTATGAGGCTTGGCACAATGCTATGAATAATGAAATTTAGGCATTACGTTCCAACAATACTTGGTCTTTAGTTCTTTTTATCCTTCGATGAATGTTATTGGTAGTTATTGGGTGTACAAGATAAAGTGTCATGCAAATGGTAGTATTGAGCGTTACAAGGCTCGGTTGGTTGCTAGAGGTTTTACTCAACAAGAAGGTATTGATTATTCTGAGACTATTAGTCATATCATTAAGTAAACCATTGTTCGGTTGGTTTTCACAATTGCGGTTTCACATGGTTGGAAGATTAATCAAATTAATATATATAATGTCTTTTCAATAGGACACTTGACAAAGAGATCTACATGCAGCAGCCTTTAGGTTATGTTAATTCTACTAATTCCTCTCATATATGTCGGTTGCACAAGTCTTTATATGGTTTAAAACAAGCTCCTCGGGCATGGTACACTCACTTGAGTGATTATCTTTTTTTATTGAATTTCATACTTCTAAGGTTGACATATCATTATTCATCTTGTCTAAGGGTGATGATATATTTTATCTTATGGTTTATGTTGATGATATTTTACTTACTAGAAGCAATTCGGTCTTGCTTCACCAATTAATACAGTTGTTAAGCTTAGAGTTTAAGTCTCAGGGTTTAGGAGTTGTTTATTATTTTTTAGGGAATGAGGTTCATCCTACTAGTATGGGTATTATGCTACGATAAAATAAGTATATTCTTGACATACTCTATAGAGTAGATATGTCTTCTTATAAACTTGTTGATACTCCTATTTCTACCTCAAAGATTATTGTGGTGTCTGATTGCTTGTTTTCTGATCCTACATGGTTTTGTCAAATTATTGGTGCTCTTTAATATCTCACTTTTACGAAATCAGACATTTGTTTTGTTGTTAACAAGGTATGTTAGCTTATGCATGCTCCTACATATGCATATTGGGTTGTCATTAAACGTATTATATGTTATCTTTAGAGTATGGCTTTCTTTAGCTTACATACTACCCATAGCTCCTCATTTTATTTTACATGGTTTTAAATATGCTAATTGTGTTAGTAGTGTTGATGCTCTTTCAATCTATTCTTTTCAGGTAAAATATTTCTCGTCCATTTAATGATTTTGTCGTGATCAGCTTCACTCAGCCCATGATCTGATTTAATGGTAAACACTAATGCAACGATCGATAAATTACTGTGATTTGTACACCCATCCATAAAGGTTCGTTGGAGTTTTTTAAAAGATCAAAAGACATGGTCGCATTTGCATTTGGTTCTTCATTTGCAATTGAACATTCACCTACATAACCATGATTCATTCTCATCGCATCCATAATCATATTCTTATAAGGATTACTTTTATTATCTACGACCTTATACACGTTGCTAGAACTACAGGTTGACTCAACCATCCTTTCTACCAAACATTATGTCATAATATTGACACATCATATTTTTATTTTTGTCATTCCTTAATTTCCAACTGTAATTCTCTTGTTATTCACAAAACAAAATCTTTATTTGTGAATACCGAAAGAAATAGCGACATCATTTCTCGTTGGTAAATGTCACTGTAATTTACCGACAATATTTTTTTCATTAATATTTTTATTTGTGATTGATAATTTTCTGGTAGTGAATTATGACAAAAAAAAAAGACTTAAAAATCAGTGAATGAAATTGCAAAGAAAACATTTATAGAATCTAATTAGAACAATGAGTTTAACATGTGTTGGAAAAAAAAAACATTGGTTAAACATATTTTATTTTATTCTCCTCCAAGAAATATAATCCTAAATTCCAAGTGGCCTTTTCAAAAAATGATAATTAAATGTGAACATAAGAAATAAATCTTAAAATTAATTACACCTATAAAAATTATATACAACCCAAATATGAAAAACAAAAGTTTGTGAAAATATTGGAACACATTTTGAGTGTACAAAAAACTTTTAAACGCAATAGTAATTAACCATACGATACTACTCATCATGTCAGTCGTCTATTACATTTATGTCATGTTTGTTTTATATTCTAAATTTTTCTATATTTATTTGTCATTACAAAAATTAGTTAATGAAATATATTTTTTAGTCGAAAAATAATTTTGGTTTGGTTTCTAGAAAAATAATTTCATTTTATTTTAGACATAAAATACTTTTCAGAAATTGCGAAAAAATAAAAACAAATCTTGTTATTTATTGATTATATCAAATTTAGTCCTTAAGCTTTTAATTGCTGAATTTTTTATTTTGAATTTTTTTTTCAATTTCATCCTATAAAATATGATTTTATTTTATTTTTATATAAAATTTGATCCTCATTATTTTTATTACTATATTTTTTTTTAAATTGTTTTTCAATTTTATCAACTTTAGTCCTCATTTTTTTATTGTTATTTGATTTTATCTTAATTGAATTTTTTTATCTATCAGATATGGTCTTTATTCTTTTGATTTTTATTTATTTTATTTGAAATAATTTATGAAACTGAGTTTTGTTTTTAATTTTATCATCTTTAAACTATTTTATCTGTCAGATTTGGTCTATATACTTTTAATTGCTATTTATTTTATTTAAAATAATTTATGAGATGTGATTTTTTTTAATTTCATCATCCTTTAATTTTTTTTTTTTTATATGTTATATTTGATCCATGTTCTTTTAATACATTTTAAAAAAATATTAATAAATTATTTTACAGCTTATTTTTTATGATATAGTCAAGCATTAAAAAGTATTTTTCAATTTATTTTTCATACATTATCAAAATAAAAAAAAATTTCTTTTTCAAAAAATCACTTTTCATTGAAAATCAATTTTTTAAAAAAAAACAAATATTTCTCAACAAACAAACAGCTATTTAGTTTTTAGTCTTTGTAGTTGTGTAATGAGGAATTGTTTCGATTAACCAGTGATACGCTTTCATAAAGCAAAAGAAGAGAGTGCTTGGTCAATGAAAACGAGAGCAAAAGTGAGGATAGTATTGGCCAAGTCAGCCTCTAACATTTATGGTCAAGAATGTGTGTTGTTAGGTTCTAAATTAAAAAAGGGATTATTTCAAAAAAAAATACAAAACTTAGTAATATTTAAATGATGTGGGTGTGTTATTAGGTTCTAAATTAAAAAGGGATTATTTCAAAAAAAAAATTATAAAACTTAGTAATATTTAAATGATAGTAGTGACATTAGTCAAATTATAAAATTTCTTGATATGAAAGAGAATAAGACAAGAAAACACAAAAAATATTAGAAATCATTGTTTTATTTGTTATAAAATATAAAAATATTTTTAAGAATCTGATTAGAAAAGTAAGGAATAAAGAATTTAACAACGATTAATTGTAATTTTTATGTCATATGGACGTTTAAGATGATCAATGATTAAATGCTAAATAATCTTGGAAAAAACTATTATGGAGATTATGGATTTTAAGTTATTTACTTGTATCATGTCATATTTCAAACTACTCAAATTTTAATTAATTCATAGCAAATTAATATTTGTTTTTAATTATTTGTCTACAATAGAATTTAGAAAGTAATATTAAAATGGTGAGTTAGTTAAAGCTTCTTCTCATTAATTATATTAATGTTAAGAACAATGAAACTTTTCTCATTATTTATACTAATGGCATGAACAATGAAACTAACTTTATTATAGTTTGGGATTATTTACTATTT
>Ga0325405_1004911_pt1 | contig 13598 bp, 9 predicted proteins | sample PopdelMetagenome_21_FD_205663 | JGI IMG/M metagenome (GOLD analysis project Ga0325405, IMG submission 205663) | Populus deltoides microbial communities from Bellville, Georgia, United States - Xylem-Control-R2 | ecosystem: Host-associated > Plants > Phyllosphere > Stem > Wood/Secondary xylem... | reverse complement strand
GGTCGGGTTTTTACTCATATTTAAATTTAATTTTTTAATATATTATAAAATATAAATCTAATCTATTTAAAAGTTTTTTTTAATATCCTCCTGGATATTATAGATATTCACATGAAGAAAATTAATTTTCTTATTCTTTGACGATTCTAAAACAATATCGAGTTGTAATGGTTAGATCTAGATAAAACTTTAAAATAGATATATTAGGTAGTGTTTGGTTGCTATCCCAAGACGACAAAAAAGACAGATAATAGAAACAAGACAAAAAATAAAACAGACAAAATTATATTTGGTAGCGATATATAAGACAAAGTGATTGTCTTTATATCCTGTTTGGTTATAGTAGACAAAAAAATATAAAAAAGTTTGTTTTACCTTTAATATGTATTGTTATCAAACTAACATATGTAAAAAAAAATTGATACTTTTTTTTTACTTTAGTTATCTCAAGTGTTAAAATTAATAATATTATAATAATCCTAGTTATAAAACCAAGACTGACTTAACGAGTTAATCTAGGGCCTAAACTTATTCGAGTTTAAGAAGAAATTGAGGAATGATTGACTTGACCTAGTCCAATTAAAAACTCAAGTCAATTTAGGATAAAACATGGGTCAAAAATCCATTGAAGTTTTTGAATAAAACATTAAAATTTTTGGGTTAACCAAGTTGACTCTCCTGACCCATAACCTAAACCTTGCCTTGGATTTTTTAAAACTATGATGATAACTACTTTTATATATACATTGACTTGGGCCAACCCATGTTAACCCTCTTGATCTATGACCTAGGCCTTGCCCTAGTTGATTCCCGAGTCGAGTTTTAAAACTACGATAATAACAACTTATATCCTTACATTGACCCTCCTGATTCGTGATCGAAGCCTTGCCCCGGGTTGACCCCCAAATCAAGCTTTAAAACTATGATAATAACCACTTTTATTTTATATTGACTTAGGTTAACTCGGGTTGATCTTCCTAACATATAACATGGGTCTTACCCCGAGTCTACCCTCAAGTTAAGTTTTAAAACTATGATAATAATCATTTTTATCTTTATGTTTACCGAGGTCAATAGTCAACTCTACTTGTGACTCGAGCATTGTCCCGGATCGACCCTCGAATCGGGTTTTAAAACTATAATAATAATCATTTTTATTCTTAAGCTAACTCTGGTCGACTGTTCTCTTAATCTTAAAGACTGTCTCCATTTATTTTTTTATTCTTAAACAAATACTTCTAAAGATTGAAGAGAGCATGATTTTAGGGTTTGTAGAGGAGAGAATTTGTGTTTATTCTCTGCTGGATGCTGCCTCCTTCTGCTCTCCCTCCCTTCTCTCTTTCTTTTTATATGTTAAGAAACCCTAGTCCCTATTTTACAAAATAGTCCTCCCTTAAGTTGACAGTTTAAATTTAAGTACTTCAATAACTATTTTCCTAAAAAAAAGAAATAACCTTGCATTAAATCTTTAAGCTTTGACTTAGAGGAGCTAAATTGTTGAAATAAAAACTTGGACGCCGGTTCAGATGCTTCGAAATGTAATTTGGACATGTTCCTTCACGAAACCTGTTTGCTGGCAGAATTTAGCTCCATCATATGACATTGTTTTTTGCTGAAATTTTGAGCGTTTATAGGAATGTTAGTCAGAAATCCAAAAAAACTGAGTTTGCATAAATTGGACTTCTGTAGTTTCAGATATTCAAGTCGGAATGGACGAAGGTCAACACTGGTAGTTTGCAAGATTTGACTTTGAAAGCTGCGATTTCCATGATCTTCCTTATTTTATTTTCTTGACTTAGATGTCCAGAAATGTATGGATGTTAGCTTTTTAATGCCACTGGAATCACTTCATTTCGACCTCTAGAGCTCACGCTCTGAGAAAACATCGACTGAAGGTCAAATCTGCCAATTACCTCCAATTTATTTCTTTTTGCATCTTTCATCCAAAAGTGCCTTTAAAACATAAAACAAAGAATATCAAGGCATTTTATATATAAAATATAGGCAAAACACTAGTTAAATGTGGGTGAAACTATCGAATAATATGGTTGCATCAAATACCCCTACACTTAGCTCTTACTCGTCCTCGAGAAAGGATAGGTAAAATCAAATTGAAGTTAAATTAAATCAAATCACTATGACTGATCTCCTAATCTCCCATCAATATCCAAGAATATATGCATTATAAATAAGAACACAATCAAGAAGGATAAAAAGTATAAATTCTCATGAATTTATTTACATGCGAACTTCAAAACTCAATTAATTGTCGGGATTTAAATGAAATCTATGTCATGCCAAAGTGATAGGTCCTCTCATTGATATGCACTCCAACACTCATGTGTTTAGGGCTTATGTGTTTAAATCTCTCAAATTCAATCAATGAATATGTTCTACCATAAGCTCACTCTTCAATCTCATCTCCATTACTAACATATTACAAACAATGCATGAATCAAAATGTCTTATTTTCTGGTTGTAATGGGGCTAAGGTTAAGGTGAGGTAAAAGAAAGTAAAAGAAAAGGTTCAAACCAAAGAAAATAGAGCATTCTGAAAAATGATATTTCAAACAAGATATTTCATTAAAGCACATAAATTTTCCATCTTTAATCACCAATGCTTAACTTCTTTTGATTTCAAGCTTTTTCAACATAAATCTTAAGAACATAAAGAAACACTTTTTTCTTTTCTTTTTTTCTTTTCTTTTTTTTTCTTTCTTTTTTTCTTTTTTTTTTACCTTTGGCAACTTTACCCATCTTTTCATCAAGCATCACTTCTTCTTTCTTTTCATATAATTTCCAACCACAATTCCATGAGATATCATAAGTATATGCTCTACTAATCCTTAGCCAGGGGAAAAGGAAAACATATAAAACGTTAAGGCTTATACATGGATAAAGCAAAGAAAAGATAAACAAGCTCAAAGGGGGCTCAAGTGGCTTAAAATAATATGCTTTAGGTTGGCTTTTTGGCTCAAGTGGTTAAAATTCATAATGTCTTTATCATCTTCATGTATATATGTAATGTGAATGTAATCTCAACAAGATATGAAGCAAGTTCTAGAGATACATATTATTGAAAGAAGGCACAATCAAAGAATATAATGTTGAAGGATCAAAAGCTTGCATTGGTATAACATTATAAAGTCAACATGACATATTCTCAAAGTCAATCCCTAAACCAATTAAACCTTAAAAATTGCATGCACACTCCTTCATTTGATTTATATCTTCATCTATCTCAACTAATTTTCATACATAATACTCATATTCTCAAAAACCAATGGGAGTTCAAAAGATCAAACATAATTTATTTATTTTTGAAAAATAACAAAGAAAACCAAAATTAGAAAACCAACATTCTCTTAATACCCCCACACTTAAAACACAACATTGTCCTTAATATTGAAATAAAAGAAAAGGAATATTAGAGAATGACAAAAATAAAGTAAAATGTGAAAAATAAAAGATAAGGAAAAAAGAAAGCAAATCTGTTTTTTATTCTTTGTATGTTGGGTTGCCTCCCAGTAAGCGCTTTTGTTTTATTTCATTGGCTCGACATGTTGCATGCACATTCTTCATAGATTGGTTCACTTAACTCCGCAGAAGCGGTGAGTTCTGTCGTTCAACCTTCATAGAAAGGTTTCAAGCGATGCCCATTGACCTTGAGTACTTTGTTGGTTTCTAAACTTGTAATTTCAACTGCACCATAAGGAAAAACATTAGAAACAACAAAGGGTCTAGTCCAACGAGAGTGTAACTTTATAGGAAAAAGTTTCAAACGTGAATGATAAAGAAGGATTATCTCCAACATGAAACTCCTTTCTTGTAAGCATTCGGTCATGAAGACTCTTAGTCTTTTCTTTGTAAATCATTGTATTCTCGTAAGCATCATTTTGTATTTCTTCCAACATAATTCCAATCTTTTTGGTCACCAAAAGGACAGGCATCACCCATTCACTGTCCATGATGGGGTGAATGACTCATGTATTATGGGGAATAGTTTGCAAAGCTTGCAAAGCAAATGCTGATTCATGCACATTTTAGGGAATACATATATGCCTCTCCATCTCTTCTATCTTGGTAAAATCATAGTCATAGCTCAAAGCTACGCTTAATTCATCCTCATAATTAAAATCACAAATTTGCTGCACACACTTATCAACTTGGTCATAACATGTGATAGAATAAACATTGTTATAAGGATATGTCATTGCATCATGAAAATTGATTTCAATTTTTTCATCTCCTACCTCCATAGACAAGGTATCCTTACCACAATCAATCTTTGTGTTGGCAATTTTCAAGAATGGTCTCCCAAACAATATAGGAGTGCTGGTTGATGAACCACAAGAATCATGTTCCATATCAAGAATATAAAAGTCACATGAAAATAACCAAACTATCAATCTTGACTAGGACATCTTCTATCACACCAAATGGGTAAACAAAACTACGATCCGCAAGTTGTATTACATTACTAGTTTTATTCAAAGGCTCTAGACTAAGAGAATCATAAACATGTTTAGGCATAACACTAATGGATGCACCTAAATCATATAAAGCTCTTTTAAAACTAGCATTACCAATAACACATGGGATAGTAAACGCACCTAGGTCTTTTTGTTTCAAAGGCAGATTCTTTTGAACAATGGCAGATACAACTTCACCCATACTTACCGTTTCATGACCTTTCAGTTTGAAAGCTCTCTTGGTAGTACACAACTCCTTCAAGAATTTTGCATACTTGGGAATTTGCTTGATAGCATCAAGCAAATGAATGTTCAGTTCCACTTTCTTGAAAACCTCTAAGATCTCTTTTTCTTTGTCTTTTTTCTTTGACCTAGAATAACTTATAGGAAAGGGTGGAATTGTTTTAAAACTGAAATTCATTGAGTGAGGAGTTACCTTTGGAGTGTTGGTCGATGTTTCAGTTTGTAGAGGAGGAGGATGTTCCTTCTTTGTACTTAATTCAGTTTCTATCTCTTCTTCTTCCTCCATCTCAATTTGTTTCGACCTTTTCTCTTCAAGTTCTTTCCCACTTCGCAACATGATCACACTAACATTTTTATTGGATTCAATGCTTGGGACAGCAATTTTCCATTCATTCGTGCTTCCAATTTCCCCACACTTGAAGCTAATTGCCCCATTTGCTTCTCCAAGTTATGAATACTTGACCTTGTTTCCTGTTGAAAAGACATGACAATTTGTTGCAAGGTCATAGTGTTAGAAGCCAAAGTTTTCATCATCTCACGAAGATCATCACTTGATGACGACCCCATAACATTGGAGTTTGTGAATGGAGGGGGTTGTCTTGCTTGATAATTCTGTTGGGGCTGAAATCCATGGGGATAGAACTGTCGGCCTTGATTGCCTTGTTGAGGTGAGTTCCCATAGCATCAGTTGGGATGATCTCTCGATCCGGGATTGTACATGTTGGAAAAGGGATTATATTTACGCTGGGGCTGTCCGTTGAATGCTCCATCAATTGCATGAGCTTGTTCAATGTAATCTTCTTGCATTGTTGGGCACATATCCGAAGCATGTCCTTGTAAGGAGCATATGCTACAAACTTTCACCTGCTACACATTTCCACAAGCCAAAGAACGAACAAGAGAAGTAAGATCATTAACTGTATTTTCAAGGTTCGAAATACTTACCCCATTTACTCGTTTGTTGGAGAAGTCTCCACGAGTGCCAAACTGTTTTGAGTTGGCTGCCATGTTTGAGATCAATTGGCATGCAGCCTCGGGTGTCTTATCCACCAATGCACCTCCACTTGCAGCATCAATGATACTACGGTCAGTAGGCATCAATCCTTCAAAGAAATATTGAATAAGCAGTTGATCGGGTATTTGATGATGAGGGCATTGAATGCATAGTTGCTCAAATCTTTCCCAATACTCGGAGAGAGTCTCTCCATGAGATTGCTGAATCCCATATATTTTTTTCCTTATGTTGGCAACTCGAGATGCTGGAAAATACTTTTCAAAGAAAATCTTCTTAATGGCTTTCCAAGTTCCAATGAAACCTGGGAAAATAGAGAAAAACCATGCATTTGCTGCCCCTTTTAAAGAGAAAGGGAAAGCTTTCAATTTAACTTGTTCTTCATCAACTCCGTTTAGTTTCATGCCAACACAAACCATATGGAACTCCTTGAGATGAGTATGAGGATCTTCTCCTACAAGACCATTAAATATTGGTAGCAAATGTATAAAACCAGATTTGAGCTCAAAGTTTACATTATTGTCGATGTTTATGCACAGTGGCTGATTTTCCACGTTAGGAGCAGCAAGCTCCTTGAGTGTTTATTGTCGTGCAATATCCATGATGTTGAGGCGAGCTTCCTTTTGTAACCTGCGTAAAGTTTTTTCTATTTCGAGATCCAACTGCACTTGACTTTGATTAGTAGAACAGGTTACTGGCATAAATCATCAAGAAAACTCAAAAGAAACCAACCACATAAGAGATCAAAAACAATGCAAATTGTATGAAAATCCTACGCCAGAAAACTAAAACTGCCTAAAAACCCTAGAAAACAGTGGAATTTGGCCTCGATAGGGTGGGGCTAGTGGTTTACCAAGAGTCCTATTCACAAAGTCGTTTCCCTTCAGGAAACAAAAGGCCGATACCTAATTCCACCAAAACAATCTGTTTTGAATAGTACCGCTGCCGTAAGTGAACAATACCGCCACAAGCAAAAATTCTATCTTTTTTTTTAATCATAGAAAATAAAAATAACAGTACAAGCATAAAAATCAACTAAAATTACCTCCCCGACAACGGCGCCAAAATTTATTGCGATGTGGCGGTCGCACAAATTAATTACCCTAGCTTAAAACACACAAGATAGTATAGAGCAAGTAAGGGGTCGATCCCACGAGGAAGATTTAGTTCAGATTTTTATGCTATATGTTATGCAATTTGGGGGTTTTGATTTGTGATGATCTAAACTATGGAAGAAATTAAACTAGCAAACAAAATCAATTGAAACCGAAATTAATCAAGAAAACAAACCTTGGTCGCAAGCACACATCCACTAACGGAAATTAGAACTGATCCTTGAAACGAAAATTGCAGTTTATGTTCTGAAATTTTATCTTTTCTTAATGCTGATTAATTAACAGATCTATCGTATAACTAATCCTAACCAACAAACAATCAAAGTGTCTGCACTAATGATTCAATTTAATGGCAGCTTTAAGAACTAGATAATTTCATCAAGATTAACATACAAGTTGTTCGCAGGTGTGTCACTTTGTTCAAATGTTCTCCCTAAGTTCAATAACGTAGTTCCGCCACAATTATCAAGCTTAGTTGCTTCACAAGTTCATATATCACAACTCTGGTTTTGATATTAAACTTAGCAATAGATTTTTCACAACAATAACTTAGAGTCCGCTCTAGCAATCATCAACAACAATCATAGGAAATATGCATAGAAAAACAATCATAATTTAATGGCAGCTTTAAGAACTAGATAATTTCATCAAGATTAACATACAAGTTGTTCGCAGGTGTGTCACTTTGTTCAAATGTTCTCCCTAAGTTCAATAACGTAGTTCCGCCACAATTATCAAGCTTAGTTGCTTCACAAGTTCATATATCACAACTCTGGTTTTGATATTAAACTTAGCAATAGATTTTTCACAACAATAACTTAGAGTCCGCTCTAGCAATCATCAACAACAATCATAGGAAATATGCATAGAAAAACAATCATACTCATTCATAACATAAACTGAAAATAAAAGGAAGAATAAATCTCACGGTTCTTGAAATCCGAAGGTCTTTACATCCTTGCAACCAAGAAAATAGCTTAGCCTTGCATAACTATAGAACAAATACTTCTAAAGATTGAAGAGAGCATGATTTTAGGGTTTGTAGAGGAGAGAATTTGTGTTTATTCTCTGCTGGATGCTGCCTCCTTCTGCTCTCCCTCCCTTCTCTCTTTCTTTTTATATGTTAAGAAACCCTAGTCCCTATTTTACAAAATAGTCCTCCCTTAAGTTGACAGTTTAAATTTAAGTACTTCAATAACTATTTTCCTAAAAAAAAGAAATAACCTTGCATTAAATCTTTAAGCTTTGACTTAGAGGAGCTAAATTATTGAAATAAAAACTTGGACGCCGGTTCAGATGCTTCGAAACGTAATTTGGACATGTTCCTTCACGAAACCTGTTTGCTGACAGAATTCAGCTGTCATCTTTGAAAAATCATATCTCCCTCATATGACATCTTTTTTGGCTGAAATTTTAAGAGTTTATAGGAATGTTAGTCAGAAATCCAAAAATATTGAGTTTGCATAAATTGGACTTCTGTAGCTCCAGATATTCAAGTCGGAATGGACGAAGGTCAACACTGGCAGATTGCGAGATTTGACTTTGAAAGCTGCCATTTCCATGATCTTACTTATTTTATTTTCTTGACTTAGATTTCCAGAAAGGTATGGATGTTAGCTTTTTAATGCCACTGGAATCACTTCATTTCGTCCCCTAGAGCTCACGCTCTGCACAAAACATCGACTGAAGGTCAAATCTGCCAATTACCTCCAATTTACTTCTTTTTGCATCTTTCATCTAAAAGTGCCTTCAAAATATAAAACAAAGAATATCAAGGCATTTTATATATAAAACATAGGCAAAACACTAGTCAAATATGAGTGAAACTATCAAATAATATGGTTGCATCATCCCATATGTACTTGTACGTACATTAAGACTTTGAAGATCTACCTCTAATGATACACTCCTATAAGAAAAGAATCATTCCCACTATCTATACCAACTATTTATGAGGTTCAGAAACCTTTTTTTGGTATAAAATCACGAAGAAACTTCATAAAAATTCTTATCACCCATCATATTAAAGATTTTTTTTTTTAACTTCACCAATACTTGAAGAATCCTTTCTAGGAAATTCACATTACAAGGTTTTATATTAGTTATTCCCCCATTAGGATATTCTCCATACATAACATAGATCTTAGAGTATTTAGAGTATCTAATAAAGATTTGTTTACAATTCTATGACCTAATTTTACATATTTATGGAAAGAGTTATGAATATATCATATTGATTTATATGGATGCAAACCTTCCAAATTAAGCTTTTGACCATTCTAAAGTTCAAAAGGAGTAGAAGGAATAGATTTTAAGGGTATAAGATAAGTATATAGGTAGTAGTTAGTAGTGCATCCCTTCAAGAAATTAATTCATAAGTTAGTTTGCATCATCATTGACCTAACCATATCTAAAAATGTGTGATTCCTTTTTTATACAACATCATTTTGTTATATAGTGCAAGGAATTATCAATTGTTTACGTACTTCTTTTTCCTTACATAGTTCTTTGAATTGTTCTAATAAATAATTTTGGCCTTTATTAGTGTAAAGAACTTTTAAATTTCTCCCTTTTTTATTTTTGATTCTCAGAATCTGTTACAAAGCATTTGAAATAACATAAAGGCCCTTAATTGATGAGATAACAAATACATAACATCATACTATGAGTAATTATTTATGAAAGTTAGGAAAAAAGAAGCTCTAGTATGGCCTCACATTTTTAGGTCCACCAATATCTAAACGGACTAACTCTAATGTGTAATTTGTCCTCTTAGCCTTACTAGAAGGCTTTTTATTACTATTTTCTATTAAACATGAATCACACATAGATAGGCTTACTTTAGCAAGTGAACTTTAAATTCCTTATTTAGTTAGTATAGTTAACATTTCTTGTCCTATATATTCCAATCTTGGATACCATTTAATTAAATTAGACATGATATTAGAATAGATGAAAAAATTAATTAATGGATACCATTTAATTAAATTAGACATGATATTAGAAGAGATGAAAAAATTAATTAAAGAAATATTATTATTCTAATACAAGAAAAATCAGCTAACTAATTAAATCTATAAAACTCATCACCTAAATAAATATCTAATTTAGTGCCTTCTAAATAAAAATAAAAACCTAAATATAGCAAAGCTAAAATTGATAACACGTGGTTTGTCTACCAGCTCTTTGCGTAAAATTTGCAGTATCATCAATTATCTACCAACTCTTTTGTTGTCCTTTTTATATAGGCCTAAATGCCTTATGTTATCTAGCTTGGGCTACAAAAACAATAGTGTGGCTCATCTTTTTGTACTCTACTTCAAGTTCAAAATGTCTTTGAATATTATTAAAGGTTCTAAAACCCTCATTGTGCATTACCATCATTTTTATTTGTCTCCAAAAGGATTAAATAAAAGCTTAATAAAAATATAAATTGTTCTTAATCAATAAGGTTATAACTAATCTCTCATAACGCTCTAATTATTACGGGCATTACCCTAATGTATTCTGCCATAAAAAATTTTGGGTCTATCATATATTGATTAAATTTAAGGATTATGGCTTACAACACAATTGCTATTATGTCTATTAAAATGGAGAATATCACACTCACCTAAAAGAACACATTATGAGTCTTATTTTAAAATGATATAATTTTGTGTTTATATAACAATTACACATCATGAAAACTATATATCAATCATCCATGTTGAATATACTCTTAAAAATAACAATTATATAATTCTCAATTATCATGCCAGATGTTCTTACTAATTGTTGACCCCACAAAAAAATCAAGAAAAGAAAAACAATAGAAAAATAAAATCCAAAAAATACAATAGTAAACATGAGAAGACAACAAAGCATCAAGAATTAGATCCTGACAACTCTTTAATAGATTCTAAATCACAGCAGCCCAGTTAGCTTAATGAAAAAAAAAACAAAAAGGACTTGGCACAAAAGCAAAGCGACCCAATCTAAGCAAACAACAGAACACGTCATCATTAAAATGGAAAAAAAAAAATAAGAAAATGGCACAAAAAGTGAAGATGATAGAAGAAAAGGGAGACAATGCAGTACAAAAGGGGGGGAAATAACAGCAAAGATGCCCAAATGAGAGCAAAATGTAAAAAAAAAAAGGCAAAGTTCCAAAACAAATCCTAGCCCATGCAAGTGTGCAAAAACCTGCACAGGTGATGGGCATCCTCCAGGCACATAAACAAAACACCTGAAATAATTTTGAAGACCAACGCGCATCGCATACCAAATATTAATTGAAAATCAATGTTATAACTTGGCATGATAACAAGGGCATGTTGTGGGTTGTGTGTTTTTCTATAAAAGGGTTGAAAATATAACTTAAGATCCTGGGGTCTGAATCTAGCCATTGGTCCTCCATTGAGAAGGTTGTGAGTTTCAATAGTTCGGCCAATAACAGATGGAAGAATACATAGAAACAACGCAAATGACCAATCAAGCTAGCTAAAGTAAGTTATGTGATCTAAAATATTGTGATGGTGTTACCGGCTGAAAAGGGAGAAGAAGAAGGTTACCTTTAAAATTCAAATTAAGTTATTGTTATAATAAGCTTATGCACCATTTCATTATTTTCTTAAGATGCACTATTTTGTTATTTTCTTAAGACACACCGTTTTATTTAGAAAGAAATCTTCCACATTCCTATAGGTGCTAGGGGAATTGTTCTAGAATTGTTATTCAATTATATAAGTGTAACAAACTGCATAGGAGAAGGCAGGAAAAGAAATGAGAAATGAATGACACTCCTGGAATTCAGGAAGACCAAGAAATCACCTTTCCTGCTAACTACCACCCATAACCTCCATGGCTTAACACTAAACCTTATTGTCTCTCTCACGATTATGTTCAACCTTCACCATTGTTGCACTGAATCCAGATTGGTTCCTTAAGTATCCCATGCATAACATATAGCTTAATCGAATCCAGATTTAGTAGTTCAATACACAAGCCTGAAATAAACCTGGTTGTCCTTGATATTGAAAGGTGAAATGGCCTTCTAGGCCTAGTAAGGGAAATTAATAATATCTCAGTTAACCACAAGACCCTAGCAGATGGAATGTGGTGGTTATATAATCTTTTTTGTAAGAAATTTCCAGCAAAACAAAGATCAAACCTTCATGGTGTTAACCGTAATGCCAGAATACCCTTATACAATTGAGCTAATATCCGATGAAAGCAAATGCTTTTGAAGCTGCAGATGATCACTGCCAACCATCGATTTGTCTTTCCTATGCCACTTATCAGCCTCCCAAGTGCACTAAGACTCCACAACCTTACCAAATTATAATTTCCTTTTAAAAGAAACTAAATCAGAATCAAGATTCCATAAAGCAATAATCCTAGAAAGCACATCTATAGTAACATAAGAAGTTGCAATCTCCCCATAAAATGTATATTTTTCCTTGTCAACCCCCATTAACTTTTTAAACATGTAACCTCGTTCATTAGACCGAAAACACTATACATCAAAAAAACCATAAAGCTCAATTTCTAATAAATCAAACATTAAAGGAAGTATTCAAGAAAAAAAATCAATTATACGAAAGGATATAAAATTTTTAAAAAATAGCAATTAAAAAAATGTGAATGAAAAAATAAATTCGAGGGCAACTACAAAGTTTTGATTGGAGAGTTTAAATTGAAAAGAAAATTACTTCAACAAAAGAACAAAAAAAAAATCAAAAGAATGAAAACCAAATTGAAAAAATAATATACTATAAATTTGGATTGAATGATATAATTGAAAACCAATAAAACTTTTATAAAAGGGCCAATGAAGAAAATTTAAAAAAAAATCAAAAGAAATTGGAAAAATAATATATGAAAAATTAGGATTGAATGATGAAATTGAAAATAAATAAAACTTTTATAAAAAGATCAAGAACAATAATCAGAAATCAAAAGAATAAGTATTGAGGTTAAAATATTAAAAACAAAAAGGACAAACTTGTAATTCTTAAGGGATGAGAGAGAGAGAGAGAAAGAAAAGAAAAGAAAAGTCCACTAGTAGCAAATCATCTCACCGCCTCCAACACACGTCATATCAATAGGAAAAGAACACGACGACGCTTTCAATGACACAACAAAAGAGCATTTTTTGTCATTGAGAGTCGTCATACGAGTCGCCCAAAATACATGGACGCCTCCCACATGATGGTGGTGACTGACACATGCCAACAATTTTCTCCATTTAATTAATAATTAATTTGTATAAAAAGATCAAATCTTTTTCCGTGAAACTGGCAATAACAAAAAAAAAAAGCACCAATATGAAAAGACCAAAAAACAATTGCATGCATGGTTTAGTTACTTTGATTCAAAAGGTAAACATGTCATTTTACTATATGTTAGAAAAAAACATAGATTCTATGCTATAACAAATGGAAAAGATACTCATATTTCCTTGTCAATTTTTTAATGACTAATGATCTGTGTAAAAAAACTAAAATACCTCAAACAGCAAGGTCATTGAGTTTTTTTAAGAAGGGAAAAAACATAATTATAATATTGTAGTGAATAGTGAATTGTGTGTGTAATGAAAATGCCTACAGTTTTAGTTATTTTATTTTTTACTATATTAAGACAAAAAGAAAAGGACCTTTTAAATACAAAACAGAGAGTACATGGATTATATGAAAACATTAACTCTATGATTTAATATTTATTTTAAAATGAAATCCAAGCCCAAGAAATAGCTCTTTACTGTGTAATTTAACA
>Ga0325405_1004909_pt1 | contig 13601 bp, 12 predicted proteins | sample PopdelMetagenome_21_FD_205663 | JGI IMG/M metagenome (GOLD analysis project Ga0325405, IMG submission 205663) | Populus deltoides microbial communities from Bellville, Georgia, United States - Xylem-Control-R2 | ecosystem: Host-associated > Plants > Phyllosphere > Stem > Wood/Secondary xylem... | reverse complement strand
TTGGCTCGGTTTTTTCCGGGTTTTTTCGGTTTGGGTTTGGTTTGGTTTTTTCGGTTTCAAGCTTATAAAATCAAAATGGCCGGTTTTTTTAAATTTTAATTGGTTTTTTTCACGATTCGGTTTTCTTAGTTTTTTGATTTTTTTGCTTACCTCTAATTTTAATAGCCAGAATAAAGTGTCGATAAGGTTTTATATAGGTCATTAGCGATTTAAGAATCTTAATTTATATTATTTAAGGTTTTATGTGTTGGATAGATAGCCTTAAAAAAAAAAAAAAAGAGGGTTAATCTATTCTTAGGAATTAAATTAATTACAAAAGAACATTTTCCTTTTGTATATAAAGTAGAAGTCTTTTTAATTTTAACACATAGAGTTATTTTAATATAAGACATAATATATTTGATATTTACCAATAAGATGTTTATATGTGATAAGTTTTAAGAATTTAAAAATATTTTTATAGAATAAAAAAAAATTTCGAGATATAAAGTTCATACTTTATTTGTGTTTGGCATAAACTAGCCAGCCCCATGCGGCAATAGGTGAGGTTAACATTTGAGCTACGCTTCTCCCCTTTTAAAGAACATTAAAGTCATTAAAATATGCAACACTTGTCCAAAATAACTTCAGACGTTGGAAATTTTTTAGAATGAAAATGACATATAAAACAAAAGTGTAAGAAATCGTATTATTTTATACAAATTTTGTTAATAAATGATGAGAATACTTTATATAAACTATGTCAAAATGATTTTTTTCCCTTTTTTTCTTTTGTCGCTAGAGAAATCTCAAAGAACTATAAGGTATTATTGTTTGTTTTGAAAATAAAAGATGTTTGTTATGCTTGAAAATTGCATAGACTGTCATGTTTTTATTTAAATTTAAAATAAAAAAGTGGTTTTAAATTTGGACTTGAAAACGATGTATTCTCTCCTCTAACAAAATATAAGCATTGAACCCGCATGAATGACGAGTTATTGATAGGTTGTTCTACATTATATTGATTAAAATAAACTCAAAGGCCAACACTCACTATTAATGGATTTATGTAGAATTACGTGAAACAAGAAATATATTCCACACACAAACAAATAACACATATCAACATGGCATAAATGTGTATATGGTAATTCAAATACCTGATAATCAACATCCAAGGATAGAAGCTAAGAATAAGTCATCTAATCTTGGGTTAGTGGTAGGTTGTCCAATCCATCCAAATATAAACTTTTAAAAATACATGTAATAGTGCGAGTAAGAATCGTTCTCATAGAGAATATCTAGTGTAGTTTTATGCTACGTGAACAATGATGAAATGGGGGTTTGAATGTAACAAAAACAATTAGGGAATGATTATAATTAAAGTATCAAAGTTAACTAGAAGAACAAACCTTGGTCTAAGTCAACATCCACCATTAGAATTTTAAAATTGATCATCGATGCAAGTATAAATCAATTCACACTTTGAATTTTTACCATTGTAATTATTTTCTTGTCTCTCCTTAATTCTAATTAATTAGAAACAAATGATTTAATTAATCCTTACTACTAAATAACACAAGACAAGAGCTGGAAGTTTGATCTAATAGTAACTTTAAAAATTAGAGAGATCAATAAAACTAAACAACATAAGCATAAGATATTGCATTTAATTTAGTCGAATATTCTTTCAAAGATTTAATAATTTTTGACGTAGCAAATCATTAGACCTTAGTTGCTTCACAAATTAGAGGAATCAAACAATTATGGATTTGATATCTAATCTAGTAGCAGATTGCAACAAATAATACACCAGTAGGCCTTCTAATAATTAAATGAGACAATCATGAAAATATACATAAAAGAATATTCATTACTCAAAGTGTAAATCGAACAATAAAAATAAATCAAATCTCATATTTCTATTGAATCCAATGCTTATGTCTCTTTCAACCGATTAGAAAAGTTTAACCACATAAGGCCATGATGAAAACCTGAAGGAGTTGTAAGGGAAGAGGGAAGAAAAATAGATTCCTAGTCTAATGGTTTATTCATTTTTAAAGTTCATTCCCCGTATTATAAGCCCACCGAATCTCCTAAAAATATTCTAATATTATCCTCAAATAATAATAATAATCAAATTTGACTAATTAATGAAAATATTTAATAATAAAATAGAGTCTGAATATAACAAGCCATGTATTAGATTTGCAAGCCAAAGAACATTTCAACACGTTGATAGCTTAGGTGCAGAGATTTTATTTCTAATTTTGACCTCGATGCAGTTAGTATATCTCAACACTCAAAAAATGAAAGTTGTAGATATTTTTCTTAGAGTTCCACGACATCTTGAATCATCTTAATCGGATCTTGTATGAGAGAGTTATGCATAAATTACAAAGTTATGTTGAAACTATCCAAAATCACCCAATTAGCTTTTTTTGCACTTAACAACTCTATTTGCATCCTAAATCAAAATATAAAAATAATGAGTACATTTAAGCATAAGTATAAGAGACTAAACATTAAAGGAGAAAAATATGACATTTTTCATTCTCATTAGTTGAGTTCTCAAAAATAAATAACAGCTTATATACCATACCAAATACACAAACATAAAAATAACAAAAATATGTATTCACCAATTTAAATATCCGATAGTCAACATTCAATGATAGGAGCTGAGAATGGTTCAATTGCTATGAAACACATATTTACAACATACTCTTGATCATCACTTAAGCTAGAGTCTCAATCATCACTCCATATTGCTTTCATTTCTTGTTTATGATGGCGATTCTTCTTCTTGTTTTAAAGAAGAGGGCAATTGACCTTAATGTGTCCCGTCTTGTTGCCTTTCATCCTTTTTGAGGTTTAAAAACTTTTTATTCCCTTGCTTTTTTCTTAGAAAATTTCAGAATTGTCTTGTTATAAGTGTAATGTCCTCCTCCACTTCATCATCATCACCATTATCACTATCAATATGGTGTATGGTTTTGAATGCTAAATTTTTATTTGGCCTCTTTTCTAGTTCTTGCTTTTCCATGGTGATTTCATGAGTCATTAGTGAATTGATGAGCTATTTTAATTGAAGTTTAGTGACATCATTAGCTTCTCGAATTGTCATCACCTTTGTTTCCTAAGACTTTGACAATGACCTAAGAATTTTGCTCACAATATCGGCATTAGTATAAATCCTACTAAAAGCATCCAAACTATTAGTGATAGTTGTCATTTTAGTAAACATAGTAATTATGGATTCATTTGGAAGCATTTTGAGTAACTCATATTGATGTACAAGTATATCAATTTTGGATTCTTTAACTTGATTAATACATTCATGAGTTACTTCTAAACATGTCAAATATCCCTAGCATTTTTACAAGATGATATTCTATTAAAATCACTTACACTCAAGGCACAATACAAAGTGTTCATAGTTTTAGCATCCACAGAAAATAACTTTTTATCATCGTCGATATACTCACTTCTAGGTTTAGGAATCACTATATTGTTTTTTTTATCTTAGTAGGCTTGTGAGGTCCATTTTCAATAGATAGCCATAAATTATAATCAATAGATTGAAGATATATAATCATCATAGCTTTCTAATAGACATAATTATTGTCATCAAAGAAGGGTGGCCTAGAGGTAAATGCTCTTTCATTTTGAACATTATAGCTAATGGTTGTCATTCTACTCAAGTCTAAGCAAACTTATATATGTGAGAACCTAACTCTAATACCAATTGTTGTTCTAGGATTAAGGCAACAATAACACATAAGGGGAGTGAATTAGGTGTTGCACTAATTAAGTCAAATAATGCAAATAAACACACTAAGCACATATAACACAATAACCAACAATATAATTAAAGTGCTTAAAGTAAAAAAGATAAGGAAAGAGAGATTGCAAACCCAGTTTTTAACGTGGTTCGGCAAGCTTACATCTACATCTCAAGTACCAATTGTACTTGAGAGTATTGTGCTCTTTCACTAATCCAAGTGAAAGACACAATGCCCTTGATGAATCCATACCAAGCAATTACACTACTTAAAAATGTTTTCTTTTCAAGATTTTTTCTTTGGTGACAATACCTCACCATGTTAATAGTTTATCCAAACTCCCAGGTATTTATAATTATAATTTGTTTACAACAAGATTCACTCTTTCAAAGAGTAGATTGTTTAATTGGAAACTATAATATCTATAGCTTACTCAATAGCTCTTAGGATGATTGAAGGTGTGTAAGTGTAATAAGTGTGAGATTTTAAACTCTTGTGTTAAAATATAAAGATTTAATTTACCACAATTTAGAGTATGTTAGGATTGATGATTTCTAGTTGATTTTTCTTTTGGAATAACTTCTATATCATGTATATCCAGAAAATCTTGTTTATTTTGCATAAAAGAGAGCTACATATATGTTTCCAAAAGAAACTAGCCGTTGTAATGCCTCTGACGGATAAAGCAGTCAACCGGTTCAAATGGCTATATCATTTGGTCAACTGGTTCCTGCAAAATTCTCAGGTGTTTATCACAGATGAACAACGGTCAACCGGTTCATTTAGTATGCCCAAAGAGTTGACCAGTTCAACATAAAAAAAAATTTGGTAGTTTTAAACTTAGTGAAAATTGAACAGATTAAAAGTATATTAATCCTATTTATGAATACAATATGAAGTGTGTAAATTTATTTTAGTTTGCTATTGAATAAGATATAAAGATTTAATAAGAAGTATTAAAATAAATCCTTAAAAACTAAATCTTCACTTGATTTACATCTTGGACTTATTGATGTGATCTTCATATAGATTTGTTTAAACTTAATCTCATTTATCAATCCTATTTATGAATGCAATATGAAGTGTGTGAATTCATTTTAGTTTGCTATTGAATAAGATATAAAGATTTAATAAGAAGCATTAAAATAAATCCTTAAAAACTAAATCTTCACTTGATTTGCATCTTGGACTTGTTGATGTGATCTTCATATAGATTTGTTTAAACTTAATCTCATTTATCAATCCTATTTATGCATACAACGTGAAGTGTGTGAATTCATTTTAGTTTGCTATTGAATAAGATATAAAGATTTAATAAGAAGCATTAAAATAAATCCTTAAAAACTAAATCTTCACTTGATTTGCATCTTGGACTTGTTGATGTGATCTTCATATAAATTTGTTTAAACTTAATCTCATTTATCAATCCTATTTATGCATACAACGTGAAGTGTGTGAATTCATTTTAGTTTACTATTGAATAAGATATAAAGATTTAATAAGAAGCATTAAAATGAATCTTTAAGAACTAAATCTTCATTTGCTTTGCATCTTGAACTTGTTAATGTGATCTTCATATAGATCTGTTTAAACTTAATCTTATCTTAACATATCATTACTCCATTTTCATTTAATAGTTATCATCAAAATACATAAAATATTAATATGTGATCCAAAGGTCAACATCATTGACCTATTCTTCTACAAATTCAATTTAAATTTATTTTTTCAATTAATTTTGTAAAATTAAAAACTATTTTTAAAAATAAACTACTTATTTATCTATAAATTATAAAATAATGATATTAAAAACTCATGAATTTTGAGAGTGTTGGATAATGATATTAATGGATCAAGTTAGAGACGTAATAAGTTATTTTGCTTTATGCATCCTAATTCCAAGTATTTCTACCTCTTTTTTGACTTTATCAAATTAAGTTAAATATTTAAACCAATTCAGTTTTTTAAAATAAAATCTATCTTTTAATAAAAATTACTTCTCCATCTATAAATCATAAAATAGAGTGTGATGCATGAGATTATACAAAAAATTCATACAATATATTAAAAAATAATATTACAACTAAAAAAAGGCTAAATAATTGGCTTGAGGTAGGGATGACAATTTTATCTAGATTCGATAGATATTGATCTTATCCAACCTGAATAAATGAGTATTTTTTGGATAATTATCTTACTCAATAGATAATGAGTAGGGTATGGTTATTATCAAACCCGATCTAAAAACCACCTGAACCTAACCCGGAATATATATTTATATTATATAGATATATTTGTAGAATATTTATGTTTTTTTTAATATGATATATACATATCTTAATATTGACGTAAAACAAATATATGTTTATAATATTTATTATTTTATCATTTAATATACATATATAAATACTTCAAATATATATTAACTATTTTATGTTTTATTAAATAATAATAGATAATTTATATTCATATGGATACTCAAAAATTGATGGATAGTTTATGAATATCTGAATTTTTTACCCGATAGATAATGAGTAGAGTATTGACAATGAATACCCATTTCCATCCCTAGATTGAGGGGTAGTTAGGTTATGGGGCTAGTAAATCCCTCACTTGCCTTCACTTTCAATTCTGGTCAATCCATATTAGATTTTATTAGTTCTAATTAATTAGATAAAAAAATTAATTTGATCGAATCAAATACATCATGAATATGTTTGACTATATTTATGGCATGCGCTTTGCTGCCATGGTTAAATTAGTATTTTTACTGTATAAAAAAATAATCAATCTAACCCCTTATAATTTGCAAAAGATAGTTGTGTTATGGTGAAAAGATCACTTTATCCCTAATGCCTTGTTCAAAGTTTTAATGGCTAAAGGCAAATTTAGTAATTATATTATTATAATGAATAATTTTTTATGTCTAGAGATACAATAATTTTTCTTCCCCTAGTTTTTTTTAATTTAATCTATTATTTCTCGTGTTAGAGTATAAACCGAGAATCATGAGGTCTCAATAAGTGAGTAAAGATGACAATAGATATCCGCGAGTTGGATTTCTAGATATTCATACTTTACTCATTATCCATGGAATAAAAAATTTAAATATTTATTAATCATTTATCAATATCCAATTAGTATTCATTATCTACTATTATTTATTAATAAATAAAAAATAAAATAGCTAATAATATATATGAGTTTAATGTTAATGTTAAAGTATATTATATTATATTATATTAAAAAATCTAAATATTTTATAAATATATTTATATAATATAAGGATTAGATTCGGACGGTTTCAAATCAGATTTATCTACAGAGAGTCATGATTGAGTCTTGATTAAATTGTTGCGGTGGGTAAAAAAAGAGCATCGGCATAATTCTAGAGTAGAAACCAAGACTGTAGCATGGATGGGAATGTCTGATAAGGGAACAGGAATACAGGTGGCACCACGAGAGAGAGAGTGAGAAGGGAAAGACTAAGAGATGGCAGTGAAACTCCGCAGAACAGAGCATCCCATCGCAACGCTCCTGGATTTCGAAAATTAAAGGAAATAAAGAAAAAGTGGAGATAAATAAGCAAGAAACAATATTTCTGGTCGTCGTCAGATACCCTGCGTATTTTTGTATTTATTTTGTCACTTAGCCCAACAAACACACCAACGCCTAGAAAATAAATAAATAAATAAATAAAACGAACTTGGCTGTGTACGTACAGGAGGAGGGGGAGCGACTCAGATTTTGCCCAAAACTTGGCGATACCACTCTTGAGAGAAACACGCGCACACACTCAATATTACTTACTTTTACTATTTAATTACCATTATAGTGGGGGGGAGAGATAGATAGGAAAGTGGAAAACAAAGACAAACAAGAATCAAAACAAATAGAAACAGGGAGGTCTCTTGCATCCTTCCTCTTCTCCTTCTCCTTCCCCTTCCCCTCCACCTCCCTCAACCGCCACCTCGCATCTCCTTCTCCTTCCTTCCTTTTAGATTGATTCTTGATCATTAATAGCATCTCTCTCTTGTCTAATCTGCACTAGTAATAATAGATAGGAGGAGAGAAGGAGGGGGTGAGATATGACGGGGTCAGGTTCATTGTCATCTCCGCTCTGCACGTGGATTGTCGCGGCGTGCATGTCGGTCACGTGCGCTAAGGAAAGCAAGCACGCTCTGTCTCCACCATCCTCGACTACTGGTAATAGAAGTCGCAGGCGGAAGGCTGCTGCTGCTGCTGCTTTGAAATGCAATAGCAATAACAAGTACAACAACTACGGCAGCGGTATGGGTGGAGGAGGACCGAGCCTGCAAGGATTAGTGAGCTCTTGCTTGGCCTTTGAACCTTGTAGTCATTACTACGCTTCTAATGGACTCCTGAGATCCAATCGCAAGCTAAGACGACTCCATCCTCCCGCTCTTTCCGGTATCTTCTTCACTTATTCGAATCTTCCTTTTTAATCGTTTATTTTCTATTATTCCTGCTTTTGTTTGTGTTTGGGTTTTGTTTTGCTAATCGGTTTAGGCTTGGATTTGATGATGATTTATCGCTTTCATCTTCTTTTGTTTGGATGCTTGTGTAATATATATATTCTCTCTCTCTCTCTTTGTTCTGTTATGTAACTGGGATTTTTCTTTTTTTAAAAAAAATAAAATAAAAAAGGCGATAATATGATGGGCTAATCAGAAAATAATTCAGGTAAGTAACAGTGCGGGGCAGCTCTTGTATCTGCTGCTGTTTGGAAATGGAGCGAAAGCTCGGCAGGTTTTAGTTGCATGAATTTGCTGTTTGTGGTTCTGTTCTTATTATTTTTATGTTTTCTAAGCGAAGCAGAGTATGGAGATAAGAGTCTACTGAGTCTTTGTTTTCCAATTCTTGAAACCATGTCTCTTTCTCGCTTTCGCATGCTGCATTTCTGGTCATCCACGATTTCCTTTTTTCTTCATAGAAGAAAACTAGCCATTGTGCGTGCGTGCGTGTGTGTGTGTGAGAGAGAGAAAGAGAGAGAATAGTTGCCTTCAGCTGCCTGCAAATGACAGACTCACACCATCTGCCTTGATGATGTATATAAAAATTTCAGGGCAAGCCATGGCTGTAGCTGTGCAACCTACAAAGGAAGTTGAGACAAAAAAGAAACCACATACAAAGCAAAAGCGAGTAGTTGTGACAGGGTTGGGTGTGGTGTCACCTCTTGGTCATGAACCAGATGTCTTCTACAACAATCTTCTTGAAGGTGTCAGTGGCGTATCTCAGATAGAGGCTTTTGACTGTGCTCAATTTTCCACGGTAATTGATTACTTCAACACATCTTTTCTTCATTTTGTTGCTCTGAATAAATCTTACCTTCACAAATCTCACTTTTCCTTTTTCCTTTTTTTTCTTTTTTAACAGAGAATTGCTGGAGAAATCAAGTCTATCTCGACTGATGGATGGGTTTCACCAAAACTGGCTAAGAGAATGGATAAATTCATGCTTTATATGCTTATTGCTGGTAAAAAAGCTTTGGCAGATGGTGGGATTACTGAGGATGTGATGGATGAGTTAAATAAAGCTAAGTGTGGAGTTTTGATTGGCTCAGCAATGGGTGGGATGAAGGTAAACCTAATCTCCTCAGTTTAAGATATTTTGTCTATGATAGTGAAAATGTTGCAAAAATGACTTGATGAAGCATCTAACTGTCAGCTTTAAATGGTATTCTTACAATTACTGAATCAAGAAATATGTATTTTGTTGTCTCTTTTTCACAATGTCAACTTAATGATGAGACCACCATTATTTATTTATTTTCTTCTGAACATATGGAAATTAGAAAATCGACTCTGTTTTCAATGTTGATTTTTCCCCTTGGAAATCATTGGCTCGTGTCTGTCTTTGTCCTTGATAACGCTGTTGATTCCTCTTGGAACAACTTCTGGAAGGAAATACGAGTCTGGAGAAGGAAATATTAAGTTATCCTTCTTGAGAGCCATAAGGACCTGCTGATGTTGCTGAAAACCATATTCATGGTGCCATAAAATTTATTTATTAATTAAGTGCTCCTTCTGGGTGATTATGGATAGGTTTTCAATGATGCAATTGAAGCTTTAAGGATCTCGTACAAGAAGGTGAATCCTTTTTGTGTTCCCTTTGCAACTACAAATATGGGTTCTGCCATGCTTGCAATGGATCTGGTAAGCTATAATCTTAAGGATGATGTAATTTTAAAGCATACACTGATCGTTTGGGTAATTAAAATTGACCTTTTTAACTTCTGTTTGGCATATGTAACTGCAGGGATGGATGGGGCCAAATTATTCAATTTCCACTGCTTGTGCTACCGGCAACTTTTGTATTTTGAATGCAGCGAACCACATCATTAGAGGCGAAGCTGTAAGTATCTTGTGTTCAATTCATGTTCAACAACAAAACTTTGGGATGCTTAAGTTATTGTGCATACCACTCGTTAATGCCTAGCACCCAATTTTATGAACTTTCAGGATGTTATGCTTTGTGGTGGTTCAGATTCAGCAATTATTCCCATTGGTGGTTTTTTCTTCCTTTCCTGAGTTATACCTGTTCCATGTTCCCTGGTATAGCAGGAAGCTCATATGTGTTTATAATCATTGGTGCAGGATTGGGGGGTTTTGTGGCATGCAGAGCACTTTCGCAGAGGAATGATGATCCGACAAAAGCTTCACGACCTTGGGATATGGTAATTTATCACTAACCACTGGGCCCCCTTCATATGCAAAAAGGAAAAGAGTAACCAATTTTTTGTAATTTGTTTCTTTAAAATGGTTGAAATTTATTCATTTGAAATATGATTGTACTCAAGCCAGTGGAAGAATTATCTGGTGAGTAAATGATATAGCTTCTTTTTTTTTTATTCACTGCTCTATTATCTACAAGTAGTTTGGATATGAATTCTATCCTTTCATAGTTTCTAAAATTTCTTAGAAGTCATTGGTTCAATTGTATTTGTGTCGTAGTTCTAGTTGCAAAATAGCAGCGAGCCTGATGTCTTAATTTTATTAGATGTGTGCTACATATAACAATGGCACAACATGAAGCCATCACAAATCACACAGCATGTCTGATATGTGGGACCTGGTGGCAGATCCCACGGATCAAATGGTTCATAACTTGATTCACATTGTGCCATTTCTTAGAAAGGGAATATCCCGTTTCTTTATTTACTTCACCTGTGTTTCTCAAACTTGAAATGTCTTCTTTTCTAATAAACAGAATCGGGATGGATTTGTCTTGGGGGAAGGAGCTGGTGTTCTGCTTCTAGAAGAATTAGAACATGCTAAGGTAATTTCTTATTTAATCCAAATAAAGTCATATGCTTTGATGAGAAGCAGAAGTGGAAGAGAATTAGACCATCCATTGGCTTTTTACTCTCTCTCTCTCTCTATCTATCTATCTATCTATCTATCCATTTAAATATCTGCATTGCATGCTAAATGCTATACATGGTGATGGTAGATTGCAGTTTTTTCTTCAGTTGGTAATCTATGGTTAATTTTTGTTTGCAGAAAAGAGGTGCCAATATCTATGCAGAGTTTCTTGGAGGGAGCTTTACTTGTGATGCTTATCACATGACTGAGCCACGTCCTGATGGTAACATGCCCTGTCTAAAGTACCTAGAATTTTTCACGCACAAAATCTATCTATGGGCATGAAATTTAAAGATACGCTGAAGGATCTTGACTCTCTCTCTCATTTTGATCCACCTTATGATTATGTAATCAATTGCGAGCCAGCAACGGTATTGGTTGTTATTATGAACCCATGCCTGCTGGGTTCATAGCAATTGGTGCTTGCATTCTCGTGATTGCTTTTCATTATTTATCGCAGTAGAGCCATGGGGATTTTGGTACTTGTTTTCTACATGTGTTTTGCAAAAGGAATTAGTGGTCTGGCCCTGTTTAATCCTTTCATCAAAGTCTTGGGAAACACTTCTCGAAAAACAAAAGTCTACCTCTTGTCCTATCAAGGCTATAAAAGATTAGTAGGTAGAAATAACTCTAATATATCTATTTGAGGTAAATTCTAATGTCCTTTACAAGATGAGTCCTCAATGTAGCATGGATCATTGCAGCAATCCTAAAAAATCAGCATGAGGCATTTTCCAGTTGAGTTGAATTTCACAGGCTTTTGGGATAGTCTGCCGCGCTTCTTCTTTATAGTTATTTCTTTGAGTTGAAACCTGCGAACCCTTCTCCTAAATGTCGTATTTCCCAGATGTAATGCACATTCAGTTTTAGGTTGTACGATCGGTGCTTGAGTTGGTTATCACTCTCTGAATTACAGCAAGCAAATGAATAATTTCCATTGCAATTTGTTATCTTGATTATATAGTTTATCCATGCAGAGTTTTTACAAGCTAACTAATGTCGCTTCTACACCACCTGAAAACAGGGGCTGGTGTCATTCTCTGCATAGAAAAGGCATTAGCACAGTCTGGGGTAGCTAAAGAGGATGTGAATTACATTAATGCACATGCTACATCCACACCAGCAGGAGACCTCAAAGAGTATCATGCTCTCATGCATTGTTTTGGCCGTAACTCTGGTGTATGTACCATAAACTATTTATGAACATCACCTAATTTTTGCATGGCCATTGCCAGTGTATAACACTCCATTTTTCTTGTGCATTCGCAGTTGAGGGTGAACTCAACGAAATCTATGATTGGTCACTTACTGGGAGCATCTGGTGCTGTGGAAGCCATTGCTGCAGTACAGGTAAGTTATATAGTATTCATGACCTTTTTATCCTATCTCAATTTTAATCACGTATAGAGAGTGGAGGAAAAGGTTGTTTCAATTCTTGAACCCAAGATAAGTATGGATATGACATTTACGATGGAGTGCGAAAACATCCGCCCTCTTTTTTTGCAAGGATAAATGTATTGTCAGAGAGAAGGAACATTGAAATTGCATTTCTCATTCGTTAATAGTATTGAGTTATTATTCCCCTACTCCCATCAGAAAACAAGTTTTTCATTGGTTGTTGATATTGTATTTTGTTACTTGTACAGGCAATACGGACAGGATGGGTTCATCCAAATATCAATCTTGAAAATCCAGAGCAAGGCATGGTATGTTTGCTCTATTATTTTTCCTGTTTACAGCTATGGCATTGTAAGTTTGTTTGATGGTTTTTGTTTTCAATTTACCTAATGCTGCAAAAATAAAAATTCAGGACACGAGTGTATTAGTGGGCCCAAAGAAAGAGAGACTAGACATCAAGGCTGCACTGTCTAATTCGTTTGGGTTTGGTGGCCACAACTCGTCTATCATTTTTGCCCCATTCAAGTGAAATAGAGCTTCTCCAAGGTGCGTAGATTTGTAATTTAACTCTCTGCTATAATAATTGAATTTGAGAAACACATCAAGCTGGGGATAGGAACATCGAATACTGCACTAATAGATGTATCATTAATGTATGAATTGACGCCTAGGCTCATCCCATCATCTCACCATTGCATGACATTTTACAGCAACTTAATTTTCAGTGAAGGGAAAACTAAAAGCAGAACAAGTGTTTAAAATATCAAGATGCGGAAGGTCTGGTAGGGAGATGTATCCTATATAGCGTGCTAACTTGCGAAATGTTCGGCAAGTGACTATTAATGACATAGCTACTTCTTGCAGAGTGTACTGGAATCCTCACTGTATCCTGTTTTCTGCTGAACTTGCTGAAGCTCAATTGACCTTTGAAATGTAACTAGTTGGACATCTGATATCTCGAGGATAGATTGATTAGATGGCTATTTGCCCGGGAAGGGAGAATAGTCAGATTTCACCAGGTGGCGACTGGAAATACTCTTTTTTTTTTTTTTTT
>Ga0325405_1004906_pt1 | contig 13605 bp, 9 predicted proteins | sample PopdelMetagenome_21_FD_205663 | JGI IMG/M metagenome (GOLD analysis project Ga0325405, IMG submission 205663) | Populus deltoides microbial communities from Bellville, Georgia, United States - Xylem-Control-R2 | ecosystem: Host-associated > Plants > Phyllosphere > Stem > Wood/Secondary xylem... | reverse complement strand
TCGTCGGAGGCAACTTGGTTACGTGGAGGAGTAAGAAACAAAAGGTGGTAGCTCTATCAAGTGCGGAAGCCGAGTTTAGAGGTATGGCAAAGGGGCTTTGCGAGCTTTTGTGGCTCAGACGCCTGCTCTCAGAAATTGGCTTTGCACCCAATTCAGAAATGAATTTATATTGCGATAATAAAGCCACGATAGAAATATCTCAGAACCCAATCCAACATGACAAAACGAAGCATATTGAGATAGACCGGCATTTTATTAAACAGAATCTTGAAGAAAAGGTAATTCGCTTTCCGTTCGTCAGATCAGAGGACCAACTTGCGAACATGCTTACAAAGGCCGTCTCAAACAAAAACTTTCACAGCTCACTTGACAAGCTGGGTATCAAAGACATTTCTACACCAACTTGAGGAGGAGTGCTGGCATGAGCTGTACAAACCGAGAGACAATAGGAAATTATAGCTGTAATAGTCACGTTTATCTTCTATTTATGTAAATCCTGATTGTCATGGGATCGTAATTGTTTCCTTTCCAAATACAACTAGGAAGGTTGTACATTGTGATGTATAAATCCCCTGCTTCTGCAATAAGAAAATATAATTGAATTCTGCAGAAACCCTACTCAAATTAACACTTCCATGGAATAATCTACGCTCACTGGATCTTTCTTGGAACAAGCTCAAAAGATCCCTTCCAATTCCACCACCAGCAATCTATGAATATGAAGTCTCGAACAACGAATTAAATGGAGAAATCCCAGAAGTTCTTTGCAATCTGGCTTCGCTTTCTGTCCTTGATTTGTCAAATAACAATTTGAGCGGCAAACTTCCTCAATGCTTGGGCAATAAAAGCAGCACTGCTTCAGTTCTGAATCTCCGCAGCAATAGTTTCAGTGGTGATATTCCTGAGACATTCACAAGTGGCTGCTCATTGAGGTTCGTTGATTTCAGTCAAAACAAAATGGAGGGGAAGATACCAAAATCATTAGCCAATTGCACCAAGCTAGAGATTCTCAATCTTGAACAAAATAACATAAATGATGTCTTTCCTTCTTGGTTGGGTGTTCTTCCTGATTTGAGGGTTATGATTTTGAGATCTAATGGGCTCCATGGTGTGATTGGGAATCCAAAAACCAATATTGAATTTCCTAGGTTACAGATTGTTGACCTCTCCAACAACAGTTTTAAGGGTAAGTTGCCACTTGAATATTTCAGAAATTGGACTGCCATGAAAAATGTCCGTAATTATGAGCACTTGATTTACATGCAAGCAAACACAAGTTTCGAAACATCGCATATTACAATGAACGAAAAGTATTGAGTACTCAATGACAATGACAAACAAAGGTGTGATGAGACTATATGAGAAGATCCAAGATAGTCTCACAGCTATCGATCTCTCAAGCAATGGTTATGAAGGGGGAATTCCAGAGGCCCTCGGAGATCTCAAAGAACTTCATTTGCTCAATCTCTCCAACAACTTTCTCATTGGTGGCATCCCTCCATCCTTGTCCAACTTGAAAGAGCTTGAAGCTTTAATTGGACCTTTCTCAGAACAAACTCTCGGGAGAGATTCCTGTCCAACTTGTACAGCTCACCTTCCTCGAGGTCTTTAATGTGTCTCACAATTTTCTCTCAGGTCCGATACCACGAGGAAACCAAGTCGGAGCATTTGACAACACTTCATTTGATGCGAATCCAGGATTGTGTGGGGACCCGTTGTCAAAAGAATGTGTAAATGATGAGGACTCGCTGCCAGCAGCAAAAGAAGATGAGGGCTCGGGATATCCACATGAATCTGGTTGGAACGTGGTGGTGATAGGTTATGCAAGTGGATTGGTAATTGGAGTGATTCGTGGATGCGCTATGAACACAAGGAAGTATGAATGGGTGGTGAAAAATTATTTTGCGAGGTGGCAATACAAAGGTCAAGATTTCTAATTATTAAGGTGTTTTCTAGTTTGTCAATCATAGTAAGATTGTAATTTTTTTTCCTTGTCTTCTCTTTCTCAATTTTCACTTGTAAGGATAACAGTGATTTTCTCTTGGATGGTCTGTTTCATATACTAAAAAAAAGATGGTATGTTGAATATTAGTATTAGTTTACTTATTTGGAAATAAAATATTCCTGCAGCGCCCTACCTTGTTTACTTTTTTTTTAACGTTGAAGTAGATGATTTGCACAAGTTTAAAAAAAAAATTATTGTAAAAAAATATTTGAATATTGTTAATTTTTTTTTCTAGTGAAAAAAATATTAAATTGTGTAAGGGTTTATCTAATATAACTTGGTTGACTTTACTGATCTAAAAATAACTGATCATATAACCTGTGAATATAAATTTTGACTAAACAAAATTTCAAGCTAATATCTTTTCTTATGTACTATTCTCGTGTTATGAGATTATGATAATCCAATGAAAAGTAAACAAAACAAAATAAATCATGAAGTTTAATTTTCAATCAAATCAATATTAAAGGATGAAATTGGAAGAAAAAAATTAATTAAGAATAAGAAAAAAAATCTAAATCAACTGGGTTAACCTGTCAAATATGAGATCTGTGTCATGAAAGTATGATAACTAAATAGAAAAAAATTTAATATTTAAAAATAAAATTAAAAAAAAATTAATTGAAAAGAAAAAAAAAAGCAAAGCAAAAAAAAATAAACAAAAAAAATTACTATTCTAATAAATATTGCTTTGTGTATATTTTAGTGTTGAATACTTTTCCTGTACTTTGTTTAGTAATTTTCAATAGAGATTTCACAACTCCTCCATCCTCTCCGAAGCAACCTCTGAAGGTGACAAGGTTATCAACAAACCTGAGTAAGTTAGTGTTTTTTTATTATTTATTATTAAAAAAAAAAAAAACTTTCATACAATCAATGTGGTCTTCAGTTTCTTTAATTTTTAAGTTTGTCATTTTAGCGTCTCAGTTTAACAATCCACTTGTGGGTTTTAATATTACACTCAGTTTTAATATTACACTATTTATTTAACTTGCGCTACTCCTCCGCCAGTCAGATATTATTTTTAAAAAAAAATTAAATATACAATTTTTTTAACGTATTTTTGTAACTAAAAAAATTATAAATATAAATCAAAAAACTTATGCATATATGTAATTAAATAAATTAAAAACTATATATGTTAATAAATAAATAAATAATCATTAATAATAACTAAAAATAAAATAAAGAAAATTAAGAGACATATGTAGATCAAGATGTTTAATTTCACAAAATAAAATATTTACCCTATTATGTTCGCTAAATCTTGTTTATTCAAATATGTTTTTATTTAATCAAACTATAATAAAAATAGGCACAAACATTATATTGATTGAATAAAATAAAAGAAAAAATAATAATGTAAGATTATACATATTAGAAATATTATCTAAAAAAATATTTTTATTTTACAAAGTTCATTTATACAAAAAAAAATATAGATGAATCGGAAAAACATTTTCAAAACTAAATACACACAAAATAGTTTTAAAAAAACCTCTATGCAAAAAAAGGTAAATAAAAAAATAAAAAACAATCATAGATAAACAATATCAATTAAAACATAAATTTAAAGATTATTTTACAAAAAGACAAAAAAAAGGGATATCAATAAAAAAATAAGAAAAATAGTATAATAATCTAAGTATTCTAGCTTAATTAACTTGTCAAACTGGTAATTCGAGTTAAGGATTCTACTAGGTAAAATAATCTTTTTATCTTAAATTTATACCATATATATATATATATATATATATTACAAAAAAAACAAAAAAAAAAAAAAAGCTAACAAACAGCTCATACGCGTTGGGCCATAGGCCCGCACTCGAGGGGGGTCTTTAAACTTATACCCGCATGCTTAAAGCTGTGTCTCCCCTATCTATCTTGGGGGGGTGGGGGGACCTCTCTCAAATAGCATGGTTTGGGAACCTGACTACATCCACAGAGGAACTAATATTATTAGATATGAGAAAACCACAATTAACACAAAACTCTTACTCACATCCTTTTTTACCATGTGGCGGGCTTGTCTTCACCATAGGTAACAAAGAAGGCTTTCTATATTGTTACAATATAGTAGTTATCCAGCTACATTAGAAAATCTTAAATAGAAAAAATTGTTTTAACATCAATTTCTATTTTACAAGAAAATTAAATAGGAAAACTCAACTCACGCCAACATCCATAGCACTGGCTGGACTTATCAATTCTGACATGGATAGCTATTTGGTTTTGTTTGTCTGAGTTGTGACTATGGCCTGTAATGTGTCTACCATTAGAAAATTGAAACAGATTTTGATGGATTACATTAATTTCTTTACACATTAATCAATACTTTGGAGAAGAATTGTGTTCTTTACGCCTCAACTTCCAACCTCTATTTTACGCTTGTTAGAATACAAACCATTGTAAACAATACCTGGGCTAGCCTGTCCAGAGTGTGGTTATGAATGTGGTTGCTTTTCAAAGTGTTTTTTACTTAGAAATATATCAAAATAATATATTTTTTTATTTTTTAAAAATTATTTTTGATATCAGTGCATCAAACTGATCTAAAAATACCAAAAAATATTAATTTAAAATAAAAAAATTAAATTTTTTCAAAAATACTTTTGAAACACAAAAACAAAATCTTAGTTCCATTCTAGTTATGGAATGTGTGTTCTTAACTATTTAACGTTTGTTGTCATATAGCATTTGATGATTGTATTGAAGGGATCAATTCCAATTTCATTAGGATGAACTGAGGAGCTAGTAGCTTATGGGAAGTTGTATCCATTGGTGGTCTTAACCCTGATATGAACAAGACTCTGAGCTCTATAGCTGCATCAATTATGGAGAAGAAGAAGTCACGAATCTTCCTTAAATTCTATGATTCTCAGAGAATCTTCTCGGGGAAGCTATCTCAACTTTTAAGGTAGTGTTCGGTATGCTAAAAAAATATTAATTATACAGGACTGAACCGGATAGGACTGGACTTAACAAATAACTTTTATTTTACTTTATATTTAGTAGACACCAAAGAAGACCTGACTGACTCCAAGCTTAAACCAGTCCAGGTTTTAAAAAAATAAAAGGAGTATTAATTTGATTTAACTCAGTCAAAACCTAGATTAACTAAAACTTGGTCGACTTGATATAAAATACGAGTGAAAAAGCTATTGACTTTTTAAATTTTTTTGTCAAAACAAAGTGTTTTTGATTTTTTTTAACTTGGATCAAATCGAGTTGATCCTCTCAACCTGTTACCCAACTCTTGTCCCAGATCTATCCCCAAGTCAAATTGATTTGAGTCAACTTGAGTTAATCTTCCTAACTCGTTGCCTCGAGTCGATTGGATTTTAAAACTATAATGGTGACTAATTTTATTTACAATCAAATCCTGTTTCCTTCACAAGAAGTTATTTGTGTTTGTAAAGCATATTTTCTAGCATCAAAACCTTTCTGTTTAATGTCTTCAAACCATCTCCCACGTCTATCTTAATCATTGTCTCTGTTTCTGCTACAAGTCATTAATTAGAGGGATAAGATGATGATGGTGGTAATAGAAGTCTCCGGAGTAGGTTAAAAATTAAAGATTAATCCAATGAAATGAACCAGAACCATATATTGATTAACATTAATTAAAGATCAATTAACTTCGACAATCGGAGCTGGAGAGAGTGACGGAGAAAATGAGGAGAGCTTAAACGGAATATTGGAAGTGTCTCCCACATTTTTCTTCATCACTGTCTCCCTCGTCTTTCTTGATTCAGACGACGACAAAGGTTTTTCATTCATTAATTTCTTAAATACCATATCACAAGTTTGTGAGATTCGCCAATTGACTTTGACAATAGCGGAAAAGTGGAATTGGTTGTCTAGCAAATTACATTTTCAGAAGACAAAGACTTAGACTTTGAATTTAATGAAGCTAGACGAAGAATTAGAGCTTTTTGGTAATTGATACTGTGATTTTTTATTTTTTTAAAAATCTGTCTTGATCTTGATCTTGATCTTGGAGTTAATGAAACAAGACGAAGATTTAGATTTGTCTTGAATTACAATAGCTTTGTTTTTTTAATATTTTTAAAAAATATATTTATTTTAAAAAATATTATATTAATATATTTTTTAATAATTTTAGATTATTTTAATAAACTCTTTTTTAAAAAAATCTCAATATAATTATTTTGATACTTTTTTTTTTTTGTAAAATATTCTACATTATAATAGCAAATACATAGACAATGAATGAAATTGGCAGTAATGTCGGTTGGTCTTCAGAGACGGAGACTATTCATGTGCACTACTAGTTTACTTTTTTTTTAGGTTAATATCAATAACAATAATAAAAATATATATATCCTATTTAAAAATTATTTTTTTAATAATATATCAAGAAACAAGAATAACTAAGTTATTATAACTCAAAACTTTTAAAGAATATAAATATCATAACTATAGATGGAGAGTCACTTAAAATATTTAATTTTTAGTTGTCCAAGTCTTTTTTGTCACAAAGTTATTATAATTTTTTGTATAAAAAAATTAAAATATTCTAATAATAATGACTAAAAAATAAAAAAAGAAATATTATTTTATTTAAATAAAAAATAAAAATATTAAAATGAATAAAAAAATAAAAATAACTTGAAAAAATATTTATTTTTTTAAACAAGCTCATGCATCATTAACTCGTTAAGAAAAGGAAATCCAGGCATTAATTATTCCAAGAGTTTTAAAAATCAAAACCTTTTACTCATTAAAAATAAAAAAGTTATAAAAATTACTTTTGGTACAAGTGATGATGATTCAAAACCTTTGACTCATTTAAATTTTTGTTACTATATTTTCATTTGATTGTTGGACAACTTTCAAAAATATTTTCAATAAAAATGAGAAATAGTTTTTGATAAACATGAAAGCCTATTACACATTAATTTTAATTAAATACAACTCATTATTTTGAGAAACTAGAAAACTAAAGAGAATATTTTTAAAAAAAATGATATAAAAATATTTGAAATGAAAACTAAAAATCTAGAAATATTTTTTATCGTTAGCTATGGGCATTCTATTAGAAAAATTGTTTAAGCAACTAAATTAAATTAAATTTATGATTTGAAAATGGTAAATTAGATAAGAAATCAAAATGTATGCTAGCTGCTGCCTTGTAACTGCGCTGCAGCAGAAGGGGACAATCAATTGTATGAAAAATAGACAGAGCAATTCTATATAACATTAAAGATGTTTTTTGTTAATTTAGTATTTGAATATTTAATTTGTTGTTCAATTTAATCTCCCTGTTTTGAATCAAATAATATTACAACTTTTTTATGTCTCACGTTTATTTTAGTCGAGGATAACATGATTATGCTTGTCCAAACATTGGCACGTGTGGTGGAAGACTCGGACTTTGAAATTGGATGGGGCGCCCTATATCAACTCCATTGCTTCACTTATTTGCTCATTAAGAAAAGTAGAAAACCAAGGATTAATTTACTTTTAGAGAAATATCGTTAACAAAAAAAAAATGGCATCACCTGTGTGTTTCTTAACCATGCGGATGCTTTTGCTCTTTTTGCTGTCTTTGTTTTATCTTAGAGCTTGTTGTTCTTCTCCTTCCATGCAGCCTCTATGCCATGATGACGAGAGTCATGCCTTGTAGCAGCTCAAGGAAAGCCTTCTCATTAATGAGTCCGCTTCTTCTGATCCTTCTGCTTATCCAAAGGTTGCATCATGGAAAGTTGTTGATGGAGAAAGTGGTGATTGCAACATTTAGTTGAAGCATTAACCAACTTGGAGGTACTTCATCTCAGTGGACTGAACATATCATCCAAGGTACCTCAAATCATGGAAAGCTTATCCTCTTTGTCATCTCTATTTCTCAGAGATTGTGGATTGCAAGGAGAGTTCCCCATGGGAATATTCCAATTACCCAACCTTCGCTTTCTTAGTATCCGGTATAATCCATATCTCACTGGATATTTGCCGGAATATATTTCAGTCGGGAAGCCAGCTTGAAATGTTGTTGCTTGCAGGGACGAGCTTCTCTGGTCAGCTACCGGGGTCCCTTGGGAACCTCAAATCAATGAAAGAATTTGATGTGGCAGGCTGTTATTTTTCAGGGGTGATACCATCTTCACTTGGTAATCTTACGAAACTGAACTATCTAGACCTTTCTCATAACAGTTTCTCTGGGAAAATCCCTCCTTCTTTGGTCAACCTTCTCCAAGTTTATTATATATCGCTTTCTGTCCTTGATTTGTCAATTAACAATTTGAGCTCCCCCCATTTGTTGCTCTCCCCTGTTTCATGCAAGAGCTTTTATGCTTTCCTTTCCTCTACTTGTTCATCTAATGTAAATTAGCTATTATTTTTGTAGCTTTTTTCTTAATAAAATTTCAACTATTAACCAAAAAAAAAACAATTTGAGCGGCAAACTTCCTCAATGCTTGGGCAATAAAAGCAGCACTGCTACAGTTCTGAATCTCCGCAACAATAGTTTCAGTGGTGATATTCCTGAGACATTCACAAGTGGCTGCTCATTGAGGGTCATTGATTTCTGTCAAAACAAATTGGAGGGGAAGATACCAAAATCATTAGCCAATTGCACCAAGCTAGAGATTCTCAATCTTGAACAAAATAACATAAATGATGTCTTTCCTTCTTGGTTGGGTGTTCTTCCTCATCCAATTGGCTCCATGGTGAAGAATTATTTTGCGAGGAGGCGATACAAAGGTCAAGATTTGAAGACTCACCTGCATAGAAGTTGATTTCTAATTATTAAGGTGTTTTCTAGTTTGTCAATCATAGGAAGATTGTATGTTCTTTTCCTTGTTTTCTCTTTCTTAATTTTCACTTGTAAGGATAAGAGTGATTTTCTCTTGGATGGTAAAAATAAGATGGTATGTTGTATATTAGTATTCTAGAGTACAAATAAATAACAATAATAGAGAGTTTAGTTTTATTAATTTCTTCTCAATAGAAGAAATTACTTTACTTATTTGAAAAAAAAAATTACAAATAAATAACATTTCCTTTTCCTTTTATAAATGTCTTTCCCTTTTTATGTTATTGGCAGCTACATTAGAAAAACTATATATATATATATATATATATATATATATATATATATATATATATACACACACACACACAGACACACAGAGGGAGAAGATTCCTGCTTTGATCATCTCCACAAACGTAAGCCTTGATGGAGTTGACAACTCCTCCATCCTCACTGAAGCAACCTCTGAAATTGCCAAGGTTATTCTCATAATTTATTTTTAAATTATTTTTCAATTCATTTTTTTTATCTCTCGTCCAAAAAAGTAATAATAAAATACAAAAAAAATCAATCAAAATATTATCAAAAAATATAACAGTGAGAAAAGGATTTCAAAACACCCTAAAAATGATCAAAAATTGGTTGAGAAGGTTCAAAATTATAAAGATTAAAATTTAATAATATTTTGTTGACTGATGACAACCCTATTGACGAAGAAAATTCAATTTGAGGAAGCAAAGTCCAAAATCAGATGTTTATTGACTCAATTAAATTTTATTGGAGGTTTAATTGAATTTATGGAGGTTTTGATAGTAAGAAAAATTGATTTTGGAGTTAATTTGGGTTTTAATTGGAAAACATTAAAGTTCTGGGGTCAAATTATAATTTTTGAGAGTTAATTTGATGACATTAGGGGCTTAATTGCATAAATATTAAAATTTGATGACCAATTAGGGACTTAATTGAAGGAATCCGAGAACAAGGACCAAAATGAAAAACGCGCACACATTAAAGGCCTGATTTTGAATCTGACGCGTTTTGACCCCAAAATCCATTTAAATGAAACGGTGCGTTTTCGGAAAAACAGCGCCGTGAAACTGTCCACTTATAAAAAAAAAAAAAAAGAGAAGAAGCAAAAACGGTGCCGTTTTGAACGGCACCATATGTCTCTTCTTCCCCTGGACGCGCAGAGAACAGGGGAAGAAGATTTTTTTTTTCTCCTCTGTTTCTCACCGACTCCCTCTCTCCCTTAAACCTCAAAAAGACGCCGACCCAACCGGTGGCCTACCACCCCCCAGCTGGCGCCCCTGTCTACCCTGCCCCGTCCCCTGACCGGACAGAGGCAGGGCATTTTCACCGCCCTTCTATGCCTATAAATACAGAGGCAGAGAAGAGGCACGGGGACAACGAAAAAAGAGAGGGACAAGACAAGGGAGGGGACACACGAGAAAAAAACAGGAGAGAGAGGGAAGAGAAGAGAAGAGAAAGAAGAAGAGAGTGGGAAGCCCGAACGAAAAAAAACAAAGAAGAAAAAACCAGAGAAGAAGAGAAGGAAAGCAGAGGAGAGAAGAGAGAAGGACCGCCGCCTGGAGCCACCGCCGTTTCAGCGCCAGCGCCACCGCCACCGCCACCACAAGCCACCGCTTCTGCCACTGCAGGCCACCGCAAACGACAGCGAACAAGCTCCTCCACTCCAAGCAATCTTCTCCTCCTCTTCTGTCCCCGTTTTTTGGTGTTGATTTTCATTTGCATGCAGAACGTGAGCAATTCACGTTCTGCAGCAAATGAATTATAATTAGGTAGTTACTGTGCAGCACAGTAACTACCTAATTATAATTCACTGGTTACTGTGCGCGCAGCACAGTAACCAGCTATCTATGGGCCGGTTCTGGCCCAATTTTGTTTTGGGCCGATCTTGGCCCAGTTTCTTTTGGGCCAGGCCTGGCCCAGTTTGTTTGGGATTTGTACTATTTCCTCGCGTATTTTACGCCTTTTTGATTAGTATTGGAATATATTTTTATGTTTTTTTAAAAAATACAAAATTCGGTTTTTGTCAAAACTTTCAAAATACAAAAAAAAAATTGAAAAAAAGAAAAAAATATTTTTTTGCATACCCAAGTGTCTCAAAAGCTAAAATATTTTAGCATTGGCTTAATATTGTATTTTTCATACACTAGAAACAATATTTTAGCATACATTTTGGCAATAACCAATTTATTAAAGTTAAGAGAATATTGGCCAAAATTTCAAAAACAACAAAAAATTTATTTTGTTTTTGTTTTTAATATCAGGGATTATGAATTTATATGTAAAACGTATTTCTGATATTAAAAGGGTATTTTTTTTGTTGACAACATTAACAACATAGAACAATTAGCTTTTACCACATTAAGATAAGAACCTCCTTACAATGAGGGTTTTTCTTCAATCTTTGACAGACAGGACCAACAATTAAAAACCACAACAAGACCCTAGATTTTATCAGATATTAAAACAATGCAGCCTACCTTAGGTAGGGCGTATTTGGGGTGCTAATACCTTCTCTTTACGCAACCAGTCTCCGTACCCGATCTCTGAGACCAGTTAGGGTTCCTAGTTACCAGGATGCTAGGTGGCGACTCCCTGTCCATATTTTACTGATAAGAGATAATAATTCCTTGTCTCTTCATATTTGACAGAAATAAACCATTTTCATTTTCCCTGAGATGGTGGATGATCGCCGCGACGCCGCATACGTGCGACAGTTATCAATAAACATGAGAAAGGAAGTGTAAATCAAAAAATTTACTCCTTTATATAATCAAATAAATTAAAAACTATATTTGTTAATAAATAAGTTCTCAATAATAACTAAAAATAAAATTAAAAAAATCAAGAAATAGATGTAAATCAACATATTTAATCTTGTTAGACAAAACATTTACTCTATTGTGTTTGCTAAATCTTATTCATTCGGGCAACCAACTTGAAAAATTGTTGCTTGCAGGGACGAGTTTCTCTGGTCAGCTACCGGGGTCCCTTGGGAACCTCAAATCAATGAAAGAATTTGATGTGGCAGAATGTTATTTTTCAGGGGTGATACCATCTTCACTTGGTAATCTTACGAAACTGAACCGTCTCGACCTTTCTCACAACAGTTTCTCTGGGAAAATCCCTCCTTCTTTGGTCAATCTTCTCCAAGTTTCTTACCTGTCGCTTTCTTACAGCAATTTCTGTTCTGGTACCTTAGATTGGCTTGGTAATCTAACCAAACTCAAATTTGTAGACTTGCGAGGCACCAATTCATATGGTAACATTCCATCCTCTCTTAGAAACTTGACTCAGCTCACCGTCTTGGCGCTTCATGGAAATAAATTAACTGGTCAAATTCCATCTTGGATAGGAAACCATACCCAATTAATCTCACTATTACTTGGTTTCAACAAACTGCACGGTCCGATTCCTGAGTCTATTTATAGGCTTCAAAATCTTGCAGATCTTGACCTAGCATATAATTTCTTTAGTGGTACTTTGGAATTGAACCTTCTTTTTAAGTTCAGAAACCTTTCTAGACTCCAATTAACGCATAACAATCTGTCTCTGCTTAATAGCCACAATGCTACCTTTCCTCAGCCAAAACTAGTAATCTTGACGTTAGGTCAATGTAATCTAGGTGAATTTCCCAGTTTCTTGCGTGATCAGAACCATCTGGAGCTTTTAGAACTTGAAGATAACGAACTTATGGGACACATACCCAAATGGTTTATGAACATGAGTACCATCACCCTCGAGGATCTATCTCTGGCTGGCAACCTTCTGACAGGTTTTGAGCAATCCGTTGACGTTCTGCCATGGAATAATCTACGCTCACTGGATCTTAATTCGAACAAGCTTCAAGGATCCCTTCCAATTCCACCACCAGCACTCATTGAATATAAAGTCCAGAACAACAAATTGACTGGAGAAATCCCAGAAGTTATTTGCAATCTGACTTCGCTTTCTGTCCTTGATTTGTCAATTAACAATTTGAGCGGCAAACTTCCTCAATGCTTGGGCAATAAAAGCAGCACTGCTTCAGTTCTGAATCTGCGCAACAATAGTTTCAGTGGTGACATTCCTGAGACATTCACAAGTGGCTGCTCATTGAGGGTCGTTGATTTCAGTCAAAACAAATTGGAGGGGAAGATACCAAAATCATTAGCCTATTGCATCAAGCTAGAGATTCTCAATCTTGAACAAAATCGGATAAATGATGTCTTTCCTACTTGGTTGGGTATTCTTCGTGATTTGAGAGTTATGATTTTGAGATCTAATGGGCTCTATGGTGTGATTGGGAATCCAAAAACCAAAATTGAATTTCCCAGGTTACAGATTGTTGACCTCTCCAACAACAGTTTTAAGGGTAAGTTGCCACTTGAATATTTCCGAAATTGGACTGCCATGAAAAGTATCCGTAATGAGCACTTGATTTACATGCAAGCAAACACAAGCTTCCAAACATCGCATATTACAGTGAAAGAACAGTATGAGTACTCAATGACAATGACAAACAAAGGTGTGATGAGACTATATGAGAAGATCCAAGATAGTCTCACTGCTGTCGATCTCTCAAGCAATGGTTTTGAAGGAGGAATCCCAGAGGCCCTCGGAGATCTCAAAGAACTTCATTTGCTAAATCTCTCCGACAACTTTCTCAAAGGTGGCATCCCTTCATCCTTGTCGAACTTGAAAGAGCTTGAAGCTTTGGACCTTTCTCAGAACAAACTCTCGGGAGAGATTCCTGTCCAACTTGCACAGCTCACCTTCCTCGAGGTCTTTAATGTGTCTCACAATCTTCTCTCAGGTCCGA
>Ga0325405_1004904_pt1 | contig 13609 bp, 8 predicted proteins | sample PopdelMetagenome_21_FD_205663 | JGI IMG/M metagenome (GOLD analysis project Ga0325405, IMG submission 205663) | Populus deltoides microbial communities from Bellville, Georgia, United States - Xylem-Control-R2 | ecosystem: Host-associated > Plants > Phyllosphere > Stem > Wood/Secondary xylem... | reverse complement strand
GTTTAAAATTAATACATCAATATTCAGACAGAAAAGGTTCAATAACATGATTCAATGTCTGTTTTTTTTTTTTATTATTATTATTAACGTGAGTATCCAGGTCAGCTTGCGCGCAATTAGACTAATTCCACGGATTCTAAAGTTAACGATCATGTAAATTTCCAGTAGTCGTAGAATTTATAGGACTCGAACTAGTGATTTTCAGAGAGTAAACTCAGAACCTGACTAATTGAATTATACCCGTCAAGGTTTGTCTTTTAATATAATTAAAGCATGATACGGTGACACGTATTTGGCAATGTTCCTGGTCATCTCCTCCTGAGTTCATCTCTAGTTTCAGCTTTTAAATTGTATTCTCATAGATGATGCCTTCAAGTTTACTCTAAGCATATGCAAGGGGCCTTAATTTCTAGTCTATCTATTTTTTTTTTCCGCTAGAAAAGAAAATATAGTCCAAAATTTCATAAGACAAGACAAAATAAAACTATCCACGTGAAACCCTTGCATGATTGAAATAAACGAACGTGAAATGGCTTTCGGTCCCGAAAATCCCTACCGGCCATCCAACCCTAAAAGAAAAATGGGGCCAAAATCATGGCTATTTTTAGTTATTAACACATTGTTTTTTAAACAATATTAATGAAATAAAAAAAAATGATGAAATAGTATAATTTGTAAATGTTATAATTGAAAAACATGATATTTATAACTTATCGCTATTTAGAATAGCAACATCTAATAAAAAATATTGAATAGGTAGGAGAGAGAAGAGAGAGAAAAAAAAAATCGGAGACACATCAAAACTCTGATTACAACATCACTAATATCATCAAAAAAATCTTAACGAGATAAATCGAACTACACAAAGAAAAGTCACCAACAGTAAACCTAGTGGGGCACACTTGCCGCCAAAAACAAGGGAGTCATGTGCCATGTACCTTTAAGCCGTTAGATTTATCTCGTAAAGATTTTTTTTTATGATACTAGTCTTGTTGTAATAGAAGTTTCTGTGTGTTTTTGAAATTTTTTTTTTTCCTTCATCTCTCATCTCTCTTATTTAATTTGTTTTTTATTGGATGTTGCTATATATTAGATAAATGTATTGTTTCTCAATCATGACATGACATGTATAAATTATATTATTTCACTAATTTTTTTAATTGTGATATTCCACCAGTTTTTTTAATTTATTATGCTAATTTTTTTAAAAAAAATAAAAAAATATTTTACTTACCTTTAGATATGAACAGCAAAAAGCCGATGGCTTAAATTCATCGTGGAAATCACCATTTCTAAATGGCACACATGTACTGACTCATAAAGATACCACAAATTGATGGGGGTATATATATATATATATATATATATATATATATATATATATTGCTTTCATAGCTTAGGCATTCCAAGTCTTACGAAGCTAATTTAATATATTACTAGGTCGATGGTTTGAGTAGCACTGAATGTAATGTCAGATCAACTTTTTATTAAAAAAATATTTTAAGCATTTTATAATTCATTTTATTTTATATTTTGCTTTTATTAAGTCAACTCAAATTTTAAATTTAAATAAAAAAAACAATTCTACTCTCATCATTACACCATTAAACAGTTTTACTTACGGACTAATTCCGTCAGTGTAAGGCATGAAATCTATCGGTGAAATTATTACCAACGGTCTCACCGACAGCCTAAGGCTATCGGTATACTAATTATCAACGTCATATCTGCACATCAATGCCATATCTGCACATATATCTTCACATTTCATACATAACTCATTGTCCAGGTATTAGCAACTTATGTTTAGGAATTATTTTTCCGTTAGCAATTGTTTAGGCTTTATTCTTGGATCGTGATTTCATTTCTCTGTATTATATATACTTGTAAAGCATGAATAAAAAACACATAACAATATTTCAAACTTTACATGGTATCAGAGCGTTCTGTCTTTATACAAGTTCTTCAGTCTCTATATACGTTCTTCACCCTCAGATCTTCTTCATTCTGCTGCATATCTTCTTCTTGTAGCTATGTCTAATACCACACCTCAGGAAGTTTCCCCTTTAACATCTTCGTCAATTCCTGATGTATCATCTCTATATTTTCTTCACTCTGCTGATCATCCAGGTTCCATTCTGGTTTCCATTCTTCTTAATGGTGACAATTACCCTTCCTGGAAGCGAGCCATGAAAATGGCATTAAACGCTAAAAACAAACTGAGTTTTGTTAATGGTTCTCTCTCCAAACCAACATCTTCCACATCAGAAATTCAATTGTGGGAGCGCTGCAGTGACATGGTTTTATCATGGATTCTCAACTCCATTGATAAATCCATTGTTAATAGTTTGATTTATCATGACTGTCCTCATGATGTATGGCTTGATCTTGAAGATTGTTTCTCTTAAAGCAACAATCCCAGGATTTTTAAATTAAAGCGTGATGTTGTTACCCTCATCCAAGGTTCAATGACTATTCCTGCATATTTCACTACACTTAAGGGGTACTGGGATGAGCTTGCAATGCTCACTCTTGCACCAAAATGCACTTGTGGTGTCCTAAAAGAATTGACTCATATGCAAGATATTGAGCGGGTTTTTCAATGCTTAATGGGATTACATGATTCTTATGCTCCAATTCGTAGCCAGATTTTGGCTATGGATTCTTTACCTCCTGTCACCAAAGTATATTCAATTATGCATCAAGAAGAGAAACAACATCTCCTGCATATCTCCAGTATTCCAACAGAATCTGCTGCCATGGTAGCTCCTCGCTTTCTTGCACATCATTCTGATAATAAGGGAAGAGGACGTGGTCGTCCAAAATGCGACTACTGTGATCGTGATGGTCACTGGAAATCCAATTGTTACAAGCTACATGGTTACCCCAAGAACAAACCTCAATACCGTGAAGCAACTAATGGACATGCTGGCTCATTAATGGCAGTGAATAATGCAATCAGTTCTTCAACATCTTCTGAGATTAATGTTCCCAGCCTCACCAGTGACCAATGCTCTCGCTTTTTGGATCTTTTATCACCAGTGAATAATTTGGTTTTGAACACCAATTCTGCCAACTTTGCTGGTAACCTTGCTTCTTGCAATTCTGCTTCTTTTTCTAATCATGAATGGATTATTGATTTAGGTGCCTCAAATCATATAACTTTGAATTTATCATCCCTTAATAATGTTCAATCCCTGCATCAACCATGTCCTATTAAACTTCCAAATGGTGATGTTGTTTCTATAACTCATACTGGCACATTACATATTTCACCCGATATCTCCCTTTCCAATGTTTTATATGTACCTTCTTTTAAATTTAATTTACTGTCTATTAGCAAACTCACCACAGCTCTCAATTGTGTTGCCATATTTTTTTCTATCTTTTGTGTTTTTCAGGACCTATTAACGAGGAAGCTGATTGGAATGGGTGAAGTACGCGATGGACTTTATCACTACAAGCCTTTCTCTGCCTCTACCCTCCATTCTCAAAACATCCCTAATTCCATCATTTGGCATCAGCGACTTGGCCATCCATCTACTTCATGTATTCCACAAACTTTATGTGTTTTTAATCAATATTTGGCTTGTGATATATATGCTAAAGCAAAACACACTTGTTTACCTTTTTCTTTGAATACAAATAAAAACACATTTTGTTTCAATCGAATTTATTGTGATATATAGGGTAGTTATCCTACTGCATCACATTCAGGAGCCCATTATTTTTTAACCATTGTGGATGATTTCTCACACACAAATGGGTCTATCTCATGCACATGAAATCTGATACTTTTACTTGCCTTACAAATTTTTTTGCCATGGTTAAAACTCAATTTAATTGCATTATTCACCATGTGCTCACTAATTATCTAATAAACTCCAAACCTTTTGTCATGATCATGGCATTCTTCACGAACACACGTGTATGGATACACCTCAACAAAATGGTGTTGCCAAACGGAAACATCGCCATCTACTTAATGTGGCCCGGTGTTTATGTTTTCAAGCTAATCTTCCCATCTCATTTTGGGAGAATGTATTCTCATAGCCACTTATTTAATTAACTGAACCCCTTCCCCTAACCTGAAATATAAGTCCCCCTATGAGCTCCTCTTCCAAAAACCACCATCATATACACACTTACGAGTGTTTGGTTGTTTATGCTATGCCCAAACCCCTCGTCAACATCGAGATAAATTCTCTCCTCGAGCTTCACGTTGTGTTTTTTTAGGTTATCCTGCCAGCCATAAAGCTTATCGTGTCTATGATCTAGAAAATCACAAGCTCTTCATCTCCCATGATGTTACTTTTGAAGAGCATAATTTTCCTTATTGCCTCATACCTTCACCTCCAATAACTGCTCCAGTCCTTTCATTTCCAATTCCTGATATTTCCTCCTCATCCAGTTTACCAACATCATCACCTTTCTCTTCTATAATTCCTCCCTCACCACTCACATCACCATCTCCTCCGTTACCACCTCAAGATCTCATTTCATAACAAAACAAGCTGCTACACGTCCACCTTACCTCAACGATTACATCTGTTCTTCCCTTCTAAAGTCCCTCACGGCTTCTCCTGTTCCATGATCTTCCTTAGGTACTGCTCATTATCTCTCTTCCTTTTTATCTTATCATCGTTTTTCTAACCACCATCTAGCTTTTATTTCTGCATTATCTCAACATCCTGATCCCACATCATATTATCAAGCTGTGCGTTATCCTCATTGACGCAATGCCATGGCAGTTGAAATTCAAGCCTTAGAAGCAAACCATACTTGGATTCTTCAACCTCTTCCACCTGGCAAAAAACCCATTGACTGTAAATGGGTGTTCAAAACCAAATTGCAAGCTGATGGATCCATAGAATGAAACAAAGTTTTCTTAGTGGCTAAGGGATATACTCAGATAGAAGGTTTGGATTATCATGACATTTTTGCTCCCGTTGCTAAACTTGTTACTGTTAGATGCATTCTTGCAGTTGCTACAGCTCGACAATGGCATATTTTCCAATTGGACGTTAACAATGCCTTCTTACACGGCAATCTTGATGAGGAAGTCCATATGTTTCCTCCACCAGGTTATTCCACACCAACAGCGACTCCTGTTTGTCATCTTCAGAAATCCATCTATGGCCTCAAGCAAGCATCTTGCAATTGGTTCTTTAAATTATGCTCCGTTCTTCAAACTCTCTCAGGGTCAGTCTTCCACTTTCATATTGGTTTATGTTGATGACATTCTTATAGCAGGTAATGATCTTTCTGCCATTACCAACTTGAAGACCATGCTCGCTCATCACTTTCATATTAAGGATCCTGGCAAATTAAAATATTTTCTTGGACTTGAGGTTGCACATTCTCCCACTAGTATATCCTTGAATCAACGCAAATATGCTCTTGACATTCTTGCTGATAGTGGCCATCTTGGTACTCGCCCCACTGCTTTTCCTATGGAACAAAATCTGAAGCTTAACAATGCTGATGGTGATCTTCTTCCTGATCCAAGCTCTTTTCGACGACTTGTTGGGCGTCTCATCTACCTTAACATCACCCGTTCTGACATCGTGTTTTTCAGTCAATATTCTGAGCCAATTTATGCATCAACCGCGACAGCCCCATTATGATGTTGTTGTCCGCGTTCTTTGTTATATTAAATTCACTCCAGGCCAGGGTTTATTCTTTCCTGCTTCCAGCAATCTTCAAGTCTCAACTTACTCTGATTCAGACTAGGCTAGTTGTCCATTCACTCGCAGATCCACAACAGGTTTTTTTATTTAGCTTGGCACTAGTCCTATTTCCTGGCGTACTAAAAAGCAACAGACCGTCTCTCGTTCTTGCTTCCACTACTTGTGAACTCACATGGCTTAAAACACTTCTTCATGATCTCAATGTTCACCATTCCAAACTCATGATCTTATACTGTGACAACCAGGTAGCTCTTCACATTGCTCAAAATCTTGTTTTCCACGAGCGTACAAAACATATAGAAATTGATTGCCATGTTATTCGTGAGAAGTTACAATCTGGCCTCATCACCACCAGACACATATCAACCTCCAATCAGCTTGCAGATATTTTCACCAAAGCTTTAGGACGAGACCACTTCCAAGCATTATCACGCAAGTTGGGCATTACGGATCTCCATGCTCCAACTTGATGGGGAGTATCAACGTCATATCTGCACATCAATATCATATCTGCACATATATCTTCACATTCCATATATAACTCATTGTCCAGTTATTAGCAACTTATGTTTAGGAATTATTTTTCTGTTAGCTATTGTTTAGGCTTTATTCTTGGATCGTGATTTCATTTCTCTGTATTATATATACTAGTTGTAAAGTATGAATAAAAAACACAAAATAGTATTTCAAACTTTACACTAATCGTTGGTAATTTTTCTTTCCGTTGCTAATTTGGTTAGAAATAAAAAAAATCAACCACCAACAATCTTACAAGCACGGAGACGCCAGATATGAACTCTACCACGCTTCCAACAACAAGAACATAACAGAAAATTAATAGTACAGAAGATTTTGATCAGTTTCAGAATATTTTGACAGCTAATATATATTTTATTTCTTCTCCGACGTTTACACATGTAAGTAGTGTTTGTTTATATAAATATAATTACAAACCTAGTTCGTAATGTCATGGGAGAATATCTTGAAAGACTAGAAGTCAACTGCAAGTTGTAACGTTTTTTTTTTTCAAAAAAAAAAAAATCTTTTATGAACATTGAAGAACGGAATTTGATATCCTTCGCACGTAGTTCAAGCAACAGTATCAATAATCACGTAGTTGTTGAGTTCGTTTACTTCCGGAAATCTTCCTATAATTTAATTTAATTGATTTTATATTTATTTTTAATATTTAAGAAGTTACAATTTATATTATTGAAGAGTGTAAAATAAGTTAGGATGTAAGCTGCTACACTACACGTGCAATAATATTTAGAATTTAAATTTTAATTTTTCAAAACAACAAGAATAAATTTAAAAAATACTAAATAATTACATGTATAAATCATTATATTCCAGCTAAAAAATGATGTACGATCTGAACTTGACTACTTTAATATTAACACGTGCAAACTATTTAATATTTCCAGATGCATGTCATGTTCAAAATAGTAATGGTAAGGGAATTTCTACAATCAATATATTGTAAGAATAGCACAAAAAAAAAAAAACACTTTTACTACATTAAAAAAAAACAAGGGATTGCCACTATTAAAAAAAAAAAAGACAATATGTTATTCACTTCTTTTTCTATAAAAAGACAGACAATATGTTATTCACTTCTTTTTCTATAAAAAAAAAAAAAAAGAGCTCACGCTTGTGCACCTAGCCAGTGCACATGGTGTTTTCTTTAAATGGGTAAGGTGCACTAGGCCACCCAAGCCCACATGAGTCGCCTCTGTATATTCGATCCATTATGCTTTCTTTTTCTTTTTTTATTAAATCAATTGAAAATAAATAAATTTAAAGTAAAAAAAAGTCTTGTTTGCTAATAAGTCTTCGTTTAAGTGGACCGCCTTGTTCGCAAATGGGTCTTTGCCCAAGTGGATTGCCTATCTGCTTAGTTATAGGCCTTAACCCAACAACAAATTTGAGACCAAATCTCAATCTCGTGCAAATTTCAAGGGAGCCTAACGTTGTCACGTTCTGCAATGTAGTGTTATGACTTTTAAAAGGTCGGAATGACACCTAACTTTCTTGCAAATTGATACGTAATTATGATACACACTTTGTTTGAACAACTTATGCCTTGTTAGTTTGGCACCAACCTTTCTCGTTATTCACCTGCAAGCGCCAACCTTTCCCACAAATAGTTCTGGTGCCACATCTTCTACTATGTCTGGCTACCCCATACTTTACATGAGGTAATTTCATGTGATTGAGGTGTATAAATACATCGGGTTGCTAGATAATAAGATACAAAGCCATACAATACCACACATAACAATCACAACATTATACACTCTTATATGTTTTTGTTCTCATTGTTATAATTTCCTTCCCTCCTAGAATTTACTGACTTAAATATTAGAGGGCCCTTTATCTTAATAGACGACTTGTTTTTGCAGGAGTGCATGAAACAACCATGTCCGGATATATCAACCTAAGACACAACCGAGGAAAACACAAACCCAATCTAAAGTTTTTATGACTTCATCACTAATAACTTATTGGGTCACATATGGATCTAACTTTGTTGATGAAACCAATTGTTGATAAAATTGCCTAATACAAATAAAATATTTGGTAAACTTGATGGAGCTTCACTATTCATATGAACAATGAAACATCTCTCTCTATCTTTTTTCTTTGATTTTTTTTTATTTTGTTTTCTGATTTCATCCTTGAATTTTTTAGCTTTTTTTAAAAAAAAATTATCCTTTGATATTTGGTTACTTTGATAGTGAAAGGCATAAAAAGAAAAAAAAAGCAAAAAAAAAAAACTAAAGGCATCAGCCTTTTCACTGTGGATTGCATACAATATTAAAAGATGAAATCGGAAGAAAAAAACTAATGAGAAAAAAAAATCTGAATCAACTGAGTTAACTCGCCAAATCAGGTTAACCCGTCAAACCTGAGATTCGTGTCATAAAAGTGTGATAACTAAATAGAAAAAAATTTTAATATTAATGAACTAAATTAAAAAAAAGATTAATTAAAAAGGAAAAAGCAAAGAGAAAAAAAACATACAAGAAGAAAAAAACTATTGAAGAAAAAGAAAAAAATCTGAATCAACTGAGTTAAACCATCAAACCTGGGATCCGTGTCATGAAAGCTTAATAATTAAACAGAAAAAATTTAATATTAAGAAACTATAGACAAAAAAAAAAACTAAAGGCATAAACTTTTTCACTGTGGACTGCCCCGTGCAGTTCACAGTAAAAGGCTTAGAAAGGAAAAGAAAAAGGAAAAAAAAAAAAAAACAAAGTCATACCCCATGGGTTAATTTTTTTTTTTCTTGCATAAAAAATATCAAAAAAGCTAAGATCTAAGAGTGTTAGGTCTAGCTGCAACGCTTAACATAAGAATAATATTTATAATATTAATAATAATATTAAAATTACATGACTTAAGTTTAAATGAGTCTGGCTGCAACACCGGACCCAAGAGCATTGAGTGTGGGTCTGGCTATAAGGTCGTGTCATAAAAGTGTGATAATTAAAAAGAAAAAAACAAAGAAAAAAAACTAATAGGAAGAAAAAGACTAATGAAGAAAAAGAAAAAAAATCTGAATTAACTGGGTTAACCCTTCAAACCAGGTTAACCCGTCAAACCAAGTTAACTGGTCAAGCCTAGGATACGTGTTATGAAAGTCTGATAATTAAATAGAAAAAAATTTAACATTAACAAACTAAACTAAATGAAAAAACTAATTAAAAAGAAAAAAAATATGAGTTAATTCATCAAACCAGGTTAACCCATCAAATCCGGGATCCGTATCATGAAAGTCTGATAACTAAATAAAAAAATTTAACATTAACAAACTAAATCAAATAAAAAAAATCATTGAAAAAAAAATTAAAAACGAAAAAGAAGAAGAAGACAGTTCTATAATATAATATAATACAATACAATACAATACAATACAATATAATACAATATAATATAATAATTTATTAATTTGGGGAAAGTGAAAGGCGTGGGAAAGCTACAGTGCTTTCCTCACGCGTTTTAGAGTATTCTATAACTAGTGTATTGACATGGAGTTAATAATATTTTTTTAAAATATAAAAAAATATTTTACATTTTTAAAATTATTTTTAAAAGTTGACGGTCATGGCAGACTCAAGATAATTGAGCCTAACAACCATTTTCAAATCTAAGTCTCTTGGATCTGGCTGTCAAGCCAAACCCAAGAGCCTTGGGTTTGGCTACTTGTCATACCCACTACCCTTAGGTCTGGTGGCCATGCCAGACCCAAAACAGTTGGGTCTGACACCCCTATCTGACCCAAGTTACTTGGGTCTTGCTCCCGTAGTAATAATAAAAATAATAATATTTATAATATTAATAATAATATCAAACTTATTTGACTCAGGTTCTTATAGTTTTTAATTTCTTCTAATCAAATTTATGATTTTTTTTCAATAGTAATAATATTTTTTTTCAACTTTATTAATGATAATGATAGTAGTAGTAGTAGTTTTACCCTTTAAATCAAATCTACGGTTTTTTTTCAATTGTAATAATATTTTTTAAAAACTTTATTAATAATAAATTTATTAATCATACTAAATGTTAAGGGATTTGATGTTCACAAAGCCTTTTAAAATTTTTAAAAGGTTTCAATCAGAGTAGCACAACTCGGTTGCAACATCAAATTGTGTTATTTTCCTTGATTTTGTTAATTATGATAGTTTATAAATTATTTTTTTAACTATAGATTTATAAGAAAAAAAACATGATTACTATAGCATGTTTGTTATTGCATTCAAAAATATTGTTGAAAAAAAATTATTTTTTTATATTTTCAAATTATTTTAATGCATTAACATTAAAAATATAAAAAAAATATTCTTTTGAAATAAAAAAATACTTTTGAAAAAAAATATATTGGTAACAACCATAAAATAGAATTTCTATTAAAGGAATAACAAATTCATAAATATAAAAATAAACTATTTCAATATTTGCAGACTCAGGCGCGCGGGTCTGTTGATCTAGGTGCAGGTCTGGTTGACCCAGGTGAGCAAGTCTCCTAGGGTCTGGTAAACATGTATGACCCTAGTGTCAGGTATCTGGCAGCTATGTCATTCCCCAACGCCAGACCCCAAAAAACTTGAACAAATCATCATGTTCTCAACCATTCTTTCAATGCCAAATGTATTCCATGAAAAAGACGATCTCACCCTCAACTGCATACCTAGCAAGTTTCTTTGGCAAAAACAACTACATTATTACACTGCTCTAATCCACAGTCACCTATATCTTAGTGAACAGTAAAAGGATGAATAATATAAACTCCACTCCATTTAGCTTTTGTTGTTATATATTCACAGAGATGTAAGAATTCATAATCATGATAATAGTTATTAGCTAGTCCTTATAGACCATGCAAGAAAAGCTCTATTGAATGAATGTTGTAAAATTCTTTTAGCTACTTGAGTTGATTTGGCGGTGTTTGTTTTCAACTTTTAAGCAAAGTCAAAATAATATGCAGTATTTCGTAAAGATTTCAATATTACATGAGCCTAAACATTGATTAAATATTTCAGGATATTTGAATAGTAACCTATAAACAATAAATTAAGGTATTTTTTTATTTTCAATAAAACATGACAAATTAGGTGAAAAATGGTTAAACAAAGTTAATAGAAGTTGCAAAACATAAATCAAACATGTTATAGACAAGGATGAAAACAAATTAGGGTTTTATATATTAGGTTTCCCGAATATCATAAACGTAGATAAAAAAATGAAATAAAACTATTTGGGAGTTCTTAGAATACTATTAGACAAATCTAGAGTTGTTTAGAAATTTATTACCTGAAGATCTGATCTTCTTCGGCTTTGAATAATTCTTTAAAGGCTGAGTTGTCGCATACTATAAGCCATCTAATTATCCAGCACTCAACGGTAATCCACATGAACCACCCATGAAAAATCTTCTAAATCTCTATTTAGGAGAAAGGGATTGTTATGCCTAGAGTCATACTTAATTAAATCTCTGTATTTTTCATCAAGTTACACTTAATTAAATCATCTAAGTTTAATTTCTAACTAATGATTCTTAATGTATGTAACCCATTAGGTTTTTATTATGTTAGTCCAAATATAAATTCTAATTCTAATTAAATAATTTATTATCAATTCAACAATTGATTAATTTATATTTGAAAATCAGATGCATCGTCTAGCAACATGTCATAATCCTTTAAATATTAGAAAAGTCATTAGTGGTTTGACTTAAACTTTTAATGGCAGGTTTCTCAGTATAATTAATATCCTTTTATTAATAATGTTTGGATTTAACATTAAAGCATGAAGTATGTCTTCCATGTTAAATCATGTTTATTCTCTATATAATAGTCATTCATCATTTGAATAAAATTTGAAATTCTTTTCAAATCTCATTCCATCCTGGCCAATAATTTCTTAATCAATATCATTTGAGAACAAATGAAACATTTTTTATTAATGTTACACCCAATGCTTGTCTTGATTACTCAAGTACCTTCATATAGTTAATGTTGCACCCAATGTCTGTCATTTCATCACCTTGATTAAGATAACATGTAACATGATTAAAGTATAATATTCTCTATATAAGATGACTTAGTGATTTGAAGTCTAAGGATCACTTACACAACCATCACATGAGTCTTTTCATAGACATGAGTGATCTCTCCATATGGAATTCTCATGCAAGTCTGTTCAGTGTACATGTTTTATAACAAGCACTTACATATTAGTTCTAGGTATTCCTTACACATCAGCTTATGAGAACAACTACTTCCTTCTATAAAGAAAAGAACATAATATATATCAATCTCTCTAGCTTTAATGAATATCCAATATTTAAAAGAGTATCGACCATGAACATTTTAAGAACAATGTTTTGATGTAACAAGAATTCTATAATTATGACAACTTTATAATTTTATTTTATTTTTACAAAGCATTTTTGTCTCATGGACTTTATCTTTACTCTAAATTCATTAATCTAAAATTATATGAATATTAAAGATAAATTAAACATTTATCAATAATATATATGTATTCACATGAATTTAATAATATCCCGTATAACCAATCGATTAACTATAAAGAATATTAAATCAACATTTTATATCCTAACGATATTTACCAGCCAAATGTATGAAGGGTTGAAAGAACACCAAATTGCACCCTATGCTCATATCAAATATTTCATTGCATGCACTGCCATAAATATTTTCATCATTTATCATGGTTATAAAATTCAAATCAACATGGGCTGGATTACTTCGTGTTAAGAAAAAAAATAGGTTAAGACATTAATTTGGTTTGACATAGTGAAAAACTCTAGTTGACCAACAACCTAGATAAAATTCGATTAAAACCTGATCCTTAATTATTGACTTTTTTTATTTATTTATTTTTATCAAAACAATGTTATTTTGATCTTTTATACATGTGTGTAAACTTAAATTGACTCTTTTCACTTGTAACTTGACCTGAGTTAATTCCAGATCAAATTTTATAATAATGTTAATTATATTATATTAGGTTACTCAAAACTCCTCTCCATTTATCTCTTAATCCAATAAGTGATGTCTATATATATATATATATATATATATATATATATATATATATATATATATATATATATATATATATATATGTGGTTGTCAAGTACCACAACACCTTTTCCATGACATTTTCTGTGTATATGTTGTATTTGAGTTTTATAATATTTTTTATTTAAAAATATATTAAAATAATATATATATATATATATATTTTTATTTTTAAAAATTAAAAATATAAAAAATTTTAAACTTTTACCTTCTGAAACGTTTTCTAGTCCCTTATGGTGAGTAGTTTACTGATCAACATTTGAGCACCTAAACTAGAATTACATGCTATATTAGCATCAG
>Ga0325405_1004893_pt1 | contig 13615 bp, 4 predicted proteins | sample PopdelMetagenome_21_FD_205663 | JGI IMG/M metagenome (GOLD analysis project Ga0325405, IMG submission 205663) | Populus deltoides microbial communities from Bellville, Georgia, United States - Xylem-Control-R2 | ecosystem: Host-associated > Plants > Phyllosphere > Stem > Wood/Secondary xylem... | reverse complement strand
TTATTTAGGACTGGAGGTTTCATCTCCGAAATCCAAAAATAGCGAAGCCTTTTGTTTTCTCTTGCATGTTTCGCTTTCAATCCTAGACTTTCTAGACATAGCGCCATACATAAGCTAATACTAGTAAGGTTTTCATCTCGTGAGACCTTACCTCATGACCGGGCCCTCCTACTTCTGCAGAATCCAATCGCGTCTTAATTTGGAGCATTATAATTTTCATTTTGCAATATCTTTTCTATTCAAAACATGACAATTTCATTTTATTCAAGCATGAAAATATAGACTGCCATGAATAACAAGCTGGCACTGACAACGAAATGAAACCAAATAATCAAACAAGTTGAAAAGGAAGTTCGAATCTAAGCAACATGTTATAAAATATTGGATATAATGAGCAGATCTTTTCATCTTTTCTTATGCAAGAGGAGATTGTTCTGTATAAAATATTTTACATCTGAAAAAAGTCTTACATGTAAGATATTCTTTAATTTTAAATATATATATTAGCCACACAAAAAGAGGAATGTTACGAGTTCGCAGGTCACCTTCTAAATTGGAAGCCATGATAGGAGACAGAGTAACTTAGGTGCATTAAGTCTTCATTCGGCTAGAACCACTTAGCACATGAAGCCACATCCAGCATAGTTAATTCGTCATCAATATCAGGGCTCACCGTGGTTCAATTGTACCATCTAATGTAACTCATAAATGGTAACTCTTTGAATTAAGCTAATTTTCCAAGTTATAGAGATTAATTATTTAATATATGTATTATATGTAGTGGTGCATCCGACTACTAGGTTGTGATATGAATGCATAGTTTTGAAACCCGACTCGGTGGTCGACCAGGTTTAATGATCGGGTCACGGGTCAGATGGGTCAGGCCAAAAAAATAACTTATTATGGTAAATTTGTTACCCATCTTCTTCACTCTACCAATAATATTACCCATCTTCTTCACTCTACCAGGTAAGTTATTTTGTTATGAAATGTCTCTTCATTTCCTTCACTCTATTTATCTTCTTCTTTTTACTTCTTTTTTTCTTAACAGATCTACTAAAATCCTTCCTTTATTTATCCTTTCTTTGCCTGCATTTCCTCCTTTTCTTCTTAGGGTTGCTTTTAAACCGTAATTTTTCTTGGTTTTGTCGTGTATTCTTCTCCTAATAGATTATTAGGTTAATGGGTCTCCCTCATCGATTACTCTTTGGCTCTTCTATCTATCAGTTCGAATGATAGGATAGCTTTAATTGAAATGGTAATTTAATCTCTACTATCAATTTTAATATATCGTATTGTTTAGCATCAAGGTTTTTGGAATAGCTTCATAAGTAATTGTTGGAAAGTCTTAATGGAATGGTAAGTTGTGTTTGCGGCTATTGAATATTGTTATTTATAGTAATTGTTAATGGAATGGAATTGTAAGTTTCTTTTTTTTTTAATTAGGTTTTCTCTCTGTCTGCAATTCTGGATCGTTAGTCGTTTCATGTCTATGTATATATATAATAAAAGAGGTCGAGTCTCAGTCAGGTTTACAGGGTCGCCCGGGTTCCGGGTCGACCGGGTTTCGCCGGACCAACTCCCCGACAGGTTTTTACTTAGACCCGGATTGGTCCCAGACCCGGGGTGACCGGGTCCTGGGTCGACCCGCCGGGCTGGTCCGGATTTCAAAACTATGTATGAATGGACACAAATTAGGCTCAATATCATCTCCAAATCAAGTTGGATAGAAATGGATTATTTTCAAGGATGAGATTGGATGGTTTTCACGGAAGAGATTTTTGGATTTTATCAAATTAAAGGGAAAGAATCATGATGTGTGCTCCCTCTTTTCACCTATAAATAGTGGGGTTTGTAGTGAGATGAAAGTTACAAATGGTTTTGTAGGTTGAGTTGAGAAAGTCTCCTCTTCCATTAAGAAGTATAGACCAAGTCACGTCAAAAATGATAACTGAGAGAAGTTTCAAGAGTTTGTGGCATCAAAAGAATTTAGAAAGCAATCATGATTTGGGTCGCAAAACCAAACAAAGAAACACATCAGCTAGAAAAATGAGGTTAGGTCATACTGCTTCAACTCTAGAAATACAACAGTTCAGCTCAAGCCATTCGATGCTAAAATTTGAGTCGAGGGTCTTAGAACACGTCAAGAAATGAGTAGCCAATTAGAAGAAGAAATAATAGCTAGATTAAAAGAAGAAGAAGAAGAAGAAGAAGGTAGGTAAAATTGTCTGAAAATGATGGAATATATATCTTCATAGTATCCTCCTCATTCCGGTCCTTTTTTGCTCAGGATCCCCCCCTCCACCTCCACCTCTATATGTATAGCAATGTATTTATTATTGTAAAATTAATATTGTAATCAATATTGAATTAATAAAATCTTGATGTTCAATAAGTTGATAGTGTTTGGTTTTATTGTGATTTTTGGGAGAAAATGATGGAATATATTTCTTCACATTATCCTCCTCATTTTGGTCTTTTTGCCTCAGGATTTCCCCCTCCTCTGCCTCTATCTTCATCTATGTAGTAATGTATTTATTGTTATAAAATTAATATTATAATAAATATTGAATTAATGAAATTTTGATGTTCAATAAATTGATAGTGTTTGGTTTTATTATGAATTTTTTTTATTGTCATTTGAATGAACAACTACATAACTAAAAAAAGATAAAAAAACAAATAACATTAATTTTTTTATTGAATCATCGACAGATAAAAAAATTTGTTGGTGATTTTATCAGCAAAAGAGGCACTGTCTCATTAAATATTATAGAATGCTTAAAAAGTTTTAGACTCTTTGATAGATTTAGTGATGACAAGTCAGTCACCAATTTTTTTATCTAATCCATCGGCAATGTATGAACAATATAGCAACGAAATATTTGAATGGTTGACAAAATCTTGTAGGTGCATTTTATTTATTTGATGCTAATATTTCTCCGGCCTTTCCATTGATAATTTAAAATATCGATAGAATTGCCGACAGATAGTAAATTCTTAACAAAACTTTGACGGGCGATGTGTGTTTGTCGATAACTATCAACCATTTACATTGTGTTTACCTGCACGGAATATTTTGTTGGTGTTTTCTAATTTTCTAGTGATAATTTTTCATTCTACTTTTTAAAATACGTTGACAACTGCATCTAAGCATATATTTTATGAAAAAAATAAAAATAAAAATTTAGCCACGCGATGCAGCGCCAGTCCACAATTAGTCCTGATTAAAGCTATTGGTCAAGATCAGTTTCATTCGCAACAAAGTAATTTGACATTGCAAACCTCCAGGCTTCAATTTTGAGAGGAAATATTAGAAGGCCGGGTAGCTAAAAGCTACGTACGGAAAGGAAAAGGGAAAGGAAAACGAACAAAATGCCACATTATATCGAAGCCTGCATGAATTAGCGTAACCCCAAAACCAGTATTTACCATATTTTTCAATAGAGTTTGACCGCAATGAGAATATGGTGATCAACAGAAATGGATTCACAGCATTCCAGACATTATGTCCTGGAGGTGGATTCTTATAACAAATAAGAGGCATTAAATTTCAAGGTGTGAGAGTAACAATTTCAAGTTTTCAATGGTTTTGTCGCAATACCATGGATTACTGGACCAAGAAATAAAGATATCGTCCATGATCTCTGTCTCAAACAATCTCGGCATTCATTTTGTGGTGGGTTGCCATTATGCATCTCGTGAAATTAATGAGAGGCATGCATATATAACAAGCTATATATATATAGGAAATTAAATATCTTTTCTATATCTCTAGTAATAATAAAAAAAACTCATGTCTATATAACTAATTGCTATAATTCCATGAAAAATCAATTGCGCTAATTTATTAATTTTTTCCACCAAACACCCGCACCTAGCTAGCTAGAAGAAATCAAAATATCCTATCGCTACATATAAAAATAAAACATTTCACGAAGAACTAGCCATCAGTTTTCTTCCTAGAGTACAAAGGCATTTCATTCACAGGGACCATGATATTAGAATATCCTTGCATCGATAAGCCGTCGTGGGGACTGATAATTGACTGTGCATGGTTAGGTTATTAAATGGAAGTTTCGAACATTTACACGTATATGTTGCACCCCACGTGGACGATGCCAACATAGAAATGAATGGAAGTTTCCCCAGCGCATCAAATGAATATGATTCCACAAAGGACTTGGTGAGATTTGTGGAATATATATATATATAGCATGTGATGGTAAGATGATCATTGACGAGAGAAAGAGAAAGGATGCCATTCTTTTGTTGGGTCACCTTGTCTGGGAGGTGCCATATCTCTTTAATATCGGTACCACTTAACCAAGTTTTAGTCCACATATATAAAAAAGTCTTTCTTCATTTGATTGGAGAGAGAGAGAGGAGGGGGAAGTGGGAGCATATGTAGCCCTCGTGCCTTCCATGTCCATGTCCATGTCCATGTCCGATCTTCTATAATGAAACCCTAAGATTGTGATCTATCACTGTCAACTTCTTGTCTGTCGCATAGCAAATTGGTCCCTGGATCATACAAGCCGCACAGCTAGGCATTGAAAGCCATGCTCTGAAGGGATTGGAGAATGGTGTGATTCTTACAAGATCATAAATATGCTACGCTTCTTTTTATAATTAAATTAACGGTGCTCAGCCTTTGGGGGTTCACCTTGTACCATCAAATCATATCCCAACCACCACCCTAGTATCCTGTGACCAAATTTGAAGAGGTTATGCTTTTTTATAGTGTGGGTGCTTATTTTTCTCCGCAGGTTATGTTTATATTTAGGTGCAAATATAATTTTTTAATCGATTGATAGCTAAAAATGGGTGAGTAGATTTGATTAAAATAGTGATAATATTCATGTTAATTGAGAAAAAAAGATCAAGTAGCTGCTTAACCTCCAGGTTTGTTTATGTTGATTTTGTCTTGTTTGACCCTGGTTGTGAATTTGCTGGTAATTTTTTTTATTTGTTTTATTTTATGTTTAATAAAACATCAATCTCATTCATAAAAAATAAAAAGAAGAAAAAAAAATCCTTGAGCTTATCTTTTTTACTGTATATATTGCAGCTTAATCCAACAATTAATCATTTAAGTCAACCTACCTGTCAAAAAATATCAATTTTATTGTAGTTTGTGCTTATAGTCGAATGCTAATACTATTTATTAATGTGAACTACGCTAAATATCGTATTCTTTCTTGTTTTCTTTTGTTTGTAATATTCATCATGCAGCTTTCACAATAAATTGGTATGGGAGTCTTCTAGTGTAGATAAGAAGTTCCAATAACATAAATTTTAATCCTAATAAAGGGAAACTTTACTTGCTATTTTTTATGAATTTAATTTGTCTTATAATTATCATATAGGTCTTGTTTGTTTTTGTGTTTTAAAAGTATTTTTTAAAAAAAAGTATTTTCTTTCTTTCTTTACTTCAAATTAATATTTTTTTGGTGTTTTTAGATCATTTTGATACGCTGATTTTAAATTATTTTTTAAAAATAAAAAAAATCTTGTTTTGATATATTTCTAACCGAAAAATACTTTAAAAAACAACCGCAACCACACTTTCAAACAGGTTTACATGAAGGAGGGATATATTAAAATCATGTTGTAAATATAAACAAAACCAGCAAGGTGATACTTTATAGTGGGCATTCTTTATTTGATATGATATGAAAGAAAATTATCAAGTTGGTGAGCAAGACATGCTAGCATGGCCCCATTAGACGCATATGGAAAAAAAATGTGACATAAAGATTGAAATAGAATTACTAACCTTCTTGAAATTCATAATTACTTACTTTATTAAAGATCAATTATCTCCCTTAACATTCTCCAAAAAAAAAAAAATTATTGATCTCTTTCAAAAGCTTCTTTATCCAACTTGTATAATGATAAGATTATGTAGTCGAATCATATGCTCGGCAGCTAGAATCTTGCTAGCTCCCACACCGATAGAACTATGGGTTGAGGCTCGAGATTAAAAGAAATAAAAAAAATTAAGTGCCTACTTGCTTAATTAATGGTTTAGTCTTGGTGGGCCAATAAAATAGAAGACATTTCTCATTGAGAAGAATGATTAGGTGATTGATTTGACACATATAATAAAGTTAATGACAATTACAAGTTTAGCTTGATACGTATTCCGTACGTGGCTCATGAAGAATTACTGAAACAAACATCCCTAACAAGTTGTCTGCATTGTGGAAACCTGCTCACAATTCTCACAACATGTTCGGGGTTGATTGCTATAAATTGCAGTTTTATTTTTATTTTTTTGCTTTTCTTATTATGATTTTCAGTCAGAAACATATATATTTTTTTCTTTTCGAGTTTTAGGAAATAAACAAAATTAACCAGTATTTTTTTTAATTTTCTTAAAACCATTTTGTTTGACTTTACAAAGTTTTTGACAATCATTTGCCCTGTTAGAATATTGCATCACATCTAAGGAATATCTTATTGATATTTAAACACTAATTTAATCAAAAATAAAATTATTGATGAAATCACGGATAAAACATTGTTGTCGAAAAACATATTATCTATGATTTATATATTGTCAATTATTCTATCGGTAATATAATCACGTTGGATTTACAAATAGAAATAGTGCATCAAACAAAAAAAATATCGGCATCCATTCCATTAGTAAACTCATCGGTGATTATAGCATATCACATACAGACTAAGTTGTTGGTAATTTTATTGGTGCTCCTATACATCTTACTAACTAAATTAAATCGACGAAGAATTACATTTAACAGTAGTAAGTCCTGTAGTTTTTTCTGACTCTCTGAAACTTTTCGATGGACATAGTTAGTCGGTAATTCCATCTATAATCCTTAAAACCAAAAAGGCAACGAGGTTGATTACGTGTACCAGTTAGTGTTGCCAACAGCTTCTCGAGGACATTTACTTTATCTCTCAAGTCGACCGTCTCAAACCTATGTTAGGCTGTCACAACACTAACTTGGGTTGTCTGAGTTTGAACATGTTCTCGTAACATCGTCTAGACAGCTGGAGATTGATGGCTCGATCCAGATTGTGAGGAACCAATGGTCGATACATTATGTCTTGTCCGCTTATCCTTAGGTATACCATTAGAGATACGTAAACCCAATTTTTATCGGGTCCTTGGATGATTTAGCCTCCAACCAAAAATCCAGATCGAGTTTTGGACGAGTCGAAGGATCATTCCTGTATATCTCCTGCAATCGAGTGTTATATGTATCATGAAAAAAAGAGTCATAAATTAAAAAAAAAACTGTAACTTGAGAAAAACAATTGTTAAAATTCAACTTATCACGAACTTCTGAGCTCAGATATTCACGAGTTGTTACAACCTTTTTCTGATGGTTCACAATTCGTATGTGGGTTTCAACATAAAGCTCCATCAATCTTGTATCGCTTCCAAGCACCATAGCCTGCAAAAGAAAGCTATTGTTAGTTAAAATTTTTCATATAATACAATAATTAAAAAAATTATCTAATAAACTTATATAATAATAAGAGCTCAGTTTGGTTTTCATTATGGATATCAACCAACCCTAAAACTATCATTTCTAAAAGAAGAATTGTATGCGTAATAAATTTATTGGCAATTATTGAAAAAAACAAAGATATCGTTAATATTGTGAAGTCTAATCTTTATATTAATTATGATCAAACCATGGTGGAGATCTGCTCTGATTTTTCTATCGGTGATATTATACCATTAGTATTTGAATAAAAAGACTCTATTATACTCGTTATGATATTGAAATTCAATCACATCTTCTAACTTCACATAATAATCAACTACAAACTCATTAGAAATTGATCTCTTAATACAAATTTCATTATTATAGGTTTTTCTATTCTAACCATACTCTTTAGTATGAAAGATATGTCCATTAATAAAATATCCGTTATAGGACTTGACCTTTCTTTCAGGATCAAAACATTATAAATTCAAACAACCAGTAGCATTCCCTCATATTTGATAAACCTGATACATGATTGCAACCATTAATTATTAAAGAGAAAGGTATCATAGAAATCAAGATAAACTATAAATTCTCTAGTGGAATCATTATTTTGTCGTGTCTCAGTAGACTTCGTGGTGATGACTCCTTTGAAATCGAGAGGGGAAATGTGTCGTAGAAAATTAAGAGTCGTAATCTAGTAATTAAAAAAAAATAAAGTTTTTACAAGTTAATACTGATTTTAGAGGGAATCATGCTCATGAAATTAAATATTAACTAAAAAAAACTTTACATCAATAAATTAAATAATTTTTACATATTCAGTTTTTATTATTATTATTTTATGAAGATATAATTATTACTAACACCACAAATATAAGTCAACAAAGATTATTGACATATACATCATTAAACACATAAATAACAAAAATATTCATCATTCGTTTTTGTGGTTTGAAATTGACTTGGGGTAAAAATTAGAAAAAGTGGCTGGAAAGTTGACTGAACCGCGTGTCGAGAATGTGTATCACGCGCGGGATAATTGGGTTGCTGGATTGTGGAGCGCGTGTTTCTAATGCGGCAATATTAACACCTGCAAAACAATAGAAAACGTGATTGAAGGGGAAAAAAAACTGATCTAACCCCTTTACTCCTCCTTCGCTAAGACTTTCCAGCCAATGATTTGGGTATGAGCGGGGGCTTGTCCAGAAACGAAACCCACGACGGTTGAGGGATGTTGTGTTGGGTCTGTTTTTTGGGTTTTGTTGATGTTGAATCGGGAGGATAGATCGGGGAAGATGTGAGGGCTGCTGGTTCGGCTCACTGTATAAGACTACTGGGTCATCGGTTGGAGGAGATGGGTGAAGGTTGATTTTTTTTACAGTGTCTCACTAATTTGGGTTGTTGGAGGAGGCAATAAGGGTGGTTGTTGAAGATGGTTGCTCAAAGCTGCTGTGAGAGGTGGAGACACTGTAATTGGGAGATGGTGGCAGATTCGGGCTAATAAAGGAGACCGGATTTGGTTATTGGTGATGGGGTTGAAGGATGGTTGGTTTACTGGAAGTGGCTATAAAGATGGTCGGGGAACTGGATTTTTCGAGTGTTCTTTCTCTGGTTCTGTATGCCCTGTGCTAGTCTCCTTTTTCTTTTTTAATCGCCCCTTTGGAATCAGAGGCAGCGGAAGTTTTGGAATTTGGATGCTGGAAATTTGGGAGCTATGGGATTGAGGAGCTGAAAACATGCTTTGGTTTTATTGTTGAGACTGCTTGATTGAAAGATCTGAAATTAATTGCTGGATTGCTTGATTTGAATGGATTCTAGACTAAATTGAATTAATTTGGATAAAATTGACATATTTTTAAGATTTTTTTTGTAACTTTTAAAACATGTACAAAAATAAGGGTGAAAAATTGGTCTTCAACATTTCTATGGGTCTATGTGATCATTTGTCTCAAGAACAAAAATATGAATCCTTCTCCATGTCTATATGACCACTTATCTTCAAAAGAGATAGGAGATTATTTTCAATGACCATTTGCCTCCATAAAAAGATGAGGAATCCTTCTTCAGTCTCTATGACTACTCAGGCATCATTTTCATCTAAAATGCTTACATGAACTAAGAGCCACCATGGCTAATCAGATCAGTATAGCACCATTTTTTCACCAATGATATAGTCTTCTCTCCGTGAAAAAATTTCAGGGCCTGGGTGTATAGATACACCCAGTTAGATAAAAGCATGAATGCCATAACACATCCAAAGAGTTTCTAGGCAGAAAAACCAGCTAAATGCCATGAAAGTTTGATAAAACCATTGGAAGAAAGGTCAAATCAGGCTAGTCCATACAATTTCTAGCCAGATACCCACTTTCTAATTCCTCATTTTATTTTATTTTTTATATATAAATATTGATTCAAGTATTGAAGAATTTCAGGACTAGTCAAAACCTATTAACTTAGCAATGAAAATTCTAATTTATACATAAAGTTTTTCCACCTATGGTTCGTAAATTATGAATCAAAACATGACAAAAAAAATGCGAAAGGAGAGTTTAGATGGGGCCTTCAATTGCTTTAGAAAGAGCCCTCAAGTTTAAGGCTCCCCATCTATGATGGGGTCATGCAGATTTGATTTCTCGTACAAACAGATCTCTTCCGTGGGCATAGAGGAAACGCGTTTCAATAAAGAGGTGGGAAGTGGGCAGGGAGATCTTGGTGTCTGATACGGTGCGGGATCACTGAGAGTGCTAGGAGCCAGCCATATCTGGGATGCCGAGAAAGACTCATCACCTCAGAAAGTCTATCTGTCTGATCAATTACTTGGAGAGCAGAAAGTGAAGGCATTAGATGAACAGGACCCCAAATAGGCAATGGTGGGCTTTCTCAAGTTGCCATGATGAGATATGAACAAAAAAAAAAAAAATAGTTTGCACATCCGAGGAAATTGGTAGGATTGAAAATAGTGCTCCACTTATTTGTAGATCCTCCCCTCGTTTGGGGCTTTGGTAAGTTGATAAAAGTGCTTTTTGTTCGTAAAGTTTAAGCATATATTCTGACGATTAAATTACTTACAATATTTGGGGAATATTTGGGGTTAAATATTGTACAACCACATTGTTTATCCCTTTATATATATATATATATATATATATATATATATATATATATATAAGTTTCACTATAGATTTAATAAGGAGAAAATGTGTGAGGGAATGACATGGTATCCCGTCGCATTTTATTGTAGACAGTATTGTTTATTGTTTTTATTTATTTATTAATTCATATAGTTCTTGATTTATTTGATTACGTGTATATATAATTTTTTTAATTTTCATTTAAATCTTTTTAAAATACATAAACATGTTAAAAAATTAATATATAAATTTTTTTATATATAAAAAAATTAATCCACAGCCTAACGCAGAAAAATATATATTAATTAATACATACTCCATGTAAAGGGCAAAAAAAGGGTGCTTGATGTAGCTATGGTAGACTTTAGGTGTCCTGAAACAGGAACAATTAATCTATGTGCTGGTCTAAACTATGTGGGGGCAGTGATGAACAAAAGGTAAAATTCTACTCCTTGCGAGTTTTTTTTTTTACAGATGGTCGATCATGTGCTTGTGTTCCATGAAAATGAAATGGTTCTTCATAAGAGAAACGACATGCACTTTCAAATTATTTAAAATATTTTTAAATATACCATGATATAATTATGATAGCAGTTACCGTTTCACTTGAAAATATATTAAAATAATATTATTTTTTAATTAAATCTTATTTTTAATTTCTACATGTTAAAATTATCTAAAAACACTCAAAAACATTATATATAATAAAAGATGAATTAGTGTTTGAATTAATCTTTCTTATATTACAAATATATATAAAAAAAAAATGATGAATTATTAAACATGTGCATTGTATAGCACAAACACACATGCACTCTCTTTGGTCATAAAGAGAACTAGAGAAGGCCTTTTTTATTATTTATTTTTAAAGAAAAAGAGAAGGATATAAAAACCAGAATTTCTACACATATATATATATATACATTATAATAAATAGAAATTGAGAATGATTTCAGTCACGATCGGAGAATCTTGATCTCCCGAAGAATGTCATGCGCAAGAAAGGGCAGCAATCATCGACTGCTATATGTGTGGACCGTTATAACATCCTTATAATTATAATGCTCCTTACGAATATATTTTATTATCTATACTCTTTCAGAATTTAAAAATTCAATATTTTTTTTTTGTCTTTCACTCAATTTGGTTAGTTCTTTTCAATTATTATCTTGGTGTGGTGGATTAGGAATATTCTAAGGGTTTAGCTAAACTTATTATTCAAAGGAAAAATCATTTATTAGGAAAAATTAATCATTGTTAATTACTTTACTCAATTTTGTCACTTCTTTTTTAATTATATCTTGCTCGCAGTGGATCAGGAATGTTCTAGAAACTGTTCTGGCTATACTAAAAAATTTATATTATTGTTAAGTATTCCACTGTATATTACTAGCAGTATTATTATAAAAAAAAACAATTTAACTATAAAATTTAAGCTATTTTTATCAAATAAATAGAAATAATAAGATTCAAACTTGTGACCGCTTGATCATCAATATTCTAATACCATATTAAAAAATTAATCTATCCCAAAAATTTAAACTATTATATAATATTATAAAATATAATTTATATTATTTTTTAATAACTATTACATATCCCTACTTTCTACTACAGTGCATTTTCTGACCTCTGTGATGTATATTTTCTGCCCTACCAAACAAATCCACGTAAAAGCTGGGCAAGCATGAAATGCTTATAATAATGAATATTTAATTTCATAAATTCTTCTCCATCATTTGTCTCTTTCAACACCTATAAACGACAAAATATAGACTTCTAGATACTCGTATTTGTGTATTCGGACAAAAAGAAACCGTACACACATGCACTCACTTATCTAAGTGAGCACTACTTGCAGGCTTGTACATTTGTGCAAGCTTCTTCATTTAGTGGTAATCTATATAAAGAATTTGAAATTAAAAAATTTATTTTTTGTATAATTTTAGATTCAAGTTATATAATTATTAATATAATTATTATTAGAGGTTTATATAATCATTAACTTTAAGACCCGTGAAATTAATCGAGGTACATGCAAACTGGCCCGGACATCTACATTAATAATAATAAAAAAAAACAATATGTGCAGTCTAGTTTAGAAGCTATTTTTAATTTTTTTAATGTGTAAATATTAAAAATAAATTTTAAAAAAATAAAAAAAATATTATTTTGATGCATTTTTAAATAAAAAATACTTTAAAAAATATATATCATAGGATGAAAGTAATGTTTGATTAACTAATTACTATGTAAATATTTAAGATATTTAATAAATGTTTGGTTAAATTCTATTATTAGTTGTTGAAATAAAAATATCAATAAACACTGTACTAAAATATCTACGCAGATATATCTTATTTATGTTAAATAACTTCTGGCTTCTTAAACTCACGTAACATGTGAACACTTTTTGTGTGAAATTAATTCCTAGTTCAAAAAAATTGAATGGCATGATATTATATATATACAGATCATTTTTAATTAAGAAAAATATTAATATAAAAAATATTTTTGAAATGAAATTATAAAACACTGGAATATTTAATATAAAATTTTTTATTTTAATTAAAAAAAATACAACTTCGTTTTGTTTTTTTGTTGAGAGCATAGGTATCTTTTCAAAAGCAAAATGATATAAAAAGTATACTAATTGAAAATCCATGAAATGAAAAGGATGCGATGCTACCTAGAAAATCAATGTGCATTGTCCAGCATATCAATGTAATTTTTTTTTTCACTCAAATAGGCTCAAACTTTTTATATTCATAGGTGTATTGTAAAAATTGTTGTGTTTTTATGCTCTTTTAGATATTATAATAGAATTATATTTTCCTATAAAAAAAATAAATCATCAATCAAATAATAATAGTATTTTTAAAACACAAAAATAAATAGGTTTTTAGTATTAATTGTTTGTAAGTGGGATTATACTATATTTAAAAAATAATTGAATTTTTTTTATAAAAATAAAATTAATATTTTTTAATATTTTAAAATTAATTTACTGTG
>Ga0325405_1004889_pt1 | contig 13624 bp, 4 predicted proteins | sample PopdelMetagenome_21_FD_205663 | JGI IMG/M metagenome (GOLD analysis project Ga0325405, IMG submission 205663) | Populus deltoides microbial communities from Bellville, Georgia, United States - Xylem-Control-R2 | ecosystem: Host-associated > Plants > Phyllosphere > Stem > Wood/Secondary xylem... | reverse complement strand
CTTGAATCTTATAAGTGACAGTTCGATGCGTCAGCATTTGCGGGAATATTTTCTTTTGTTCATTGGGTGTTAAATGGAAACAGAATAATATAAAATTTGTCATAGGCTACGTGGGTATCGAGAATTTCCTAGAGTTTGTTTTTTAATGTATTTTTTTTGTTTGAAAATAAATTAAAATAATATTTTTTATTTTTAAAAATTTATTTTAATATTAGTATATCAAAATTATCTAAAAATATCAAAAAATAATAATTCAAAATAAAAATATATTAATATTTTAACAGAAAATGGTTCAAATTAATACCAAACAGATACACTATAGAATCAAACAACTTCAGCTATTGATAAGAATCCCATACTCCAAACCGCAAGGAAGAACAATTCCCTAATCCCAGAAATAATATTAATTTAGAGTATGTTTGTATTTGTGATATCATCGTGTTTTTTTTATTTAAACTGTTTTAAAAAAATTTAATATTTTTAAATCTTTTTGAAGTGTTGATGTTAAATATATTTTTTAATAAAATATTATTTTAATATATTTTTAAATAAAAAATAATTTAAAAATCAATCATCATCACTCATCACAATACGAAACATTATCTTAATAAATTAAAATATATGTGTGTCTATAATTCGGAGTATATTATGGAAAGATTTAATTATAACTTAATCCAGTAATATGATTTCAGAAACTTTATACTTAGCCTTTATATTTTCTTAATCCATTTTTAAACTGATCCATATTTAACAAAATAAATGGTAGAATTGTAAAGTTAAACTTTCTTAATATGTGGAAGGTCAAATTTTGCCACTGAGGGGGGTATTAATATATTTTACAGTTATTCATGATGACTTTGGATTTCATTAATTATATTGCAACGGGAAGATGGAATAATTCAAACATATTTTATCTCTAATTTTTAAAAATAAAAGCTTGTTCGGGAGTGTAGTTGCAGTCAAGGTTGTTAAAATCGTGATTTTAACACGGCAAAGAAAATACAAAACAAACTCGAATCGTAAAATCGTAAGGAAATTTTTTGACAATATTTGCACTGAATTTTTTTTTAATTCTTATCAATATCTATATCATGCTTCATCCTACATCAAGCCTATTACTAGAAGAATTGTTTTTAAATGCCATGTGTTCAATAATTTGAAAATCAATTTAAATCAGCCTTGTAATTAATTCAAACATAATTATTAGAACCAAATTATGATGAATACAAACACAACTTAGATATTTTATAAACATATTTTATTTTGGAAACACCATCAGTAAATAGTCAATAAAATTATGACTATATCAAATTGTATATCGGTACACTATAAATATTATATTCTTTCAAATTTTTTTATAAATATTTTTGAAACACAAAAATAAACAGGGTTTAAAAAAATATTAGGTGCTATAAATATTGGTTTAGAATTCAATATATGTACATGAGTTTATATGTGAGTTTTAATTTTTTTAGAAATTTGATTTTTTTATATAAAAATTAAAAAAATTAATATTTTTAAATTATTTTAATATCTTAATATTGAATTTGAAAAATAAAAAATATTTTTTTAATATTTTTTAAAAATTATTATTATTACAGTTCCGCGCAATTTAAAAGTGAAAGTTGGGCTACTTATTTTGGTAATGTCAAAGTGTTCATTTTTATGTCAAAAACTAATCTTAAATGTGACTTTCTGGCAGCAAAAAATGGGTCCTCTGTAAGATTCTTAGTTTCTTACTTTTCCTTCGACAAAACTAACCACTGACATAGATCCAGTGGTCTGTGCTTGGAGTTGCTTCGTGTGGCCAACAATGTTTTGCCTGAACGGTCGCTTGGAAGGATAAATTGGGCGGGCAGCATCAAATAAATGGTGAAATGATATATAAACAAGAAATTTCGGGAATACTGCACTACTGCAGCATAGATATTTTCTATTAATTTTTTAAAAAAATCATAAAAACAGTTGTAAAATCGTGATTTTATCTATTTTCAAGTTTTTAAAATAATTTTACATGTTAAGTATATATTGACTTGTAATTTTAATAATCTTAGTTGCAGTTGTTTTTTAAAGTGTTTATCATTTAAAAATGTATCGAAATAATAATTTTTTTATTTTTAAAAAATTATTTTTAAAATCAACGCATTAAAATGATTTAAAAACATCAAAAAATATTAATTTTAAAAAAAATAAAATAAAAATTAATTTTTTTCAAAAACAATTTTAAAATATAAAAACAAATAAAACATTTCAGTCATCATTTATTCATACATGAAATTGACTTGCGCACCAAATCCTTTCGCGAGGACGATTAAATTAGAGTTAGTTGAGGGTTTGACAGGTAAAACAGACGGTTTTATTTTCTTAGTCTTTTGAATCATTCAAAACCCACCATCGCAGCTCCCAGCGAGGTGTGAATCTTTGAATTACTGATTTAAATCGCCTCTCCAATGTGTTTATTTCAATATATATATATATATATATATATATATATAGAGAGAGAGAGAGAGAGAGAGAGAGAGAGAGATGTTTTTTAATACCATTTGCTTCATTAAATGATCCAATGTTATAACAAAAAATTAAAAAGTCAAAACTTTAAAGAAAGACTTTGCTATTTTCTTGTGGGAGTTAGCAAGTACAAAGAAATGGTTGGTAATTTTCATCCAATTAACCATGGAGTTGTTTTATTATTATTATTATTATTATTATTATTATTATTATTAATGTGGGTATCTCGGTTAATTTGTGCACACCTCGATTAATCTCATGAGCCTTAAAGTTAACAATCATGTAAGTTTTCAGTGACTCTAAAAGAATTAGAATTCATAATCATTCAAAAACTAATCCAAAACCTGATTAATTAAACTATTATCTGAGATTTAATCATGGAATTATCACGGCAGAAAATTGTTTCTTTAATTTGATTAATAAACTATAAAGGGAACACTATGTACTCTTAGAAAACGTAACAAAAAAAAATCTTCGATTATTCTCTTGTTTTTTTTTTTTAAGAATTCATGTTGATTGCATATTTAATTTTCTTAAGTCTTCATTTCATACTTTATCAAATTGGAAATATCTTTATCATAGAGTTGTACCAAACTATATATTTGAAAGATTTTATGATCGTTTAACAACATATAGAACAGCTCACAAAAGGTGAGAATTCTTCATTTAAGATAAAACACCCTACTTGTATATTTTTTTTTATAAAATATTACATTTGCAAAACTATTATGTATATCAATTAATTAAATATTTTTAAATCTATAATTGAAGTAAAACGTACGACGTCGCATATAATAAACAAATCGAGCGTGAAGGATGGGAAATAAAAAAAAAACCCTCTTAAAAGAACCGACCAACAGCATATTGTCAACCACAATATTAGGTTATGGAGTTTAATATGTTAGATCACATGTCAAAATCATGAATTCTAGCCCTAAGATCTGGGTGGTTTTACTTTTTGGAGACAATGAGACATTATTAGGCAATTAACGTGTGAAAATGACAATTTCCTTTGGGTTTATGAAAGACATTTTCATGTTATAGCAGTGTCCTTGTAGTTTCTTACCATAGCTCTCTCTTTTGTAAAAACAACTAGATTATGCATCCACTTATATTGTGAGTCATGTTAATTTTTATTTTAATATAAAAAAATACTTGAATATTAGTAATATTTTTTTCTAATAAAAAAATTAAATCATGTAAGAGTTTACTCAATATAACTCGGTTGATTTTACTAGTCCAAAAACAACTCATATAACCCGTGAAAATAATATTTGACTAAATAAAATTATAAAATGATATCTTTTTTTAATATTAAAATAAAAAACATATTGGATTGACTTAAGACAACTTGGATTAATATGTCAAATTTATGGTATGGGTTATGAGACTATAATAACCCTATAGAATGCAAATCAAAATAAATTATGAAATTTAATTCTCAATCAACTCAATATTGAAGGATGAATTTGAAAAACAAAACAATTAAAAAAAATCTAAAAAAATAACCCGAGTTAACGTGCCAAATCAACCTGATTCATAAGACCGAGATAATCTCATGAAAAGCAAATCAAAACAAATTACAAAATTCATTCCCAAACCAACCCAATATTAAAAGATGAGATTAAAAAAGAAATCAATTAATAAAAGAACATAAAAAAAAACAAGAGTCAATCCACCAAATACATAACCCAAGTCATAAGACCAAAATAATCTTATAAAAAATAAAAAAAAATGACCTGATTTAACCTGACCTAACCTATCAAATTCACGACTTTGATCTTGATATTAAGATAACCTCAGAGAGAGAAAGTCGAAATAAATTATAAAGTTCGATTCTCAATTGCCCATGTCAAACCTAATGCTGAATGATGAAATTTGTAAAAATTTTAATTAAAAACATTACATAAAAAATAAGTCAAATCAACCCGAGTTAATCGTTAAACACTATTTTTGAGTCATAAGATCAGGATAACCTAATAAAAAACAAATCAAAACAAATCATAAAGCCCAATTATCAATCAAACACAATATTAATTGAAAAAATTGAAAAAAAAAGTCAATTAAAAAAATGAGTCAATTCGGTTAACCCGTCAAACTCGCAACCTAGGTCATGAGACAGGGACAATCCAATAAAAAGCAAGTTCAAATGTTGAAAGATCGTGACTCGGATCATAAGACCGATATAACCTCTTAAAAAGAAAAAAAAAACAACCTGATTTAACCAGGGTTAAATGTCAAAACTCATGACCTTGATCGTGAGACCATGATATTCTCATAAAAAGCAAATCAAAACAGATTATGAAGTCTAATTCCAAACCTACTCAATGTTGAATGATAAAATTAAAAAAATTCAATAAAATAAAGACATAAAAAACAACCAAAGTCAACTCGGATTAGCCCGTTAAGCACTATTCTTAGGTCATGAGACTTAGATAACCTAATAAAAAGTAAACAAAATAAATCATGAAGTTTAATTCTCAATCAAATCAATATTAAAGGATGAAATTGGAAAAAAAATCAAGAAAAAAAATCTAAGTCAACCGGGTTAACCCGTCTAATAAAGTTAACCTGTTAAACCTGGAATTCGTGTCATGAGAGTGTGATAACTAAATAGAAAAAAAATCTAATATTAAAGGATGAAATTAAAAAAAATTGATTGAAAAAAAAATCAAAAAAGAAAAAAAAAAGCAAAGCATTATTCCAATGAGTAATGAGGGGTACACTAAAAATCCATCCTCTTTTAGTTTATAGTTAATAAGAGTTTAATAACTAAATAGGAAAAAAAATCTAATATTAAAAGATGAAATTAAAAAAAATAATTGAAAGAAAATTGAAAAAAAAAAATTATTTCAATGAATAATACTTCATAAAAATAAATAAATAAAACTCTCTTCTCTTTTAGTTTATAGTCAATATATATTCAAAAAGGTTAGACGAACATTTGGTATTCATTTTTAATAATAATAATAATAAAGAACTCTTTTAATTTCTCTTTTTTCCAATGTTAGCTAAACACTCACAACAAGAGTGGAATTTTTTTTTTCAAATCGTCATCAATACATCATCATACATTAGTTTGACACAATTGAACATGCACATATAAAAATCTACATTTCTCCCACTTTCCACAATTAAGGCTGATTCTTAGATACTAAGTTTAATTTCAATTCCTGCCATAATTTTACTTTTATTACCATCTAACCCAATTGATTCAAATAACATTTAATTTTTATTTTCCTCAAATTTCCTCAAAAACCTCAACTCAAAATTCATGAGTTTCAGCGTAAATTCTATTTGTATTCATCGAAGCTTCTATATTTAGGTTAAGAACTCCATACTTATAGTAAAATGAGCTTTGAATGCTAACGAGTCATAAATTTTCAACTTCTCTTCCTTCTCTCTCTAGGACTCCTTTTCTCTCACTTTATTTTCTTCTTATTCTTGTGGTTGATGGGTTCAAGAAATCATCTCTCTCTTATTCTAGCCTAAAACCTTGAATTCTCTTAAGTTTTCGGTGTAAAAATTACAAGGAAGCAACAAACTCTCTTTTCTTTTTTCTTTCGAGCAAAACTAGTTGTTCAAGGAGAGTAAGGAGCTAAAATTTCTATCTATTTTATTCACTTATTTATGTAAATGTCATTAATAAATTTATATTTTATTTTTTATCCGGCTGTTGATATTCTTGTATAACCTTCCTGAACTCTAATTATAGTGAAATTGTAACCTTAGATAGAGCATTATGTTAGGAAACTTTTTGTAAAAGTTTAGTTTGATCTGACAATCAAATTAAAAATCATGTTTGATAGCGTAAAATTTATCAGTAGGAGATTTTACATCAAAAATCTGAATTTTCTTGTTCTATCCTTGCATGGATCATCATATCACTTATTCTACTAAATCTTCGAGACCATTTAATTATTTCAAAATATATTTATTTTACCTTTTCATTATTTAATTTATTTATGGTCTTATTATTGTTCCATGATAACGTTACTGATTTTCGATCAGGATTTATACTAACAACTTTTTTTTGACCTTCTGATCACATGTTTAAATTCATTTAATTTAATTTTTTTAAATCTGGCGATTTACACCTACAATCCTAACTAAGCATCAGAAGGTCTTTGAGCCCAAAGGAGACTTGTTTTCTAGGTGCTTGTGATTCTTCGTTATTACTAAGTACAACAACCCATTTACATTATTTTAGCACAATACTAGCTTTGCCAAGACGTTGTTGTTTTAGAATTTCCTTTAAACCTAATCAATGGCACCATCTATACAAACTTTTTAAACAAAATCCATTTTATTTACTTTTTTCACACATATCTTCTAGTTTTTCCATGGTCACTAGCTCATAAACTTTAGGAAAGAGATGGCTATAAATCTTTCCACTATAAATGATCCATCAACTTCTTCAGATCTCTATTAACTAACTCAACATGTAAAAATTCTCAAGGAGGGTCTAATTAATTATTAATTAATTAGACTTTTATTTAAAGAATTGTTTTTGATGAGAAGGTTATGCCCTGCACTACCAAAATTTTTAAATTTACTGTGAAATTTTTTTTATTGATATTTATTCTCTTAGTGTGTCGGTACAAATTTTACCGACAAGCTCACAGATGAAAATAATTTGTCATAAAAATTCTCATCGGTGATTTGTGGTCTGTCAGTGATAAATTTACTGAAGACCAAAGTTCCCCAAAAAACAAAATTACCAGCTTCATTTCGTCAATATTTCCATCGGTGAATATGACATATCACAAACAAGAAAACTGTATGTAATTCCATTAGTGATTTTTTTTGTTTGTCAGTATTTCTCTCAATGAATTTGACATATAACTGATAAAAAGACTGGATGAAATTCCGTCGATGATTAAACAATGACACTAGCATTTGTAATAATTTTTTTTCAACTCTTTGGAATATATTAACGATCTTAATCCGTTTGTAATACCATTAGTGATAATTTTAAAATATTTTTTAAAAAATAAACAGAATAAATAATTAAAGTAAATTAAATTAATATAAAAATAAAATATTTATTACAAATTTCAATATTTATAAGTTCAAATATAATCTAGAATACAGGTGTTGGAGGAAAAGGAGGAGGAAGCAAGTCTTTGTTGGGACTGCAAAGCCAACGAAAAGGAGAACATGTACCACCCATTTATGATTTCATCTTCATTACCAATCGACAGAGTTTAGTCATCTTAGAAGTAAGTCATGCATAATCAGTAGTAAGATGGGTTGACTAAGCTTGTACTCATTAGTCTAAAATTGCTTCGAACTCTAAAGTTTTAGTGCTTAGAATCGATTGCGAACATCCAATGATTGAAACATTGTGAGTCATCCACAAGTCCTCGACCATAATGTTAAAAAGACCATACACCTAATTTCTATTAGGTCCACCAAATGATCATGCCTTCAATCACAAATCCGAATCGGTACAAATTTGGATTAAAGAATCATCCTCATATCTCTTCTTTAACCAGATGTCATATGTTTTTTGGAAGAAAAAGTCAGCAAATTCAAAAAATAATAACTTACAAAAAACAAATTTAAAACTAACATATCACAAAGTGCTGAACTCGACTATTGATGAGTTGCTACACCTTTTTTTATGGTTCACACGTGCATTTCTACAAAAAGCTTCATTGGGCTTGGCTCGCATCCAAGAACCAAGCCTGCAAGAAAAAATATGTTGTTAGTTAAATATATTTTAAAAAACAACAAATAAAAAAAGGATGTAATAAAAATGAAAACTTACCATCATTTTCGCATGTGAAATGAACGTAACAGAATCGCTGGTGTGTGTGGTAATGGAACCGTGAACACACCGGTTCTAGTTCTCTGTATTGGACTATGAATATCGCACGAAGCGCTCAGATGTCACATGCAGAATATATTCAACCCATACAACCTCTGAGATGTATGGTGGTTTGGAATTCTTCCAAACCGTCACATTCTTCCAGCCTGAAAGCTCTTTTTCTTTTGCATATTTTTTAGCTTTCTTTTTCACCTCGTACCAAAAATCACACAGCCCATATGGTACAAATGAATTATCTATTAGTAAATGAAAAATAGAATTGAATAAAATTAGTATGATTCTTCTAAACCCTCATTGCAATAGCGTTGTTAACTCTATTCCGTTCAATTTTTTCCTTTTAGCTAAAATTTGTAGAATAAATTTTTTTATTAATATTAACAAACTAACTAAATTAACATAATAAACTAATTGATAAAATTAGAGGAGGTGTTGTTTGTTGTATTGAAAAATAAAGGAAGAAGAGGAAATGGGGGAGGAAGAGAGAAGAGTCTCTAGCCAAGTCATAAATTAAATATTACAAATGGATTTACTAATGAAATAACCTATCGATAATTATGGCTATAAAAGTGACATCATCATACTTTTCAGTTTTTTTAAATTTTTTTCTCACTTTAATTTTCTTAGAATATACCGAAGGAATATTTCATCAATGTTTATCGATGGATACAATGAAGGAATAGTCTGTCGGTAAAATTTACCACAATCTATCGACATAAAAATTTTATCAGTGTTTTCTTTGTATTTGTCATTTGCTGGTAGTGATGGTCATAAGGTTTAGTTTATAACTAGTTTTATCACTCACACGATGTCATCAGTACAATTCCAAGTTATTTTCAAACATAATAAAATAATATGATAATGTTGTGAATGCATTTTAAAATGTATTATGAATTTTTTAATTGGAAATACAAACATGCTATTTACACTGCAGGTAGGATTTCAAGTAAATTTTTAATGTGAAAAAAGTAATTATGTTATGGATATGTTCTTATCATATTATTTTTTTTATTGAGAAACAAAAAAATATTGTTTATACTTTATAAAATAAACTAAGAAATATGTGAACTGATTAATAAAAAAATAATTGTTAACAATAATAAAACATTAAAAGTGTAAATGTAATCTTCATAGTAGAAATAAAATGACCGATGTATATACAATTTTTTTGTACTACTTGTCATCTTTATTTTAAATATTTTCATTCCTTTTTATCTTAGTGGCTTTATATTGTTGCTAATAACAAATGATTTCTTTTTTTATATAAAAATTCATACAAATACAACCAATTCATATCAAATATGAGACGAAGAAAATTCAATACAAATCAAATTAATTTTTTTGAAGTGTCATGCAACTAAGAACATATATATATATATATATATATATATATATAATCACCATTGAAAAAAAATTAATTCAATTTGTTTTATAAATAAGAGAGAGTGTATAAATCAATATTTAAATAAAAATTTAATGAAAAAGGAAATAAAAAAGGCCATAAGTTGATGGATCAGGCCTAAGTGTGTCTGGGCCTAGAAGCCGAGACACATGCCTGGTTTTTTTTTTTCTAGAAGCGAAAGAAGCATCGTGTGCTCTTGTATATTCTAGTTTTTTAAAGGAGGGCGACATGTCACTTGTAGTGGATGCGAGTTGTCAGCACAAACAACATGTCCTCAATTGGCTTGGTCATAAAAAATCAAGGTCTATGTTTTTAGACCCAAAAAATCAAATTTTTAATTCTTTTGTACCCAAGAACACCTCTAAAATACAATATAAACTTCAAAAAACCACTTAACAAACTCCAAATACCTCTAAATCACTCTGAAAAGAATCAATATATGTCGAATCAAAATAAACCAAATGAAACTTGATCTACTTTTCCCATCATTTAAAGAGGAAAACTACATCCATTAAACTTCTCTTGAGAAGAAGAATCTATTGACACAAAGATCATCATTTTTTGTGGTTAGAAAATGGTCTTATGACTTTCTATCTCATTTGTTATTTTCCGGCGAGTTTCTCTCTCATCTCTCAAACCTAGAAACTAATAAATAAATAAAATATTTTGGAACAAGATAAAGATTCTTAAACCTTAAGATTGACCATACATTTTCTCCATGTTTTACATTGTTGTTTTTTATTTTTTAATTGTATCTTTCTACTACAATTAAAAACTTTATCTTGTGGAATTAGGCTGCAATATGATTAAAATATAAAAAGTCTTAGAAAAAAATTTGAAAAAAAAGAAGAAGATGAAAATGAATGAAAAAAGAAAAAAGAGTGGCTTTATTGCATGTTCATATCACCAGAAATTCGCTTAATAGCAACGGATTTACCTACGGATTATTTCTGTCAGTAATTTGAGGTCGAAATTACCGACGGAAGTTCTTTCGTTTGTAATTCAGTCGGTAACTACTGACGAACACTTTCAGTCGGTAGTTACCGAATGAATTACGGACAGAAAGTTCAGAATTAAAAAAAAAGGCGGGTCGTTGACGTGGAGGTTTTAACGGGGTTATTTTTACCAACGGATTCAAAACGACAGCCCCGTACAGTGACGTGACTGGTTCACCGTTTAAAATGCCGACGGAATCACCAAGGGATTTAAAATGGCAGATCCGTGCGGTGACGTGACTGGTTCACCGCTTGAAATGCCGACGGAATCACCGAGGATTCAAAATGGCAGATCCATACGATGACGTGTCGAATTTTCCGTCAGAATAGCCGACGGATTCACCAACAGAACATCCGTTGGTGAAACCGTTAGAAAAAGTTAATATATGCCATCTCTGTCAACCCTCTCCTCCCCTATTTCTCCTTCTTCTTCCTAATCCCAACTCTCCCCATTTGCAAACAACCAACCCCCCTCAACCCCAAACAAAAATCTCCCTCATATCAACACAACAAGTTATATTTCTTGAAGTTTTGTGATCACAACATCCGTGTTCTGATTAACCGACGGATTTTATTAATTTTTGTAAGTAATTCTATCTTTTTAAATTTTAACATTTAAATTTAAATTTTTTTTTTTAGTATAAGTATTTTGTTAGTAGATGTACATGTTTTATTATTATTTCTCAAACAAACTTATAGTATATGAATGTATAATTTTATACCTGTTATGGTTTGTTTTAGATTTTGTAAGATTCTATTTGTTTGTAAATTATTAAAACTTTATGGAATTACCGAATTACATGTGCTATTTTGAAATAATTAATAGCTTGCTTAATGGGTCCGTTTAAAGTTTTATCAATGGTATTGCGGAGTGGTAATTTTCATAAATTTATATATATTAATTTATATGGATGTTGATAAATGATAATGAATATTTAATATTTATGAGAAGTTGTGATTGGTTTGTTACATAATCTCGAGGTAAAGTAATATTTTTGCAAGTTTATTTACCTAACTTAGTTAATTAATACATGATGTCATCATAATTTTATAAAGGTTCAATATATGTCATGGATGATCGTTCATGGATGTATCGAGATTCACCCCAAGAATTGCGGAGGATTGATTATTGTAACGGGGTTCAGGGTTTTATTAATTTTGCAACATCTATTCCCAGAAATTTTACTAGAGGCGGTATTAGGTGTCCATGCAAGAAGTGTCAAAATAAAAAATATCTACATCCAGATGTTGTAATGATGCATCTTCTACACAAAGGGTCTATGGAGAATTACGAGTGTTGGTATGCACATGGAGAAGTATTTGTTAGTAAGAGGAGAATGGGAGAAACGATGGTTGGGTCAAGTTCTAGTGCTAGCAACTTGCATGAAGCGGTAAATGACAACACTAATCCTTACAGAAATATGGTTATGGATGCAATGAGAATGAATGAAGGTAATGTCAGTCAATTTTCAATCATAGAAGAAGAACCTAATGCAAATGCAGCTAGATTTTTTGATTTGTTGAAAGATTCTAACGAACCATTATAAGATGACTGCACAAACCACAGTAAATTATCGGCCGTAGCACAGGTGTTCACCATCAAGTCAGATCACGGGTTGAGTGAGGCCGGGTATGACAAAATTATTGAATAGACGAGAAGCATTTTACCTGAAAGGAACAGGCTGAAAGAGATCTTCTATGCTGCAAAGTCCATGATGAAACCCTTTGGTTTAAAATACCAGAAAATTGACATATGCCCTAACTTCTGCATGTTATACTACCTTAAAAATGCTGAGATGACTGAGTGCATGATATGCGGGCATTCTCGTTACAAACCATCATGGATGTGAAGGGGAAGACAAAGGACAACATCAAGGCTAAATTGGATATAGCTTTATATTGTAACCATAAATATATGGAGTTGATTTAGGATGAGTCATGGGTCGCAAAACTAAAAGCAAGCTTCATGTTAGAGAAAAACGCACAACTGCTAGTCTACAAATGGCTTAAGAGTCTACGTTTTCTGGATGGACATGCATCGAACATATCAAGGCTGGTTAATATAGAGGACTACAGATTGTATGGAATGAAGAGTCATTACTGCCACGTGTTTATGCAAACACTCATCCCATTAGCTTTTCATGATTTGTTGCCAAAGGGAATATAGGATGCACTCACGGAGATCAGTCATTTCTTCAAAGATATATGCTTTAGCAAGTTGAACGTTGAGCACATTGAGAGGCTTCAAACGAATATCGTCAAGACACTATGCAAACTTGATATGATATTCCCTCAATCATTTTTTGACTCAATGGAGCATCTCCCTAAACATCTACCGTTCGAGGTAAAAGTTGGAGTACCGGTCCAATATAGATGGATGTACCCATTCGAACGATTAGATATTACAGTTGCAATGTAATTCATATATAAAAGTATTTTCAATGTTTTCTTAATTGAAAATACATGATTAATTCAATGCAGGTACTTGTTTAATCTCAAGAAAAAGGTTAAGAACAAGGCGCATGTTGAGGCTTCGATATGTGAGGCCTAGCTGGAGTACCGTTCCATGGCATGATGATGGCAGTGAAGTGCCTTCCAGTGGGAACTTGTCAATATTCTCCAATACTAGACAACCTACACCTAAAAATATCGTAAGAGGAAGATATTTGTCGGAACTAGAGTTCAAACAAGCACACAGCTATGTTCTATTTATCTGTGATGAGTTGAGACCTTTTATTCAATAAGTTTATATATGTGTAATATATACTAATTAAACTTTGTTAGTAATATACTGTTAATTATATATTGTAATATCATACACTCATTATCACTTGCAGGCAACATCGACAATATTTGCTCTCCAATAACTCACAGCTGACCGAATCCCAG
>Ga0325405_1004885_pt1 | contig 13633 bp, 14 predicted proteins | sample PopdelMetagenome_21_FD_205663 | JGI IMG/M metagenome (GOLD analysis project Ga0325405, IMG submission 205663) | Populus deltoides microbial communities from Bellville, Georgia, United States - Xylem-Control-R2 | ecosystem: Host-associated > Plants > Phyllosphere > Stem > Wood/Secondary xylem... | reverse complement strand
TCCAGAACCATGTGCCTCTTTCACCGTAAACCATAATGCAACCACTGACCGGGAAAAAAAATATCTGAAGATATTTTATGGGAGTATATATTGTCATATAATCTGCGAGTAATATCTGATGCCACCTCCTTGTTGGATTGTGTACAACGCGGAGTATGGAATTTTTTCTGGCCTGACTATTAAATAAATATATAAATATTTTTTAAGATTAATTATTAATTTATATACATGAAATTTTAAAGTTAATAGTAAAATTTTAATTCAAATACACTATCCAAAATATTAAAAAATAAATTTAAAAGTATATAAAATTAAAGTGAAAGTAAAAATAAACTTACTATTAAAGTTACATCTTTCGATATTTTATGGAATATAATTTATCTATAATTGAATCTAAATTGATATTGTAATAACCCCTTAACCGAGATAAAATAACAATCTCATGTCAACTGGAAAATAAAGTAATTAAATTTTTTCCCTCTCTCAATTCCTCTTTCCTTCACTTAATTCTTTTTTATATTAGTGTTTTATAAGTTGGACTTTGTAAGTTTACAAAGTTATTCTTTCACTTTTTTTATTTTTTTCTTGGATTTTTTTTTTTATGTTTTTGCCTTACTTTTCTCTATTTCTCTCTAACCTTTTCTTTTCTTTCTTTTCCTATTCTACTTCTACCCAGTCGGCAACATATTAAAGGAAGGAAGAGCTGATTTGCTTTATTTTTTAATGGTAAATAACCATTTTACTCTTAATGAGTCATTTTGCTTTTATTTAATGTTTTTTTTCGTTAGCACTACCAAGATTCGCTCATCCTAAAATTTTAACCAGATTTTATTCAATATATTTTAAGATCCCTCATAAAATTTCAGCTCAATCTGATGGTCGGATTGAAAATTACGTCCAATAACGTAAAACTGGTCAAATTGTGATTTTTCATCAAATTTCTGAATTTCTCAAAAAATTCTGAAATTTTAACCCAAGCTAAAGCATCATATTAAAAGGCTTCACGCAAATTTTCAGAATTTTTTGATAACTCAATCCAAAATTACAAATTTCTTTTTACATAAAACTAGTCAAAAAATATTGATAAAATCTTGACCTGGGCTAGAGCCCACCCTAGCCCTTAACATACCTCCGCCCCTGATTGTATATTAACATGATTTGTCATCAAGGACAATTTTTATAACTTAATGGTGATTCTTTGCACCTCTAACATAGAGCTAAGACTGAAAAACTAAGCTCAGAACACGATGTGATATAATGAGAAAGAATTGCAATAAATAAGAAAAAAAGAAAACAAGAAACAGCTACTAAACATTGATGTTACTTTGTATGCTTTGGGAGACCAAGCAAGTGTATACTAACTATATCACAATGAACTGGTTAAAATAGTGATCACCATGTTGATGTCATGGGAGTGAAGTTCATTTTATGAAGTTAGCAACCATGTTAATTAAGTCAAGATTTAGAATCTCTCACTATTAAGAATGTCCTTGATTATATGTCAGTTTCAGGAATGGAGGCAGCCTATAAATTAAAAGACATGTTTTTTTCATATGGCTCATATCATGTCATCTTAACAGAACAGAGTACCTGATGTTTAGGTTGATTATCATATCCAGCTTTCCGCCATTGAGCAATTGTTGCCCCATGAAAAATGACAACAGTGAAATAAGAGTCTAGAAGCAGAATTCTATCAGCTGCAATGGCAGCAACATCAAGAAGTGCTGGTTCTGGTCCTGAATGAAACGAATAAGAAATCAATGAAGGCTGTATATTGCTTGTTCGTGAAGCACATGGGAGTGGTTTAATGGGTCACTTTGGGGTTACGAAAACCTTGGATGTATTGCATGAGCATTTCTATTAGCTAAAGATGAAAAGGGATGTGCAACGAATCTGTGAATAATGCACTACTTGTAGAAAGGCAAAATCTAGAGTACAATTGCATGGACTGTATACACCATTGTCTGTGCCTACTGAACCTTGGGTAGATATTTCTATGGACTTTGTTTTAGGTTTACCTAGGTCAAAGAAAGGTATAGATTATATTTTTGTTGTGGTTGATAGGTTTTCTAAAATGATGCATTTCATTGCATGCCATAAAACAGATGATGCATCTCATATCGCAGACTTGTTTTTTAGGGAGATTGTACATTTGCATGGCATTCCTAAGAGTATAGTGTCAGATTGTGATGTTAAGTTTCTTAGCTACTTTTAGAAGACTTTATGGGGAAAGTTGGGAACTAAACTTTTATTTTCGACAACATGTCATCCTCAAACAAATAAACAAACTACAGTAGTGAATATAACTTTATTCCAACTTTTGCGTGTTGTTATTCACAAGAATCTGAAAAGTTAGGAAGAATGTTTGCTTTTTGTTCAGTTTGCTTATAATAGAACTGTGCATTCAACCAAGGTTGTTAAAATCGTGATTCAACTCATAAAATCATACGTTTTTACGAGTTAATATAGGCTTTACGTGCTAAATCATTTACGAAACTTGGAATCGGGTAAAATCGGGTAAAATCATTAAAATCGGGTGAAATCGCGTAAAATCACGATTTCACCTCCGATTGAACGAGTTTACCCGCAGGAAATTACAATACAATTCAGCTGCCAGGTGTCAACCGCCTATTGGCTTTACCAGATCAAATGCAAATCATTATTCACCGAATCAATCAGTCTTCTCTCTTCTCTTCACATTTATTGTTCACGTTCAGAAATCCCTAAATTGAAACCCAAAATTCAAAATCCTCACTGAGGATTCCTCAGTGACTCAGTCTCTTAATCTCTTTCTCTCAGCCAACAATCAACCACCATCCACCTCCACAACAGCCCTCGCCCCTCATCTTTTTTATTTTTCCATCATCGACGACCGACATTGTCCTTTTCAGCAGCCACCATGAGAACTAGAGTCCACACAACAACAATGGCGTCTCTCCAGTCTTCACCAGGTAAGTTACTATGTTTATCTTGTTTCATCTCCTGCAAAAATTCACTGGTTTTCTCTTCTCTATCGATAACTACGAGTGCCAGGGGTGCTTCTTTTTCCCTGTCCGTTTCTTACTCTGATATTAATATTAGTTTGATTGGATTCGCAGGCTCTAACTTTGACCGCAATATTGATCTGCATCTGCTCAGCCTCGGTGCTCACTGCTCAGAACAGAGGTAAGCTTCTTAGTTTCTTACCATGTCCATTTCTTTACAGTTTAATAATGTTAAAGATTAATATTTTGATTCAAAGTTTCTGTGACTCTGTCAGTTTGTCTATTGTTGAGAGTTTACTTACGAATTTTAGATTCAAATTTAATCGTGCGTGTGTGTGACTCTATTTTTTCTTACACTGGATTTGGATGCTGATTTGTGAATTGTGATGAATAGACTCTATCAGTCTGTCTATTGAATGCTGCTGCTGCTGAGTTGTGAATTGTGATGAATGGATTTTATTGTAATTTAGAATGCTGCTACTGCTGAGTTGTGAATTGTGAATTTGTGATAAATGGATTTATTATAATTTAACCGTGATTTGGGTTGTAACTTGTGATGAATGGATTTGGGTTGTAACTTGTAATTTTGAGTGTTATGTGACTGTTTTTATGCTGCCTTTTCTAAGTTGTAAAGGGTTGTAACTTGTAAGTTTATAACCTGTCATGGATAATAATATAGAAGATGGGTTGTTGGCTGTTATTTTTTTGTAGTGTGTACTAAAATCAAGTTTGTAACCTGTTATAAAATGTTTGGATTGATTACATGGCTGATTTGATTGATTCTTGAATTGTTGAACTTATGGCATCTAGAAAATATTCTTCTGGTAATAGGCTTGATGTGGGATGGCAACATGGGATAAATATTGATAAGAATTCTAGAAAATTTCAGTGCAAGTATTGTCAAAAAATTATTAGTGGAGGTATTTTTCTTTTTAAACAGCATTTGGCTTGCACTCGTAAGGATGTTGAGCCATGTCAGCAAGTACCAGAAAATGTTAAGCAGATGATTTTAGGTGTTTTGGTGAAAAATCTAGAAGCAACTGAAAAGAAAAGAAAGGCCCTTCAATATAGTGTAAATGATGATGATGATGATGATGATGATGATGATGATGAAATAAAAGAAATTAGCTCCAAGGACAAAGGAAAGAGAGTAGCTAGTGGGAGTGGAAGTACACAAACAACCTTAAATCAATTGCTAAAAAAGGATATTAGAGAAGAAGCATGTCGACAAATTGCAAGGTTTTTTTACACTAGTGCAATTCCATTTAATTGTGTAAAAAACCATGAGTTTCTTAAGGCACTTTAATTGGTTGCAAAGCATGGGCCAGGTTTCAAGCCTCCATCCTACTATGATATTAGAGAGAAGTATTTGAAGCAAGAAGTGGATCAAATGATGAATTTGCTTGAGGAGTACAAGCTAGAATGGAAAAAAACTGGTTGTTCAATAATGTCTGAAGGATGGACAGATAAAAAAAGACGTTGTATTTGTAACTTTTTGGTTAATAGTCCTAAATGGACGGTTTTTTTGTCATCGGTGGATACTTCTAATATGTCCAAGACTGCTGATAAGGTATTTGAGATGTTAGATGCCATTGTGGAGAGGATTGGGGAGGAAAATATTGTCCAAGTAGTCACCAATAATGCTGCAAATTATAAGGCAGCGGGACAATTATTAATGGAAAAAAGAAATAGTTTGTTTTGGACACTATGTGCTGCCCATTGTATTGACTTGATATTAGAGGATTTTGAGAAGAAGTTAGAGGTTCATCAAGTAACTATTGCTAATGGGAGGAGAATCACCTCATATATTTATTCAAGAACTATTCTTATTTCCATGCTAAGGCATTTTACGAAAGGAAGGGATTTGATTAGGCCTGCTGCCACTCGGTTTGCTACTGCATATTTGACTCTGAGATGTTTGAATAATCATAAAATGCAGTTGATGACCATGTTTACTTCCAAACAGTGGATTTCATATAGGTTTGCAAGAATAAAAGAAGGGAAACGAATTCAAAATTGTGTTTTGGACAACAGGTTTTGGCATGATGTTACTATATGTATTAAGGCAGCGTTTCCTCTAATTAAAGTTTTTCGATTAGTTGATTCTGATGAGAAACCAGCTATGAGTTTTATATATAAAGCAATGGATGAAGCAAAAGAGAAGATACAAGTGAATTTTTTCAAATGTTGTCATTTATTAATATGAATGTCATATATAAAGTAATGATATTTTTATTTTTTTTATATATAGTTATATACCTATATGGAATATTGTTGATGCAAGATGGGAACTTCAACTCCCAGACCCTTACATGCAGCAGCTTATTATTTGAATCCTCATTATCATTATAATCCCAATTTTAAGGTTAATGCCAACATTAAAATTGGATTACATCAATGCTTAGAAATGATGGTGCCTAATGCAAGTGAAAGGTGCAAAATTGACTTGCAACTTGAATCATTCAATGATGCAAAAGGGTTGTTTGGCATTGAGGCTGCCAAGACAACTAGAGATAAAAAAAAAAAACTCCAGCTCAATGGTGGGATTCTTATGGGGATGAATGCCCAGAATTACAAAGGTTGGCAATTCGAGTTCTAAGCTTGATTTGTACTTCATCTGGATGTGAGCGTAACTGGAGTGCATTTGAAATGGTAAGTTTTTTTATTTTAAATGTTGAAATATTTGATAAAAATCTTATCAATTTGAATTGTTTATTTAGGTTCATACAGAACGAAGAAATCGTTTGCAACAGAGAAAAATGAATGACTTGGTATTTGTAATGTGCAATCTGAAATTGAATAATAATCAAGTCAAAAAGCAAGCTGATGATTTTGGTGTAGAAGATGATCTTTCATCTGATGATGATCAGATAACCGAGAAAGAAAAACTTTCAAATATTGATTTGCTTGGTGCTATTGATAGTGCAACATGAAGATAAAATGGTAATGAAGATGAAAGTGATGAAGAAGAAATTCCTAATGATGCTGAAATGGAGAGTCATGGTACTGAAGATGATTTGGAGATTCAAATTGATGATATTGGTGTTGGTACTAGTAGCAGCACTAATGCTCATAATATTGGTGTTGGTACTAGTAGTGACACTAATAATCCTCTTGATGCTAATGATATTGATGAATGTCTGAGGAATAATGAGGAAGATGAAGGCAATGAAACTGGTTTTAGCTTACATGACACACCAGCAGATTATTTGTTTTAAATTTGTTAATTATTAGCAAATTAAAAGTTATTTAAATTATGTATGAATTTTTATTTGAACCATGTATTTTAAGGTGCTTGAACTATGTATGGATTTTTATTTGAAGCATGTATTTTAAGGTGCTATGAATTTTTATTTGAAGCATGAATTTTTTTATATATATTTTAAAATTCCTTATGATTTTACGATCCGATTTTACGATCCGAGTTTATTTAGTACTTTCCGTGCCATGTCAAAATCGCGATTTTAACAACCTTGCATTCAACCAGTGGCTTTTCTCCTTTTAAAATTGTTTATGGGTTTAATCCACTAACTCCTATGGATTTAATTCATTTACCTTTGAAGAAAGGGTAAGTTTAGATGGTGAAAAGAATGCAAAGATGGTAAGACAACTCCATGATAAAGTTCGACTGCAAATAGAGAAAAAGAACAGATTGTACGCTTCTAAAGCAAATAAGGGTGTAAATAGGTTATTTTCCAACTCGGTGATTGGGTTTGGGTGCACATGCATAAGGAACGATTTCCTAACCAAAGAAAATCAAAATTACAATCTCATGGTGATGGTCCATTTCAGGTTTTAGAGAGGATCAATAATAACGCATACAAAATTGATCTTCTAGGTGAGTATAATGTTAGTGTTACCTTTAATGTTGTTGATCTTACTTTGTTTGACACAAGTTTTGATTCGAGATCAAATCATTTCGAGGAGAGAGGGGATGATATGGACCAGCTCAGAAACATCAATAAGGACCCATTACATGTTCCAAATGGTCCAATAACTCGGTCCAAGTCAAAGGCATTGAAAGAGGCATTGAATGCATTGGTTTTGAAGGTTTCGACCAAGTTAGATTTGAAGGGCCCATTAGAGTATCAAGATGAGGCCCTAGTACATCTTATCCATGTGCAAGAGCGGCCCAATCCAACCTTATTTGGGCCATGAGGTGAGGATAACAAAGAAAATAAAAGAATCCTACTACAACTTGGAAACAACATAAGTGGCTACTTTTTCCTTTTATTTCTAAGATTAATGAGTTGCATGGTAGGCTATAAATAAGCCTTGACTCAATTCTGTAATATTTTATTTTTTTCTTTTCTTCTCATGACAGAACATGGATTTAATATTATGAGCTTTATTTTTATTTTTGTTGTTACAGCCCAAGGCTTGTTTGGGCTTAATTAATACTTTGTTTTCAGTTAGGATCTAAAGGTTGTTTGGATCAGGATATGACTTTTTAGTTTAGAGTTTTTGGGTCAGTTTTGAATGTAAGTCAGTTCAGCCCACAATGGTAGATCCATTATGGTTAATTTTTAAGAACTATTTAAACACATGTAACCAAAATTTTAGCAGCAATTGATGAATATTACTTCTAAATTTTTTAGTTTTAACATGTGAGAGTGATTCTTGCATTCTTCAGTTCTTGAACGAACTGAATCTGACTTATCGAAGATTATCTAGCTTTGTGATGTCATTCTAATTCATTCCAATAATGTTGTTGCCTTGAGGTAGGTTTTCATTGTGTCACACTCCTATCAGACCTATTTCAGCTTTTTAGAATCAAATCTCAATCTTGATTGTAGGTTGCATGACCATGTGATCATGAGGTTCGCATCAATTTAGGTATGACATTTACTCCATATTGCCATGAAGAATCCGAACCAAGTGATGACGAAAATGACCATCACATTGATAGAGTTAAGGTTAAAGAGGAAGATAAAAATTATAGGAAAGATGGGGATGCTCAGTTAGTTGAGCTTGTTGATCAATACATGTCACCTCTTGCTCTTAAAACATGGATTATATGAAATTTATTGATGATTCCTACTCCAACTTGTAGTATAAAAATGCATATAGTCCTCATTTTCAACCATTGTTTAATACGCCATTGTGACCTGCATATACTGGTCCAAATGTAAATGAATGTCCAACTAGATGGTAAGCGGATAAGGGTCAAAGAAAATCCATTCATCTACATAATGAGATGGATGCTAGAAAGAGGCACTCACTGGATAAATATGGTATATACAGTTAAAGAGGTCATAATAGGAAAACTTGAAACTAAACAACATATGTTAATTGTTGTATTTGTTCAAAATTATGTAAACATCAATTATTGCTTTTAATTCAACTATATAAATGTTCAATTTTATTATAATGGCTAATAATTTTTTGATACAAGATCTCGAAAGAGGCATGGTTTTGACTAGAGAAGGTTTTATTGCTTCTAGGAATGCAGACAAATATGACCACCTTGTTGTTAAGACAGATCCTAATGATAGTCAGTTCTATATATGCAGGATCAACATCGTTCCAATGATATTTAGAGCAAAGAGGTTAGATCTCTAGATTAATAATATTTATAAATAATTATTTGAATTAACTAAATTTTAACTAATTTAATTGTTTAAATAACTAAATTGCTTGCCTTTCAGTACGGTGATCTTGTAACACCCTAATAGTATACATTAACAGAGTTGCATGAGCACGTTCATCCATTTGTTAACGAGGCAATTTTTTATGAGATCTGTTAGTTATTTGGCATACATCTTGACCACATATTAATTGCAATTTTGGTTGAGTGGTGGAGGCACGAAACACACACCTTCCATCTACGTGGTGGTGAGATGACAACCACACTGCGGGATGTAACCATATTGACTAGCCTTCTGATATATGGAGCTCTTATGATAGGACATGGATGGTCAGTTGATAGAAATGCTTTATATGATCGTCTATTAGGAGGGGTGCCTCCAGCCAATGCTTATATAGGTAACTACATCGAATTAACATGGTTGGACATAAATTTTAAGACCCCCCAACAGATGCGACGGAGGACTAGTTGGTTATGTATGATCAGGCATCATATTACATATGTTTAAAGATCTTATTTTAACGAGTACTGCAAGTAATGCAATACCAATGTTCTTTCTGACGCTGCTTGAGGACTTCTAGGCCATTTTCAATTATAGTTGGTGGGTCATGCTTGCATATCTATACCGACAACTATGTAAAACATGTCTAGAGGTGTCTACTATTTCTCTAGGTATGATTATTTAAAATTCTTTGATTGTTAAAATTTATGGGATTTTAAATACCAACTTAAAATTGTCAATATTTATTAATATAGCTCTAGTCATGAGAGCATATTCATATTAGATGTCTAGAGAGTTGGGGTAATAATATGTTAGATATTGTCACTCAGAGGCCACCATTCATTGGTTCTATGTAATAATAAAATAAAATAAACTTTAATCAACAGGTTTATACTAACTTTATGGCTTATAATGTCAGATGGTGTAGGGCTAGACATTTATTGGTAAATACCCTCATGTCTACAAGTTCTACCAGGATGAGTTGGATGCGCGAAAACCACATTAGGTATGAGTTATAAATGTATTATATATTTTTTTGTTATTTGAACGTCAATTATTTAGTTTAAACTTATTATCTAATATGTCTCTTTCATATGTTCTGATAGGTTACATGGATGTCATGTAAAGAAGACTTGATACTGTAAACTTCGCCTATATGCCGTAAGGGATGTGACCTTTGGCTAGCACAGGTCCCGTTGCACTACTTCGACATTGTTAAGATGCATTACTTAGATTTGATAATACGACAGTTTGTACTATCTCAGGATATACCGGATTATGTTGATACTGGTGACAAGATGCATACTATTAGTTGTTAGTGTAAGCGTGAGGGGAATTGGTTTCATACAATCTGATGTATTATGTCCCCTGATATTTGAGACATAATTGATTGATATGCAATATTGTTTTACATACAACATTTATTGAATATTTTTAATGTTATTATATATAATGAGTACTATTTACTTTTTAATATATGTATATAGATTTATTACTTAGTACGAGGAGCTCAAAAAGCAACAACGACTATTCATGAAGACGTCGATAAGATGAAACGTATTGTGGCTGACGCATTACTTAGATTGGATAATGCGACAATTTGTACTATCTCAAGATATACCAGATCATGTTGATACTGGTGACAAGCTGCATAATATTAGTTGTTAGTGTAACCGTGAGGGGAATTGGTTTCATGCATCTTACTTAAATCTTTGGGATGCTATGAAAAATTATGTTCTTTATGAGCGACATTCGATGATTGATATAGATACCTACATGAGATGGTATCTGACCATTACATGTCATTTTATTACACCTATCTAGTCACGTTTCTTGAGGCATCCATACAATATGATGTATTATGTCCCCCGATATTTGAGACATAATTGATTGATATGCAATATTATTTTACATACAACATTTATTGAATATTTTTAATGTTATTGTATATAATGAGTACTACTTACTTTTTAATGCATGTATATAGATTCATTACTTAGTACGAGGAGCTCAAAAAGCATAACGACTATTCATGAAGACGTCGATAAGATGAACCGTATTGTGGCCAATACTATACTTAATTTATGTTGTGGTTGACTTTAAGAGGTCGAGGAGGCTGACCAACTTGAAGCGATATTAACATAAGATCAGATTGCTTATTGTGAGAGTGTTGGTGATGGTGGCTAGTCCACAAGCATATCAGGACCGTCCATGAGCCAGGGTGATATTAGTGTTGACACCTACACACACATGTCTTCGAGTTAAACTAGTTGGGGTGGTGGTGCAAGTATTTTCATGTGTCCCGGATCCGTCCATGAGCTTGGGTGATATTGATCCTCCTTATCCCTACATGAATGTTACAAACCCATTTTCGAGTTGGATGATTTGTGGTGGTGCTTTAGACCCCTCCACGAGTACTCCAGGCCCTTTCATGAATTGTGGTGATTATTAGATATAATAACATGTTATGAGAATTATAAATAGATGTATAGTTAACTACTTTTTAATAAAATATTATGTTATATTAATGGTCGATGTAATTTTATTAATTATGATTGAAGATGCTATGTGTTGTTTATATAAATTATATTTGAGATTAAAAAATTAATTATTTGAATTGTGGTTTTTTAAATAAGAAGTAAATAATTGAAGAAACTAGTCTCTGATTATGTTTTTTTATTGACTCACAAATGTTAAACACACAAGTCTCAAATGTTATCCACAACTTGATTAAGAGAGTGTTTGAAAGTGAGATAATGATTGTTTTTTAAAGTGCTTTTCGTTCAGAAATATTTTAAAATAATATTTTTTTATTTTTAATTTTTTTTAATACCATTATATTAAAAAAATAAAAAAATATATAAAAAATAATTTATTTTTAAAAAAAATTTTCCAAACCCTGTTTAAAATACAATACCAAATAATAGCTAAATATCCTAGATTCATAAATATTTTTTAGGTTTTTTTTCTCGCTAAGTTCCCGTAAAACTCCAGCAAAAACATAAGCAAGTAAAGACAAATAACAGAATCGTATACCATTCCACGTCATCCCCTCTTTCCAACAGAAAAAATCGTAATTGACAAGCATGCTGGCAGGTAAAAATGCATACGTGTCACCCCCTAACCTCTCCTCGACACATCACCCACTCCACTCTCTCCTTCCCTCCTCGAGCATTCTAGGATTCCTTACCGCTCAAAAGAAAAAGAAAATAAAAAAAATTCCCTCCTAACGTGCTTTTTTCTCGGAATCCAAACACTCTCTCTCGCACTGAACTCTCACGTTAGAAACTACCGTCAGATCTGGATCAGAACAAGCAGAGCTCGCTGGAGTCTGTTGCCGCGATGGCGGAGTCACGGCGATGGAGCTCGTCTTCTTCTTCTTCCTTTACGTCTGTGAGAATCGAAGGCGAAATCGGCGTTGGTGATGAATCGGAGAGCAGAGAGGCAGCTGGTGTTGCTTCAGTTAGTAACGGTAATCCGAGTTTAAATCGGTTTGTTTTAACTGTGTTCGTTTCTGATTCCGTTAACATTGTTGAACATGGTGTGAAAAAAGCTGTTGGTTTTATGAGCTTATAGATTTCTTTGTTAGGAATCAGAGGGGGCGACACTACGACGGAACCAACTCCGAGTCAGCTCTCCAAGCTAGAAAGATCCAAAACCAAAACGAAGGGGCAAAGACTTCAAAATATACTTCCTGAGGAGGCTGCGCAAATTTTCAATGACAAGATTCCTGTTCGGCAGAAGGTATTGATCTTGACTCTGCTTGAGCTCTTCATTTTCCTAATTACGATGAATATTCTAAATATCGCTAGTGTATTTAGCAAGCTTTGAGGCACCGGATTCGAACTTTACTGGTACTCTTCATTTTCCTAATTTTAGTTAAATTTCTTCCTTATAACTTAAATTTTTGAAGAGTGATTTGTTTTTCCTTGTTGGTTTAGGTTTTTATTTCCTAAAACTGCGGTGTTTAGGTTGTTGAAGATGATGAAGCTTTGCTTAGTGTTTTTATTTGATTTCTTAAAACTATGCAGCGTAAATTGTTGAAAAGAATAGCTAGTGTCAAACATGATGGAACTGTAGAATTTGAGGTTCCAGGGGATGTAGAACCCCAAGCTCCTGGTGTTGGATCTGATGATGTATATAATACAGTAGTTGATGATGAGCCTCTTGATGCAACGGGCCTTAAATATATACCACCACTGCAAATAGTAATGCTTATTGTTGGCACACGAGGAGATGTGCAACCGTTTATTGCAATTGGTAAACGTCTACAGGTTAGTTGTGATGCTTATTTTCTATTTTCAGCTTTTCATTATGACCTCTATCCATGAACATGTGTTTGAATGTTTGATCTTCAAATTTAATCACGTGTAAGATGTTTGCTATTTGTTCGGCAGAAGCTTTGAATAAAATATGAAGGATGGTACAATTTCACCGTTGACCACTCTGTTGCTGCAGTTTGTCACCCTCATCATTTTTGGCTTACCTTTCTAATTGTCTTACTTATTTACAGTGCCTCGATGTGTGCTTTCTTAAGTATTAGTTGTAGAAAAAGCTTGCTTCTTGTTTTGTTATGTAAACAAGAGAATCTGAAGTTACATTTTCTTTGCTAACACCATGATTATTTACAATGAAAGATTTTGTATATATAAGGCTGAATTGTTGCAGAATATTTTTTTAGGACTTTTCGTTTGCAAATATTGGTTCATTAACAAGCACTTTTTGTGCAGGATTATGGCCATCGTGTTAGACTAGCAACTCATTCAAATTTCAAAGAATTTGTCGAGACAGCTGGGTTGGAGTTTTTTCCTTTGGGTGGAGATCCTAAAATTCTTGCTGGTTGTATGTATCAAGAAATGCCACTTTCTTTTAAAATTTATTGGTCCTCTCTCACTCTCTCTAATCTTTATGTTTTAGTCTTTTGAAATGGTTCCGTATTTCTTATGTCATCGATAGAATTCTTGCAAAATGGTTTGCATTAATCACGTTGCAGCCTGTCAATGGTACTTTTGGGGCAAATATGCATTGCTGATTCACTATAACAAATCGAAATTTGTGTAA
>Ga0325405_1004882_pt1 | contig 13635 bp, 4 predicted proteins | sample PopdelMetagenome_21_FD_205663 | JGI IMG/M metagenome (GOLD analysis project Ga0325405, IMG submission 205663) | Populus deltoides microbial communities from Bellville, Georgia, United States - Xylem-Control-R2 | ecosystem: Host-associated > Plants > Phyllosphere > Stem > Wood/Secondary xylem... | reverse complement strand
TGCCGTCCATGAATTTCAAACCCACTATAGATAGTGGAGCTTGTTTGATTGGATTGTACTGTTGATGTTGCATTGAAGGAATATATAGAAAAATGCTTAAACATGTTAAATATGCCAAGGAGAAGACGATGGATAGATAGAATAGTATCATTTGCCTCAAAGGATAAATTATCTGAGATAGAATATTCACATATATTGATCATTATTATGATAATCTTGTATGCTTACGTGCTGTGTTATTTAATAAAAATATTATCAAAATTATATGGGAGACAAGTAGGTAGGAGGGCATATGGACCTATTAGGAGATCCTATCTAGCATATTTAATAAAAAGATTATAAAAAATAGTTTTTATTTATTTATTTTTGTGCGTGGAAGGGCTAGATACTTGAGCATTTTGCAGTTTAATATGTTACAAATTAAATTCTATATGGGCCAAAAGAGTGTTGCACCGCGGCATGCAGTCTTATCTTTCCTTACCGTCAACTTCTCCAACTGAGTTCACGATCCACTCAATCGCCGCCAAGAAAAGTCATCTTCCATAATGAGTCTTGTATTGCAAGCAATAGTTGTCCTAGCTACTTACGTGTTCAGTTCATTTGGGTGCACTATGTATCTTTTTTTCTGTCAATTCCAACCACAAAATTTGGAAATGGAAGATTCTAGAATGCATTTACCTTGTGTTGGAAATTAACTTGGGAGAGTTGTTGCGTTTACAGCTACTTTCCGCAAACATGCAGTTTTAACAAAATTTACATGGATTCCATGAAAAAAATAAATTGTATTTTATTATTGCTAAACAATTTAAATTTACGGTTTGTTTTAAACGCTACCGTAACTATATAAACAAACAAACACTTATTTTATTTAATTGATGATAAAATATTTTCATCAATAATTTTAAATAATTAAAAAAATTTCATATGCATTTCTGACTCGTCAAATCACCCAACGAAAATACCAAAAGAAATTTTGCTGGGGATTTGAAAAAAATCTGACAACTCTTATTCAAACACAACCTCCACAAATTTATTTATCTCCTTTCAAAATTAAGCCAAAGCCTCCACCTCTCTCATTCTCTCCCTAAAACCTCCACCCATCTTCACAAGTTGTGCTGCCATAACTCGCCAGTGCCAGTGCCAGTGCCAGTGCAACTATCCCAATTAAGGCCTATTCAAACACAACCTTCTTTGGTTTCTTTTCATGTCAAGCTTTACTTCACCAAGCCGCAAACCTGTCCATTTATATTTTAAGTTAATCTATTAAAAATGTTTTGTAGTATCTTTATTTTTTTAAGTATTTTTTACTTGTATTGTACAGATAAAACTTTAGTGAATTAATATAGAATTTGTATTTTGGGGTTTGTTTTTCACTTGATAAAATTGAGTGTAATTTTATAATTTAGACATATTAGAATTGAAAAAATAATGGGTAATTTAATGGGTACCAATTATTTTTTTTTATCAATTTTATGGTTAAGTTGAAAATTTAGAAGAAAAAAAATCAATTTCTGTGGAATTGATTAATAATTTGGGTGCTAATTAATGTTACTTATTCTTGAATTGAATAAATAATGGGTAGTTAGTTGGATACCAATTGTTTTATTTGTTATGATATAATTAAAAATTCAGTGAAACTAAATTAGTGTGGAATTGATAACAATTAGAGTTAAGCATGTTTCAACTTATGAAGTGATTGATGGTTATTGCATCATGAATTATATTTTTCTAAATTAAAATAATTGAGTTATTTGGAATTTAAGAAATGATGGTTTATTGAGTTTTTATTGTAAATTAATAGTTGATTTGTGTAGGTTAATTGTGATTCTTTTTTAATAAATAATCGAATTTGTTATTGGTATGTTTTACTAGCATTTTAGTATTTGTAAGTTATTAGTTCAAAATTTTACATTACATAATAACTACCTATTTGACCTCCCTAATATGTTTGATTAATAATATTAGGGTGATAATCTTTGTTAATCTAAAAAAATTATCTGTATCAATATATTATATAGGTTCCATAAATAATAGATAATTGTTATTTGATTTATTAAGAGTCAAATGATAGATTATATAGGCAAGATTTTCTTAAAGAGATTGAAGATTTTATTAATTTTGTAATTTGTAATTCGAAGAATATTAGTGATAGTGAAACTTGATATCCATGTGCAAAGTGAAAAAATAAAAGGTTCAACATAAAGATGTTGTGACAATGCATCTATTTAAAAAAGAGTTTGTCAAAAAATACTTAGATTGATTTGTACATCTAAAACAATATGTTCCTTATGAAACCATGCTAAAAATTATGGTTGGTTTAACTTCTAGTTCTAGCAATATACATGTGTTTGCAACGGGGAATATAAATTCTTATAGGAGTATGCAAATGAGTGCAATGAAAATGAATTATGATTATTTAAGTAAAATTTAACATTAAAATTCCTTTAAATGAAGAACCAAATATAGATATAACTAGGTTTTTTGAACTTTTAAAAGATTCGAATAAACCATTATGGGATGGGTGCACAACTCACAACAAATTATCAACTATAACACAAGTGTTTACCATTAAGTTAGGGCTTAGTAAGGCTGATTATGATCAGATCCTTGAATAGGGGAAAAACATGTTCCTAGACTGAAAGATGATTTTTATATAGCCAAATCCATGATGAAACCTCTTAGCCCAAAATGCCAAAAAAATTATGTGTCCATATTTTTTTCATGTTGTGCTATGATGAATATGCAAATGTTACTAAGTATAAAACATGTAAGCATGCTCAGTATAAGCCTCATAGTTGAACGACACTTATTACATAAAAAAATTAAGATACTTCCTAATTAATCCTAGGTTGCAAAAGTTATTTATGTTTTGGAAGACTGTTGAACACATGATATAACCCAAATTTTGACCTATTTTCTTTTAATTTAATTTTTAAAGGGGTTAAAATTATTTATTAAAAGATTAGGGATTGATTTCAGTTAAAGATGTGATTTGTAAACTTGTGAGAAAACTAAGGATTATAATGTATTTTTGCTATTCTCTCGTAATCTTTTGTTTAAAAAGATCATCAAGATAATGATAGTTATCTATTTTTAAATTTTGATTTTTAATTCTAATCAAATTTAAATTTTTGAAAGGAGAATGAGTTTGTTTGGGATTTTGTTTTTCATATGCTATGAGACTTCTATATTATAAATATAGATCTAGTGTATACAAAAGAGAGGGGAAGCATTAGCCAAATTTTTTTTTTTCATACACCTACTTAAGACAAAAAAAAAAAAAACCTAAGCCTATTTTTGAAGGGGAGTCGCCAACCACCAGATCTTTTCTAAACCCTTCAAGGTCTCAAGCCTACGAGACCATACAAGGCCAGCCTACCCCCTCACAAGCCAATTTGAACCTTTCCTTTCTTCTTGTTCTGCATTAGCATGCATCCATCATCGACAATCGTAGCTCCTCAACCACCACGAGCATGCACTAGCCATAACAGCTTCTTCACCTTCTTCTCCCTGCCAACATTCATCATATAAAACCCAAAACCATCCCTCGCCAACTGAAGCCTCCCATCATGAACAATAACACCATCCTACTTCTCCTCTTTAACCTATCTCTCACACAGATCTAACAATTCTAAACTCAGTAGCCACTCCCAGCCCACACACGACAACACCCACCAGTCCACAGCAGCCCCCTCTTATTGGCATCAAAATCCAAAAACCTTGTTTAAAATTAGTGTTCCAATCGAAGACCCAACAAATTTCCTCTCTAAAATCCTATTTCTCTCAACCCATCAACTCCTCTTTAGCCACCATCACCAGCCATTCATTAGAAACACCTAACAACCTTCATCTATGATGGCAGTGGTAGCCATTTAAAGAAGAAGAAAAGAAAAGTAAAATGTGAGGAAAAAAAGAGAAGTAGATTTGAAAAATGAGAACAACTTTGCTTGTGTGATGTTTTTATTTATAGGGGACAGTGAACTTTATCATTAGCACAAGATTGAAGAGGAGAGGAAGAACTTCCTGATCCATGTCATCACACACCTCCCAAGACACTGAAGCATCACCTGCGCGCGCCTCCAGTCATGAAAGTGTGTGTTGTCCACGTCCCACCACACTCTGCCACTGTTCAGGCGATTCTTTGTTTGAATCTAGAAGTTTTATCTATCAATGAAGGTTGAAATATGTTCAATCATGGTGTAAATTGTAATTGTGTGCTTGGAAGGGTATGTGTGTAAAATTAGTAAAAACAAATATGTGTGATGCATGGATTTATTTTTTAGCAAGTATTAAAATAAATAAATAAAAATTTTAACCATCTGTTTTTCTTTAAAACATTGCATATGGCCAAGCAAAAAAAAAACATCTCTTTGTATAATTTAGCATAAAAAATACCATGATTAGCATAAGAAAACAATTTTAAAAAAATAACAAAACAAAGAAATCATTTTGTGTTTTTAGCAAAAACAAAGTGTTGTTTTTGCATGTATTTTTGGGCTTGATAACAAGTTTATCAAGCCTATGAAAAGCTTGGTCTAAATATAATGGCCCATTGGGCCCACATCCACCATGCCAAAAACCCATCTCTTTTGAAAGAGTCTAAAGCCCACTTCTGTCATTCTCGCGGGTCAGATGACCATTTAAAAAAAAACACTCAATTCAAAAGTGTTCATGGTAAGTGGGTTTACGACGAGTATCAATCCTGATATTCACTAACGCCAAAGTCAAGAATATCAACTTTAATATTTATTGACGCTGGAGTAAAAAATATCAATCTCAATATTCACTAGAGTCAAAGTCAGGAATATATACATTTTGTTCACATAATATTTATCAATGTTAGAGTTGGAAATATTTGTAGGTGGATATTTACTGGCGGCAGAGTCAGAAATATTATAGGCAAACCATTAAAGCATAAAACAACAAATCATTCGCAAATTTAAGACAAAACCAGCAATGCAGCCTACCTCAGGTAGGACGCTTAAATGGTGATAGTATCTTTCCTTTTGCATAATTAGTCCCATACAATAGAGTTTTTATTGACAAATTAAGGTTCCTAGTAACCATAATATTAGGTGGTGACTCCTTAAACTATATCTTTCTCCCTTTAAGAACAAAATGCTAGATATATGTTCTTTTATTTCAAGAAATTTTAAAGTTCATCACGATGTCGGGTATGATAGTGAATATGCAAATATTACTAAGTATAAAACATGTAATCATGCTCAGTATAAGCCTAATAGGGGAAGGACACTTATTGCATATAAAAAATTAAAATACCTCCTAATTAATCCTAGGCTACAAAGGTTATTTATGTCTCCAGAATCTATTGAGTACATGATATGGCACCATTCATACGACGAGGTGGATGGAGTTATAGTGCACCCTTTCGATGGTGAAGCTTGGAAGCAATTCAATAGGGTGCAACTTGAGTTTTCACTTAAGCAATGAAACATATAACTTGACTTGTATAATGATGAAGTTAATCCATTTAAGTTCTTTTTTACACCTTATTCTTGATGAGAATGAACAAGTATCATCAAATGATCCATTAGAGGTGTTACTTGAGTTAATTACAAAGTCAGGGAGCAAGAAGATTAAAGAGGCACTCAATAGACTTATTCATTATATTTAAGCCAAGTCAAGCTTTTAAACTTCAATAATAAATTATCAGGCTTTAATTAATATGATCCATACAATAGTTGGACAAGCTTAAGTCAGTTTCATACTTTAGTTTTTCTAATATATGGTTTTGCACTAACAAATATAACTTTTGAGTCAACTGTTGGATCAAGTTGAAATTGTGCCAAACAATTCCATGTGCCTTGTTTTATATATGGTCAAACTTTCATAGTGATCGGATAATAGAAATTCAATGCAATAAGGTCTAAAAGATACTATACAAGATTTACATTATTTTCCTATTCAATTTAGGATTCTTTTTCCTATTTGGATTAGTAATCTTTTTATTATTTTTTTCAGCCTTCCTTAGGACATTTTTACTTATTATAAAGAGAGTTATTTAGCTTGTTTTTTTTTTTTTTACAAACTTTGATTTCAAAATAATATTTTGTGTATGAGAGGTTGGTAATACTTTTGATTTTTTATTGAACTTTTCTTAGACTTATCAATGATCAATTGTCTTTGTGACATTCTTCTTATACTTCTAGATTGTGATTCCTTAAAACCATTTGGTTAAAGTCTTCATTTCAATAACTTCAGTGCATTGATTCAAGTAATCATTTTGTCAAGTTTTTGATATCCTTTAATATGATTTTAGCTTCATTGGCTTAGTTCTTTCTTACATGTGGATTCAAGAGTTCTCACCCATCATGTTTGCATTAGTTGTTATCACAGCAAAACTCTAAAATCAGGTTATATCTTTTTTCTTTAAGTTTCCATGTTAGTTTTAGTGTTTTCTTCAATTTAAAATTATAGTGGTATAGTAAAAAAAAAGTTATTTGAATTTTATTATTGTAAAATTTAGTAGCATATATATATAAGAAAAGAAGGTGAAATCATAAGGTTGAAATTTTGTCCTTTCGAAGAAAAAATAGGTGCCTTACTGTTAGGGGTAATATGATCATTTTTATTGGCTCATTGGTCATTACATGATTGTTAGAGGGTACATGTGTCTTTTTAACTTTTTAGTATAGTAAAAGGACTAATGTACCCTCTAAGTACAAAAAACTTAGAACTGTTGAATAAAATCATTTTTGTCTTTTCATTTTCTATAACATGATAAAAAGACATTTTTTCCCTTTGAATGAGAAACAAATAAGGCTTGTGTACAAGGGCAATTTCATTCTATTGTAGAGGGTTTTTCTCATGTTATTACAATATTAATGGAGGCAATTTTCGGTCTTTTAATGTTGAATTATTTTTTTAATTCAAAAAGATGTTGCCACGTGCACACCATGTCCTAGCGTGTGGGAAGCGCCTATGTTTTTTGGGTGGGCTAGTGTGACGCCTCCCAGTGACCAAACATTCCCTTTTGTTATGTTGTTAGAAGTACTACTACACTCTCTTCCTCTTGGTGTGATGCATGATGATGAAGTATTAGCAATTTATCACTGATAATCATTCTTCTTCTTCTTCTTTCTCTTTCCTTCCCTTAAAAGTACATGTCGATCCTCTTTGTCTTTGGTATTTCAATTTAAATTCTTATTCTTTTTATTTCTAATTTTTGTTATTAGCCTTTTTATAAAAATTTTATTTATTTTCAATTTAGTCCTTCAATTATAGTTTGTCATATATTATGATTTTTTAATTCAATTCTTATTCTTTTGATTTCTATTTTCTTTCATGGCTCTTTTGTTAAAGTTTTATTGGTTTTCAATGTTATTATTCAATCAAAGTTTATGGTGTATTATTTCTTTTAATTTGGTCTTTATTCTTTTGATTTTTCTTCTTTTATTAAAGTTATTTTTCTTTTTAATTTAACCCTCCAATAAAAAATTATTGACCCCCCTCGAATCTATTTTTATTGTTATTTTCACCATCATTCTTTAATTACAATTGTTTTAGATTCTTTTGCGTAATTAATTTTTTTTCTTGGTTTCATCCTTCAACATTTAATTTGCTAGAGATTAGGCTTCACTGTTTTTCTATTTATGGTGTTTCTGGTCTAATGACCTGGGTCACGGGTTTGAAAAGTTAATGTAGGTCGACATCATTTTTTTGCTTATTTATTTTATGATTTCATCATTTGACATTATAATTTTTTTAAAATCAGTTTTGTGTTATCTCGGTCTTCTAACCTAGGCCACGAGTTTTGTAGGCTAATCCCGGTTGGCTTGCCCCTAATACCTAGGTTATATGTTTATCATGCTAACTTGTGTTGATTCAAGTCAATTTTTTATCCCTTTTTTTATTCATTTTCATGCTTCCAAGGTTTTTTTTTCCAAGTTAGTACTATCTTTTTTATATAAAAAAATTTGTTGTTTGCTATCATCGCCTATTTTTTATCATCTAATAAAATTGAACCAACTTATTAAACCTAGTCAAGCTTATAACATAAGTCGTTTGTTTTTCTTATTTCTTATAAATGCGCTTAAATGAAAAATTAATTTCAATAAATAAATTCAGTAAACACAACTAGGTAAATGTTCTTGTTTTTTTCTTTGAAAAAAATATACAACCCATGGAGAAACACGAATCAAATAACTAGTAATTTGTCAATTTGATGTGCATTCCATTCACTTGTCTTTTTGAACATGACTATTATTTCTCAAATTAAATATACCAAAACAACATATGAATTTAAATAGACCAAAACAACATATGAACCCGCTTACTAGTTAATCAACTAATCTAGTTATCAATGTTTTACAATTGAATTTGTTAATAAATAAAGCACTTAATTATATTCTAGAAATTGAATTTATAAATGTTTTCTTGTTAAATGACACAAAGAAAAATTACATAGCCATTAAGGGGAAGTTAATATTATGGTCGTATAAATTAAGGAATTATTATGTATTCTAATACTCGTTCATGTGAAAGACGTACTTGCTATGATAATTACCACTTAGATCATTGCCATGTATTGTGTTGTTGGACGAATTAATTTTTTTGAATGTAAGAAAAAAGTTTAAGCGTTGCAAACATATTTTTTAATATAAAAGAATTAATTATAAACTCAAAATATAATATATATTAGATGATTTTTTTTTAAAATATTGATATGATGATATATTGGATGCCATTTTTTTTTTCAAATATTGAGATTGTAACATATTTAACTGATCTGGGTAACTTGTAAAATCTGCAACCGAGGTCATGAGACTATCATAATCTTATATGAATCAAGTTAAAATAAATTATGAATGCCAATTTCTAATAAACTCAATGTTGAATGATGAAATTAAAAAAAATATTAAATTAAAAAAGAAAACAAACTACCCGAGTAACCCTGAGTTAACTCGCTAAACCTACAACCCGGGTTATGAGATCAGGATAACCTCATATAAAAAAATAAAAAAAAATTAAAAAGCCTAATTCCAGCCAACCCAATGTTGGATGATGAAATTGAAAAAAAAATCAATTAAAAAAAGCAACTCAAGTCAATTTGGGTTAACTTGTTAAATTTGTGGCCTAGGTGATGAGACCGGGACAATCATAAAAGCAAATAAATCTTTTTTCAAAGCTCCATTTCAAACAAATCCAATATTGAATGTTGAAATCGAGAAAAAAAACTAAATACATGAGACTATGAAAACTTAATAGAAAGAAAATAAAAAAGAATTATGAAGCTCAAATTCTAAATAGCTTAATATTCAAGGATGAAATCGGGAAAAAAAAATTATGTTGTTGAAGGGTGAAATTGAAAAAAAAATATTTAATTAAAAAAGGACTCAAAAAATAAACCGAGTTAACTCGGATCAACCTACCAAACCTATGAGTAGAGTCATGAGATTGAGATAACCTCATCAAAAGCAAATAAAAGAAAAATCAGAAGTCCAAATAAAAAAAATACTCAATTAAAAAAGGTACCAAAAAATAAATAAAGTCAATCTAGGTCAAATTCGCAACGAAGGTCATGAGATCAGGATAACCTCATAGAAAATAAAATAAAATATAAATTTTAATTTCCAACCAACTTAATATTGAAGAATGAAATAAAAAAAATCAATTGAAAAAAAGCAACAAAAAAAGTGAATCCCAATTAACTTGGGTTAATCCATTAAACTTGTAACCTAAGTCAAAAGATTGAGATAAATTTTTAGAAAACAAATAAAAAACATTATCAAGCCCCACTTTCAACATATCTAATGTTGAAGGTTGAAATTAAGAAGAAAAAAATTAAATCCACGAGACTAGTATATAACACAATAAAAAAAATTTATAAAGTATAATTTCCAAAATAATATAATATTGAAAGATTAAATTGAAAAAAAAAAGAGAAAGAAAAGAATAATGGGTTGCTGAAGGGTGAAGTTAAAAAAAACTATTCCAATGAATAGTGTTTTATGGGTATGACTACAGTAATTTAGTTACACCCTTTAGTGTCTTGTTAATTTACATAAGTGAGGTATACACATTAAGAATATTTAATAATCATTCTTGTTTATGTATATAACTAGTTTACAATGTTGTGACACGCTATAACTTGAATAAAAAAAAATTAAACATGAATATAAAAATTCAAGCTATAAAGAACTATTTAATATTGTTATTAAACTGGGTCCATTTGAACCAACAGATCAACCTTGGAATTAAAACTTGTGAAAGTTGTCTTGCATGACCTAGTCGACTTAGCGGGCTTAGAAATAATTTGGATAACTCGTAAAAAAATATAATTTGACAATAAAAAATAATAATTAAGATGACCCTTCTAATAATGAGATATAGATATATTGAATCTATTTAGGTTTCACGATTTAAATTGCTAAATTCACAATCTAGGTGATAGATAGGTGTAAGACTTTGGTTTTTTTTTTTAAATAACTATTTTTATTTAATTATATGATATGAAAAATAAATATTTTTAAAATTAAAAACAAATTAAATATTAAAATGTTTGTTTAAAACTATGATAACATTATAGAAATTATATTATAAAAAACAAACTGAAATAATTTATGAAAACAAATTTAAAATTAAATAAATATTAAAAACTGAAAAAAGATAGACAAAAATGATTGGAGAAAAATAAATCACAGTGAAGAAGGTGAGTTGACACCCAACTCTATTAGATGTCTTAGGTAATTATATTTACTTCTAGTGCGATTCCCCCACAAAGAATGTGTAATATTGCATTTTATTCATTATAATACAAATTTTACATAATAGTTTTATGGAATTCACTTGCTAAAAAATATTAAGTATCTCATATATTAAATAAGTAAATTTTATTAATAAATTTAAAAAATGAAATAATTAATATTTTTATTAAATTAATTCTAAAATACTATCATCAAATATTAGTTTTACTCTATAAATAAGCATTCAAGCAAAGGCAAACGCATGGGGTTCTCAAACTGGAACCCTACAGTGGGTTCCAAGTAGCCGACTATGGGTTAGAAGAGTTCTAAATTCATTCCGCGTAAATGCATTTACCGTAAGAACTAAGAAAAATTACCATGAGTAAATGTGTGGATTTACCTTTTCAATTCTATTTTTATAGTGCCTATGAATTATAATTGATTTATTTTATGATTTTAAATTAAAATAGAAATATGGAAGGATAAATAATGTTTATTAATTTTGAATATTACTCCTTCTGATTTTGACAATATATGTAATTATGTATCATGCCTTTTCCATCATTTTACATAAACAATCTCTACATAAACTTGGATCCTTTTATATCAATGTTCTAAATCTTTTGAATTTAAAAGATTAAATGAAATGAGAGAAATAAAATATAATGAATTAAGTTATTAATATTTTATCAATTTAAATTTAATAATTTAGAGTTAATAAAAAAACATAATAAAAGAAGACATAATACAATGTCAATTCATGAAGTTGTAATTTTTTAAAAAATATATTTAGTAATCCTCACATATTAATAAGCTAGTCATTTATATTCAGGGGATGAGAACACAAGTTTGATATTTAGAAAGTGTATTTATTAAAAGGAACAGTCATAAACCCCAAACGGAACTAGTTTTACCCTTTAAAAAGGTACGAGAATACCCAAATAAGAACAAAAAAATCATTTATATCCAAATTTATAATTTTATAAAAAAGATTAATTATCATGTGAATAACTTATTAGCTCAACTACATATTTCTTTTTCTCAAACTAAGTTTCAGTATTATTTTTTTCTTTATCATGAATGCATATTTTATTTTATTTTATTTTTAGAGAAATTTAAGAAAAGCAAGTTCGCAAATCCAAAAGTAATTTATTATTAAATAAAAACTATAATTGCAAGAAATTTTGATAATTAAAATTAAACTCTTTTAGATTTGCCCTAAAAAAATAAATAAAAAAAATTCATAACCAACGCATTTGCTTATTCGATATTGTAACTTGGATAACTGGAGTTTGGCCTGTTGATCATCAGCTCAAACCTTCCCTCCCTATTCCTACCTGTCTTCGACGCTTCCTCCACGGCAACACCGCCGCCGGTACTCTCTCTCTTTACACATATATTTACAGTTTTGTACTCCTCCTTTGCCTTCTATACCAATTTCCTTTTTTTGTTTTTTTGTTTTGGGCCTCATAGATTCTTGCTTTGAATTCACGTTGATCTTACTATCGATAGCAAAGGAAAAGAAAATCTGTAATAATATATATTTCGTGATTCTCTTAAAGTTAGGCTTGAATAGGCTTGAATAAATTGATTGCTTATTTAAAATCTGAGGAAAAAAAAAACCCCAAATTTAACCTTGAATTATGCTCCATCTCGAACTTGAACTTGAGATTTAGTTTTGGTAATCTGGGTTGTTCGGTTTTTGGTAGTTTTAACAATCTATGAGAACGTTAGTTTCAAATTTGAGGATTTTTTTTTATAAATAAGAATATGCTAATGGAACCAGATGTGCCTGCTGGTGCATTGCGTGTACATGATATAATGATATGACAATGGTGATAAATGGTGGTTTCAGCTTCTGGGTTTATGCGTGTGGGTTATTTGTTTAAAAAAAAAATATAAATCATATCTTGAAGTCTCACCTAATAGCTTAAGCTTTTGAGTTGAGATGTTTGTTTGACAATTTGAACTTGTTTATATAAATGCTTTGTAGGGAATCCAATTGTCAATCTTTATGATTTTATAATGGTGTCTCATATGTTCTGAGGTGATTTTAGTTTCTGGCTGCTTTAAAACATTCTGCAGACTGGCATCACAGGCACAATCCTGTAATGATACTGTCCTGAAGGCCAAATGGGTTTGTTTTGGTCATGCTACGAGAGGGAATGTATGTCTATTGTTGAAACAGATTGTTTTAGAACGCTTGGGAGCCTTTCTGTAGATTTAAACGGCAAATAAAATAGACATTTTTTACTTTTATCCATTATATTGTACATTGTTTCACACTTGGAGTGATTCCATAGATTGATTGAAACACCAATCTGCATCTGAGGACTCTGATTGAAAATTAAACCTTAATGCTTGTGCAGACCTGAGAGAATTGTCATGTCTGCAAGAAGGCATATTCGACCAACTTTAGAAGGGCGTGTTATCCAAGCACCTGGGATGATGCGTCATGGTCCATTTCCTGCTGGCCACCATACATCAGAGCCACTCTCTCGTTCTGATCTTCTAGAGCATAGGTTTGCTGCTCAGGCTGCGGACATTGAACAACTTGCAGGGGATAATAATAGACTGGTTACTAGTCACATGGCCTTGAGGGAGGACCTTGCTGCTGCTCAGCAGGAAGTGCAAAGACTCAAGGCACATATTAGAAGCATCCAGACTGAAAGTGATATCCAGATCAGGGTTTTGCTGGATAAAATTGCAAAAATGGAAAAAGACATCAGGGCTGGTGAGAACGTGAAAAAGGACCTCAAACAGGCACATGTGGAGGCACAGAACTTGGTCAAAGAAAGACAAGAGCTTGCTACACAAATCCAACAAGCTTCACACGAGTTGCAGAAAATCCACACTGATGTAAAGAGTATACCAGATCTGCATGCTGAGCTTGAGAATTCAAGGCATGAACTCAAGAGGTTAAGGTAGT
>Ga0325405_1004879_pt1 | contig 13643 bp, 7 predicted proteins | sample PopdelMetagenome_21_FD_205663 | JGI IMG/M metagenome (GOLD analysis project Ga0325405, IMG submission 205663) | Populus deltoides microbial communities from Bellville, Georgia, United States - Xylem-Control-R2 | ecosystem: Host-associated > Plants > Phyllosphere > Stem > Wood/Secondary xylem... | reverse complement strand
TAAATTATATATATATATATATATATATATATATATATATATATATATATATATATATATATATATTTGAAAAAGACAGAGGGCAATTGTGTCAATGGACAAATTAAGAGGAAGACAAAAGACAAAAGAAAAAAGAAAAAAGAAAGAGAACCGAAGAAGCCTTGAAAGTACAAAAAAAAAAAAAAAAAAAGGAGAAGCGAAGACTGACTGACTGCCTCCCTGTCTATGGTCGCTGTTCTTTTTTGCCCTCTTCCTCTTCATCTTCCTCTGCATTGCTTTTATCATTAACTATCAATTAATTTCCTCTTTCATTTTCGTTGTCGAAGAATTACTATCTAGCGAGCTAGGTATCTATCGAGCCACACAGCTCTTACTTCCACTGCTTTTTTTTTTTTTTAGAATTAATTAATTAATTAATAACAGGATTGCTGACAGAATTCATCTCCTTTCCCTTTTCTTTTCTTAATTTTTATTTTTTTTCACGATGTCTTATTTTTTATTTAATTAGCTGATCTAATTTCTGTCTAACCCTCCTCCTCTTTTCCCATTTCTATATACAAAGCTCTAATCTTTCTCTTGATCCTTTTGTTTCCCGAGAAAAAAACCAAGTCTTGGAAAGTTCAAAATACTTTCAAGGGTTTTGATTGATTTTGAGGGTGGGGGTGTGATGGGTCGTCTCATGTGGAAAGCTTGTGTCCTTTTTTTGTTTGACTGATTTCTTATGTTTTGATGGCAGATAGTGAAAGATACATACTTTTTGTGGGTGCTGTGGCTTCAAATCAGTTTAAGATGTCTTAAGTAGTTCTTCCAGAGGTATCATCTATCTCTTTACAATGTTTCTATTTTTGTTCTCTCACATTAGGACTGTTATTTAACCCCATCCGTGGACAAATAGGTTTCCCTAATGACCTGTTTCTCACCTCTTTTGTCTTTAATTCCATGGTGATTAGAGAGTGATTTTGCCGTTACTTGTCTAGTTGTTTCATTTTGTGCTTCTTAATCTTCATTACAAATCTTTCAAGTCTTATAATCGTGTCTGTCTTTTTACGTCCTGTCGTGTTCTTTCCCTATTAATCGTGCTTTGGTGCAAGTGCAAACTGCATTAAAGATTTTGGATATCGTACCCCACTTAGTATTGATTTCCTGTAACCTATTATAAACAACTATTTCAACCATTTCATTAGTAAATAAATGCGTGAACTGCCAAAACAGTGCATTGCTGACTATAAATTGTCACTAGATTTTGGAAGGTACAGCTGAATGCGCTCGCTTTTGTGTTTGGTTCTAGGGTGCATGTATCGGCGACTCTGTAACATTAGATGACTTGCAGGAGTTTGCGCTAAGAAGAATTGTGTCGCTGGATTTATCTCGACAAGTTTCAGGAGTTTACAATAAGAAGAATTGTGTGTCCCTGATTTTTCTCGACAAGTTTCTTCATTATTGTTTGGGAAAATGGTGGAGGGTAAAAAATTTACTGGACTAATGGCACCAAGTAACAACAATGGTAACGACTATTATGGTTTCACACAAGGTTTTTACCAAGAAATTGGTGATGGTACAAACATGTCCATTGACAGTTTACAAACAAGCCATGCTGGTGGGTCTGTCTCGATGTCAGTGGACAACAGTAGTGTCGGATCCAATGATTCTTTAACGCACATGTTAAGCCATCCTGGTTTGAAACCTGTCAACCACCGTAACTACAATGTCTCAGTGGGCGCGAGTGTGTTTCGTCCAGGGAAAGTCACCCATGCCCTAAATGACGATGCATTAGCGCAAGCATTGATGGATAATCGGTATCCAACCGAAGGACTCCAGCATTATGATGACTGGACAATCGATTTGAGAAAACTCAATATGGGTACAGCTTTTGCTCAAGGTGCTTTTGGAAAGTTATACAGAGGGACATATAATGGGGAGGATGTTGCGATTAAGATATTAGAGAGGCCTGAGAATATCCCAGAAAATTCACAAGTGATGGAACAGCAGTTCCAGCAGGAAGTTATGATGCTTGCAAATTTAAAGCACCCGAACATTGTGCGGTTTATTGGTGCATGCCAGAAGCCAATGGTTTGGTGTATCGTCACAGAATATGCAAAAGGTGGGTCAGTTCGGCAGTTTTTGACTAGGAGGCACAATCGGGCAGTGCCATTGAAATTAGCAGTCCAGCAGGCTTTGGATGTTGCGAGAGGAATGGCATATGTTCATGGACTTGGGTTTATACACCGGGATTTGAAGTCAGATAACCTCTTAATTGCAGCAGATAAATCCATAAAAATTGCTGATTTTGGTGTTGCACGGATTGAGGTGCAGACTGAGGGGATGACACCGGAAACTGGGACATATCGTTGGATGGCTCCGTAAGTCTGCACCTTTTATACATTGAGGTTTAATTTATTTTTTTAGTGTACTTTATGACTGCATGCATATTTTCTGTTGTGGGCATGTGATTGTTCCATTTTCTGAGTTCTATTTCTGATAAATGCGTATTGTTACAATAGATTTCTTCCCTTTTATTGCATGACTAACATATCTGAGCATGAATGGTAGTGGATATAGGTTTTTAAGGAATGTTGGTAATCCACACCATTGTTTGGAGTTGCCACATAAATAAAGTAAAACACTGCATCGTGATTGAGAAAGAAATTTTTAGGAAGTCGAGGTTTTCATCAGTTTTTGGAAATGCTTATTTATTCTTACCTTTTCTTCCTTTTAAGGGAGTGGGCAATAGCGTGCATAGCTTCCCTCTTCATGGAGGTTTCCCTTTTACCCTGATTCCATTGGATGACAATAATGGTAGCTACTTCTTCTGGTAGGAGTTGATGATAGCAGGGCAAGTACTGGACATGAACACCTTCGGTCGAATATTTGGAAAGCTTTTCTTGAAAATTTTGAACTTCTGTGGCATTGTTGTTTGCAGTGCTATGCTACTCTAAAATTAGGATGGAAGAGAGGCAGTTGCTTCTGTTTTCTTTCTTTCTTTCTTTTTTCTTACCAGCCAATATACTGATATCTTCTGGTGAGGGCTGAAATGTACCTTAAAAAGTTACTCCATCTTTCATGTTTGGCACAGGAACTTGCATGTCATGAAAAATGTGATGTGTTGTAGACTGAGGTGCTACAACTTGCATTGTTTTGTCTTTAAGATGCGGTTGCGGTGTTGATAGAATGGCTAAGTGCCCAAAAAGGAATTGTAATTTTCACCTGTCTTCTTAAGCCTTGCCCTTGATTTGCTTCTTTCTCCTACTCGTATGTGCTTTTGATGTTGTTTAAAACAATAGATTCGGTTTAAAATTACTTTCATATTGCAGGCATTGTATTTTTATGCAAGATTTGCTTTTGGTGAATTTCTACTCTTAGTATTCTGTTTATTGGTTGAAGATGCTTGACCTAAAAATTTGTATATAAAAAATATTGAATGTATTAATAAATAAATCATTCTTGAAACAAAGGAAAAAAAGAAAAGGAAGAAGCTGCATGAATAAATAATTGCTGTGCAAAGTTTGGTGCATTATTTCCACACATTCAGTAGCACCTTTTCCGTTTTGTATGTCCAAACTTTAAGTAAAAATCTTTTGAACTAAATGGAATCATGTTGCCCTTTCTCAATACAGAATGGAAAATCATTGCTTCTATTTCCTCATGCGGTAATGTCAATGGTTATGGTTGTTGTCATGGTGTATGCTACAGGAAGAGGAGGAAAAGGTTGTAGATTGGAAATAACATCTGTACCAGACATGAAAGCAAGCTTGTACGATATTGAACATAGTTCCTTGCCTGCATCTCCTTCCCCATTTCATTTCTAACCTTAAATGTATTTTTTTTCCAATTTTAGAATATTTTATTGAAAACCATGAAACATTTCTTAGTAGACCAATATTGTAATATTGAAGGCCATGATTTTTTCTTTGGATATTTTATATGAATGGCTTACGTCCATGCTTGCTCCATGTAAACCTCCAACTTACGTGTTTCGCATGATCACAGTCTGCATGTGTGGGGAAATGTTAATGTTTCTATCTATGAATATTGGTATATTCTTTCAGAAAGGAATTTAGTTAGGAGTAAGTGGAATTTGATGCATGTTCTAGCAAATCAATTGGTTTATATAACTACTATAAAACTTGATCTTCTTAATGCCACTTGACTGCAACACACATCAGTTTTTCTGAATTGCCATTTTCAAGAATCTGCATGCTTTTGCTGATTACTAGAGATTATGCTTTTAACAACTCGCTTATGTTTTTAATTTACCCATTCATGCAGAGAGATGATTCAGCATAGGCCTTACACACAAAAGGTGGATGTGTATAGCTTTGGAATCGTTCTCTGGGAGCTCATAACAGGTTCGCTTCCCTTCCAGAACATGACAGCTGTGCAGGCTGCATTTGCTGTGGTGAACAAGGGGGTAAGGCCAATTATCCCATATGAATGTCTGCCTGTGCTGAGTGACATAATGACCCGCTGCTGGGACGCCAACCCTGAAGTGCGTCCTCCCTTCACCGAGATTGTTAGGATGCTTGAGAATGCTCAAACTGAGATCATGACTAATGTGCGCAAGGCTCGCTTCAGGTGTTGCATGGCTCAACCCATGACAGTTGAATGATCCAGAATAGAAGACCGGAAAAGAAAGGAAAAAAAAAAAAAACAGATTTTAATGAGGATACAGATGAAAATTGTATTATTAAACTGACACTTGGTATGAACTGAACTTGTATGTTTATGCATCAGTGTTCTTTTCCTTTATCCTTCGTTTCTTTTTTGCAAGATAGGAAGATGCCAACCATTTAGACTGCTGGGTTGTTTTAGTCAATTGTACCGATGTAGCATGGTCGAAGGTCCTATAGTAATAGGGGGGAACATCAATGGAGAATTGTCATTAGTATTGTCTTGCGATTCATATAACAAACAGATGCAGATGCAGGTTCTCTCTGCAAATTATTGATGTCAAGACTTGAAGAGTTGAGAGGGCTGTTTATCACGTTGTTGCTTTGCGTTCTTGACGGGGATGCATTTTTGGGTGACAATTTGACATCATACACGTAGAAATGAAGTCCACTTGGATGGGGCATGTATCAGACCCAATTAATAATAATAATAATAATAATAATAAAGACGGCATCAACAAATAATTACTGTTGTATTATCATGATTTTCAAAATATGGAAGCTACTGTCTTGGCTTTTTTTTTTTTTTTAATGATTAGAATGTTGAAACATGTAAACTTATGAGGGGTTGATCAAAGTCTTTTGCTTGAGAATCCAGGGCGAACCTATAAATGAATTTAAATAAATTTTATTTTGTACTTGATTTTTGTTAAGTGGAGTTTTAGATCATTCTTCAAGTAATTCCTAGTTTAAAATGGCTTTAATCGTGTATTACGGTAGCTTTTATAATTCTGGTTTTAAAAATTATATTTAAATCTCTATTTTTATATTACAACATGTTTTTTAAAAGTATTTTTTCATCTTAAAAGGTATTAAATTAATTTTTTTAGATAATTTTAATGTATTAATATAAAAAATAAATATAATATAATATATTATTTTAATATATTTTCAATTCAAAAACATCACACTCCACCTTACCAAATATTAGGATAAATTATGATCGAAGAAAAAAAGAAGTTGGAGCATTCCGCACCCAAAACACAAGTTATAAACTTTTTTTAAAAGCTGCTGCTATCTTCCTAGCTCCTCCTCATATTGCAAATTTGAAATTCCAGTAGTGCCAATTGACAACATATATTAAAGAAGAATTGTGAGAATTCAAAGGATTATGACTCAAATGGAGAACTTGGAAATAAGTGTATTTCATGGCCCATAACCATCTGTTTTTAGATTAGACTATTAAACAAAAAAAAAACAAAACAAAACAAAAGAATGACAGTAAAGTAATTTAATTTTCAAAGACATTTATGTCCTTGTAAAAATAATAAAAAAACAAAATATAAATAAATAAATAAAAACTGAGACTTTGAAAGTAAATGCAAAGAGAAGACTGGTCTCTCTCTCTCTCTCTCTCTCTCTCTCTCTATCTATCTGTAGTTGTTGTTGTTCATCATCTAAACATCTCCTCCTCCTCCTCCTCCTCCTCCTCCTCTTCTACTTTGTGATTTTTTATAGTAAAAAGTAGCTGGAGAATTGAATTCAGACATTGTTGCTGCTGCTGCTGATCCCTTCTTCTTCCTTTCACTAAAAACTAGTAACCATCAGGTAGGTAATAGGTATGCAACCATTTCTATTACCTTTTCTTTTATCTTTATTGATGCTCTTTTCATGATTTATTTCTAATTACCTGATCTAATATCTGTCAGACCCTCCTTTTCATTTCATAAAGCTCTAAGCTTTGAATTTGTCAAATTTAGTCTTTACAAGTTGAATTTGTAAAATTTCAGCTCAATCTTCTGCCGTCCTAGTCTTTCTCAATTAGTTCTTTCAATGGCTTGATGGGTTTTGATTTTTAGGGTCTTGTCATGTAAAAAGCCTGTGTCTGTGTGTTTTTGTTAACAGTTATGGTGTTTTTATCACAGATGGAGAGTCTAGGATCTGGATGACTGAATCTCTTTGAGGAGTTTCAGGTTTCGATAATTCATACAATCATTGCAAAGGCATGTCTTTTTCACTTCAGAGATGTAAATTTCTTTTTATAATGTTTCTATATTTGCTTTCTGGTATAATCAGTTAAGGCAATTTGCCCCCAAACAGGTTCCTAAATTGGTCTTGTTCTGTGGGGAGGATTAGTTAACGATTTGGCTGTTATGTGTCAATTTGTTTCCTTTTATCAGCTTCCTAATCATCACTAGAAGATTAGCTTTTTTACAGATTTCTGTCCTTTTATGTTCTATTGCGTTCGTGTCTCACATTAATTGTGCGTTTCAACAAATACTAAGAAAATTAGTGAATGCAACACCTGTCAAAGTCAAATGGAGTTGTGGTTTGATGTTGATTGTAGCTTAAAAGTTTTCATTTGTGTTTGTTTCTAGGTCCCATCTGGAGATACTGCACCATCTAATGAGTGTGACTAATTTTGGATAAGAAGATTTGGGTCTTGTTGATTTCATTTTAACTAGTATTCATGATTGGAAAAATGGTGGAAGGGCCCAAATTTACTGGAATCATAGGAGGAAATACCAACAATGAGAACAACTACTATGATTTCACTCAAGGGTTTTACCAAAAACTTGGTGAAGGCACCAACATGTCTATCGACAGTTTACAAACAAGCAATGCGGGTGGATCTGTCTCAATGTCAGTGGATAATAGTAGTGTGGGATCCAGTGATTCTTTAACCCACATCTTAAGCCATCCAGGTTTAAAACCTGTCAATCACCACAACTACAGTGTCTCGGTGGGACAGAGTGTGTTTCGTCCGGGGAAGGTCACCCATGCACTAAATGATGATGCGCTAGCTCAAGCATTGATGGATCCTAAGTACCCAACTGAGGGGCTGCAGAATTATGATGAATGGACAATTGATTTGAGAAAACTCAATATGGGTACAGCCTTTGCCCAAGGTGCTTTTGGAAAGTTATATAGAGGAACATATAATGGGGAGGATGTTGCAATTAAGATATTAGAGAGGCCAGAAAATAGCCCAGAGAAGGCACAATTGATGGAGCAGCAGTTCCAGCAAGAAGTTATGATGCTTGCAAATTTAAAGCACCCCAACATCGTGCGATTTATTGGGGGCTGCCGTAAGCCCATGGTTTGGTGTATTGTGACCGAATATGCAAAGGGAGGGTCAGTTAGACAGTTTCTAACAAGGAGGCAGAATCGTGCAGTGCCATTGAAATTGGCAGTCAAGCAAGCATTAGATGTCGCAAGGGGAATGGCATATGTTCATGGACTTGGATTTATACATCGCGATTTGAAATCAGATAACCTTCTGATTTCGGCCGATAAATCTATAAAAATCGCTGATTTTGGTGTTGCACGGATTGAGGTGCAGACTGAGGGGATGACACCGGAAACTGGGACATATCGTTGGATGGCTCCGTAAGTCTCTAAAATTTTTACACATTGAGATTTCTTTGTGTGTTACTTTATGGTTGTCATGCATATATGTGTTGAACTTTTTTTCCTAATTGGATTGATGTGTTTTACAATGTTAAGTTTTTTTCTTTTACCATGTGATTAACAGATCTCACATGGAATGGTAGTAATTATAGGTTTTTTAAGAAATGGTAGTTATTTTCCTCAATGTGTGGGGTTGTTGTTTAAATAAAGGAATGAAACACCAATAATAAATGAGGGAGACATTTTAGAAAGTTGAGAATTTCTTCCCTTTTCGTACTTGTGCATGGTGTGCTGTGTCTGTGTATAACTTGCCTTGCATGGATATCCCTTTTTACAAATCAATTCAATGATTTATATCCCAACTGTTTTTAGTTCCATAGATGGAGACTGATGGTGGCAAATGAAGCAATATACATGTTTTTCATGTGGGAAGGTTTCCTTTAGAGTATTTGGATTCTATGCTATTTTGCCATTAGGATGGAAGAACTAGCAACTGGTGTCTTTTTCCCTGTTTTCTCTCTCTGTTGTTTTTCCCACTAAATACAGTTTAACTTTAGTAACTTAAAAGGCAGCTTCACTTTTCACATCTTGACTGTGCCGCGAGAACTTCTAGTGAACGTTCATAGTGTCTCCCAATGGAGTAACTTGTTTTAGACATTTATAAGGTGTGATTGTGTTGTAAAAGGGATAAATACCTTAAGAAGAGCTCTATCTTTCACTTGTCTTCCCAAAGGTTTTCCTAGATTTTTCATCCCTCTTATAATTCTACCCCCTTTTGATGTTGGTTAGAACTTGCAAATCAGTTTAGACTTAACAAGTCATGTGGCAAGGATTTCGTAATGGGGCTTGATTTCTTTATAAGGAATGGTCATTTTTAGAATTCTGATTTGCATCTGGCTAAACAAGCTAGACCTCAATCTTTGAATATAAGCAGCATTCAAATGTGTAAATAAATAATTGCTCATTTAAGTTTGGTTTTTTTTTTGGGACACACCAGACTTTCTTCAGCTCTTGATTTCTTTATAAGGAATGGTCATTTTTAGAATTCTGATTTGCATCTGGCTAAACAAGCTAGACCTAGATCTTTGAATATAAGCAACATTCAAATGTGTAAATAAATAATTGCTCTTTTAAGTTTGGTTCCTTTTTTGGGACACACCAGACTTTCTTCAGCATTTTTTTTTTAATTAATTGAATGATGTTGTTTTAATATTTGTTTTTTGTTAAATGATGTCATCTCTTTTTCATTTGGTGGCATTACTTAGAGAGGTGGGGTTTGTTGTAGGTTTGAAATATCATATCATTTCTATCTTCCTTGGGAACATGGGATCACGTGTAACCAAATAAATAAATCAAAACTTTTACCTGTTTATTCAGCACATCGCTATTTTAAGGCCATGCTTTTCATATACTATCATGCTATCATATAATATGGTTTTGCTGATAGACATGCTTGCTCCAAGAAAAAACCTGTTAACTTATTTGTTTTCTCAATGAAACGGATTATCTTCCATAACAGAGGTTTATGTTTGTGTACATGGAAGTTCTTGCCTGTGCTTAAATATATTTTCTGGAAGGGAATCCAATGATTATTAATTGGAGTTTGATGCATGATCTAGGGAATCAATTAGTGTTCGTTTGTTGCACTACAGTAAGCTTTATATTCTTAGTTCTATCAAATATCAAATATATATGAGTTTTTCTGAATAGCTGTTTTTATGAATCTGCAAACTTATGTCAATTGTTGACAACAGGTTGTGTTTGTACTGTTCTCTTATGTGTTTGACTTGCCCATTTGTACAGAGAGATGATTCAGCATAGGCCCTATACGCAGAAGGTGGATGTGTATAGTTTTGGGATTGTCCTTTGGGAGCTCATAACAGGTTTGCTCCCCTTCCAGAACATGACAGCAGTGCAGGCTGCATTTGCAGTGGTGAACAAGGGAGTGAGGCCAGTTATCCCAAATGATTGTCTGCCTGTACTGAGTGACATCATGACCCGCTGCTGGGACACCAATCCTGAAGTCCGCCCTCCCTTCACTGAGATTGTCAGGATGCTTGAGAATGCTGAAACTGAGATCATGACTAGTGTGCGCAAGGCACGTTTCAGGTGTTGCATGACTCAACCCATGACAGTTGACTGATCCAGAACATGTGACCGAAAAACAGATCGTAAAGAGGATACAAATGAAAACTGAAGTATAAACTGAAGCTGTATGAACTGAACTTGTACGTTTGTGTATGTATCAGTATTTTTTTTTCAAGATAGGGAGAAGTTGACCATTTAGACTGATGGTTTCTGTTTTTTGGTGTCAATTGTACTGGAGTAGCGTGGTTGAAGGTCATGGTTTCCTAGCTGTAGTAGTAGGGGAGCATTGATATATCTTCCCTCTGTAGCCATATATATGTACTTGCCATTTTCGTTGTTGTTGGTTGTTGTTTTTAATATAACAAATGCAGGTTCTCTTTGGATTAATAATGCTTCACACCCCCCCACCACCCCCCCCCCCCCACCCCAAACTCGCTCTCTTTGCTTATCGGTGCCCTATGTATTCGCAAGGAACCTGTTATACTTACCAAGCATTCTCAGGTTCAGTTGGTGAATTAGTTCTTTGCAGGGATGGATTTTCGTTTATTGTAGTTGTAAATTGATGTCTCTAGGATCAGGATTGGGTGCTTGTGAGGGTATACATGTTACACAGATATTTGCGCAGTTGATCCCGGGAGAAGCTGCAAAAATCCAGCATAGGTTCCAGACAATAAACATATACCTTTGGAACATTTTTTAAATCATTCCTCTGTATGAGTAAATGAAAGCAATAACCATCCTGTAAAATCAGAGTAAAGGAAAATTTTGTATGACAAAAGGTGTAGGTTTGTGACGTGGATTTGGTCAAAATATTGTGGCAGCCAAGCAGGACTCGTTACAGGAGTGGATTTCACTACTTAGTTAACCGTAGACCACAGAATCGAATTCCAAAAGTGAGACGAAAAATGACCTGATCTAGATGGCTATTTCTGATGCTTTGCAGTTACTCCTAGTCTATTCACACACAATGATTCTGCCATTAGCACCAAATCTTTTAACACGCACCACAGAGTTTATAGTAAATTATGTTATTAAACCTCAAACCCATCTTTCAACACACTCCGAATCCAATGCCCAAAATCATAAAAATGATGCCATACCAGAAGCCAGAGGTGTTGCATAACTCTTGCGTATTACTATCCCTATTTGGAACCAAAGAATAATTAGAAATAATTACTGTCTGGAACCATTGTTGATAATAGCAATTTACTAGCTGATTTACTGTCCAGAGCACTGGAAAGGAGGCTCCAGTTCGACGTTGACCTAAGGCATGGCCAGATCCGGCCATGTAGGTGAGTGAGTTTTGGAGACACAGACTTGGTCATTCAAGCAGATGGTTCAACATCAAACAGGTACCTTTTGAATGGCCTTCAAAGTCACCAAAGCAATGGATTTGAATTTACAGAAGTGAACAAGTCATTTTGCAGACAATAACCCTAGCAAGTCATCCAGTTCTGTGCCTTGGCTTGACTCTAAGTTTAATCAACTACTCAAGATTGCTAATTGCTGGAGTCATCAAATCAATCAATCATCATTGACAAACACAAATAAATTTAATAGAAACCCGTCAACTAAAAACAGTAAACATCAACGAAAGGTTTTGCTTGCTTGAATTAAGCAGTATCAAAAAGTACAGAGCTTTAAAATTTATTTATTGTTCTTCCGTAATCAAGCAAGCAAGAACAAAAACAGTTCAATAAACTAGCCAGTAATCATAGTACCAATGCCTTCTTCAGACATAATCTCATGAAGCAAAGAATGTTGTACTCTTCCATCAATAATACTAGCAGTTCTAACACCTTGACTAAGTGATGCCACACAACAATTCACTTTCGGTATCATCCCACCAGCCACTTTCTTCTCATCAATCAATTTCTTCACTCCCTTTATATCAATCTCCTTTAGCAAACTCCCTGGATCATCCTTGTTTTCAAGTATCCCGGCCACATCCGTCAACAGTATCAGCTTCTCGGCCCCCAATGCAGCCGCCACCTCCCCTGCCACAGTGTCAGCATTGATGTTATAAGACTGGCCCAACTCATCCGCCGCCACGGATGCAATCACTGGTATATGCCCATTATTAACAAGAGGCTGCAAAATAGTGGGGTCTACGCGTGCAACCTCGCCAACAAACCCCAACTGGGCAGATTTGGAAGTTGGTTTGGCCATAAGAAGGCGGCCATCCATCCCAGAAAGGCCAACCGCGGTGGCACCAGCCTTATTGATCAAAGAAACAAGGTCTTTATTAACCTTACCCACCAATACCATAGAAACAATCTCCATAGTCTTGGCATCAGTAACGCGGAGACCCTCATGGAAGAGAGGCTCAATGTTGAGGAGTTTTAGCCAGTGGTTGATTTCTGGGCCACCACCGTGAACTAAAACAGGGCGGAGACCAACACAAGAGAGGAGGACAAGGTCGCTTACAACAGAGGCTTTGAGTTCAGGTTGTTTCATGGCAGCGCCGCCGTATTTGACGACAATGGTTTTGCCCCTGAATTTCTGGATGTAAGGTAGGGATTCTGATAGTATATCTACTCGGAATTGGTTGGCAGAAGTGGTGGGAGTTGGGATGGTGGCGGCGGCGGCGGCGGCGGAGGATTTGATGGTGAGAGAGTGGGAGTGGTGGGAGAAAGGGAAGGAAAGGGTAGTTGGGGTTTTGAGGAGACTAGAGTATTTTGAAGAAGAAGAGAGGGAAAGAGTGGATGTTGAGGGTGATGGTGATAAATTCAAGGCTTTGGCCATCTTCATCCTCTTCTTGTTGTATTGGCCACCTAGCCCTGCAGGTCAGGTAAGCTCGAGGGAGAGGGGCTCGAGGGAGGCTGCGAAGTTAGTGAGCGAATGGTGGTTTTGGTCCGCTCCGTCTTATTTATATTTTATAGAGGACAGGACAACAAGGGAAGTCTTTAATTTGATTGATTGCATTATTGTCACTGTCACTCCCTTGCCCTTTCTTAGCATCACAGCTACTTTTATTTTTATTTTGGAATTGCATTGCAAACACTACTTCTAAATGGTTTTGATATTCTTAGGAGTGATTTTTGAAAAATAATAATAAAATATTATTTTAAAAAACAACACAACACAAGACGAGAAAGCATACCGTGAAGTGAATGTTAAAACAGGAAGAGACGTGTTCAATGTTACCTTGTCTAATGCATTTTAGTTTCAGACTAGTTACATGTTTCTCGTGATGACACGAATTAATTATTTTTTGTATTTTAAAAATAATTAAAATTTAAAAATATTAAGTATTTTTATAAAATTATACCTAAAAATCTCAGGTTTGATTGCAACGCCTAACCCAAAAGTAATATTTATAATATTAATAATAACATTAAACTTGGGTTAACCCTTAACATAAAAGTATCTAGACTGCAATACCAGACCCAATAGTATTGGACGTGGGTCTGACTGCAAGGTCGTGTCATAAAAATATGATAATTAAATAGATTAGTTAAAAAGAAAAAAGGAAGAAAAAAACTAATGAAAAAAAGAAAAAAAATATGAATTAATTGGGTTAACCCTTCAAACCGG
>Ga0325405_1004878_pt1 | contig 13644 bp, 8 predicted proteins | sample PopdelMetagenome_21_FD_205663 | JGI IMG/M metagenome (GOLD analysis project Ga0325405, IMG submission 205663) | Populus deltoides microbial communities from Bellville, Georgia, United States - Xylem-Control-R2 | ecosystem: Host-associated > Plants > Phyllosphere > Stem > Wood/Secondary xylem... | reverse complement strand
AAACTTGGTAAAACTTAAACAGATTAAATATATATCAATCCTATTTATGTATGCAATGTGAAGTGTGTGAGTTCATTTTAGTTTGTTATTGTGTAAGATATGAAAATTTAACAATAAGCTCTAAAATTTATCTTTAATACCTAATTGGTAGTTTGTTTGTGGCTTAGATAAAGATTTAATCTTATGAATAAATCTAGCATTTTAAATTTATTACAGGCTTGTATGACTAGATAAATTCTTATGGGAAGGGTCCATGTAGGTGCCCGACAAAGTTCACTTATCATGGAAGGCGAAAGGGTTCTCCATAACTCATATATTATAGTGAAAAATACTCCCGATTAAGATTGGTGAATATATAAAATAATTCTTAAAATTTTGTAGTTAACTCCTGGTATTTAAATACCATCCTACTTATAGCTCCAACACTTATACCAGGATGTTGACCATTAACTTTCATGAATTATAATTTTTAGGGTTATTGAAATATATGCCAAAATCCTTTGGAATTTTACAAGCTTGTTGTAAAATCCATGCAATATCTTTTTAAAAACATGCCAAAGTATTTTAAATTTTTTAAATAAAAAAAACTCAAATAATTTTAAGGATTTTTGGCCATATGCAGGAAAAAAAGTATTATTTTATAATTTTTTACAATTTTTATTGTGTTTATTTTAAGCTTTGTTTGGCAAAAACCCATTTTTTTGTAATAAAACTCTCCAAAACAAGCCTAAGGGGTGTTTGCCAAACACACCTTTCAAAAAAAAAAAACCTTTAGCAAAAACATTGCTAGCCAAACAAAGCCTTAGCCATTGATTCAATTTTGACCCGACCAGGTTAACCAAAAATCTTTGGTTCGACCATAAACCAAACTAAAGACATGGGTTTGACCTGAAAATAAGCCAAAAAAAAAAAACCCAAAAAAGATTAAACTTGCCAAAACTCAAAAAACTTGGTGAAAATGGATCAAAACCCAGAAAAAAAAAGAACACAAATGAACATTGGAAGTGATTCTAGCCACACAAACTCTAAACCGGACCATATTTCATGAAATAAAAGGAAACATAAAGGTTACCCAAGTATAAATAATCAAGCAACACAACTAAACAACTATCACTTAATAATCCTGATTTGACTATAAAAGTTTATATATCAAAAACAAAACCCTTGGATTAAAACTCATAAAAACAGTTATTGATGCATTAAGACCCCAGATTATTCTCTAATGATGTTATGCGAATGTAAAGATGCAAAGAAATGAAATAAAACAAGTAAAAACACTCATAGTTAAGGCAATATTCTCGGCAAGAACATAAAGAACACTAACCCAGATTTTGCCCAAAAATACATTAGCCTATTACCAAACCCAGAAATGCATACCAAGCCTCCAAACCGAATATTTTTTGTTCACACAAATCACATTGTCATATTCATTTGTGTTTGAATCAAAATAAACAACAAAAAATAACAAATCATGGAAAGCATGCATGAAATCCCATTTTCCAAAACTGACAAATAAAAACAGCAAGCTCATCCATGCAATTTGGATTCAAATTTGATTTTTAAAACATATTTTGGTCATGACCAAAGCCTTATAAACCCAGGATTAATAACATGGCTTATCAATGCATTATCTGAACTAACAAAACTAAGAAAACAAGTATTGTTGTATCAAAAACTAACTTAACTAGACGGCTTTTATTACATCAAAAAAATCAAACACATTCTAAAATGCTTAAGAGAACAACATCAAACCATAAAATAAAAAATTACAAAAAAAAAAAAAGAAACTAAAACATCCCTACTTTTTAAGCATTACAAGCACATTTTCATACTTGTAAACATAAATACAAACCAAATGACAATCAAAATCAACTCAAACACATCACATGGACTCCACTTTTAGGTTAAGAAATATACCTTCAAACCCCTAGAACATCTATTGCCTTTCTTTGCTTTCCTTTATAAGGTTTTGTTTCCACAAACTAGCTTCCCTTTGAAAGATGAAGAAACCTTATGCTAGGCTCATCAACCTTCACAACTAGGATATTTTCTCAGTATTTCTCACCTTTTTTCCTCCTCCCTTCAGCTCGAGTTTTTAAAGTTATTTATGGGGTTTTTCTAGGGTTTTTGATAGATTTCATCAAAAACTGATCAAAGTTGAGCCCTTTGATCAAAATGAGAGAGTTCTAGACAAAATTTCACAGTTGGAACCTCTATCCTTCAATGTTTTCTGCAATGGTGGTTTATGCCTAAGTGGTTTTCCTTTACTTGAACACAAAGGCATGCATTCTTTACCTTCTGATCTTGGGGGAATGATTTATAGTCCTGTATAAGAACTCTCTAGGAGCTTTGAAGTATGAACACACGAAAAGATTAGATGGTTTTGCACCAATAGGTATCTCAGTTAGGGCTGATCGAGCTGGTCATTTTTTAGGCTTCGTTGGAGCAATTCTAATGTCATCATCATTGAAGACCACCTGAAGTTGGTAAAGGGGGTGAACATCTTTTGTTTGGATCCAACTTTGCTCAATATGGAGATTTGTAGCTCTATATTCACTTGCTTGAAGGTGCCAACTTAATCATCTTATAATCTAAAAATTGAGTTATGGTTGATCAGGGACAAGATGTTAGGCTTTTCTATGGAAGAATTGGGATGTAAACGTCCAATTTTATGGAAATGGGGTTGTAGAGGGGATGTTGCTCTTTCATTTGCAAAAAACCACATGTCATTTGGAGGTCTCGAACTCTAGAACGAGCTCTTGAAATCTGCTAACTTGATCATTATGAACTGCTAAAGAAGAAGATGAGCAAATGCTAAATGACACGTTGTTTAGGTTAAACTCTAGAATTTAGGGTTTTTAATTTAGGATTTGACAAAGTTTCAATTTAATCTATGTTCTTCCAATTGAGGCACATGCACCCTTAATTGACATAAAAATTTTAATTGCATGTAATTTAATCCCCGATAGACTCAAATATTAGCCTGAAAGTTTAGTGTCATTTTCATTTTGGTCCCTGGTTTCTGATTTTTCAATTGGACTCCTAATTAACCATCAAACTTTTAATTTCTTCAATTTCCCCCCTGATTTGGTCAATTTTAGCCTTTGAAATCTTGCATCTTTTATGATTTGTTCCTTGGTTTTGAATTTTTTCAATCAAACCCTTAATTAGCTATCAAACTTTAATTTTTCACAATTAAGCCCCTAATTTGACCAATTAAACTTTAAAAAGTCTAATTTCAGTCCCCAAACTTCAATTTCTTCCAATTAACACCCATATTAGGGCATTAAGTCCATACTCATCCAAATTTGTATATCTTTACCCAAAATACAAATATTTTGCCAAATAGGTTTTTTGTCAATCAAAATTGGGTCATCAATTTTGTCAATCTTGTACATTCTGGTACTTCAACTTTTCACTTATCATTTTGGTCCTTCACCACAACTTGGATAATCTTCTAGGCTTTCTTCATGTGTATCCTCTTGTATTTTGTGTTTGTTTTTTATTTTCTTGATTTTTTTGTGGTGTAAAAAAAAGAAAACAAAATGCTTGTTGATGTGATCTTTATATAAAACCTGTCTAAACTTAATTTCATCCAAGCATATCATTAGTCCATTTTCCATTTAATTTTTATCATCAAAATACAATATATTATAAATATTAATAAGTGACCCATAGGTCAACAAAAACTACTACTTATTATTTTCTCATAACTATTAAAAAAAATTCTTAGGTGACAACGAAATTAAACATATTTTTAGATAGTGTTTTGTTACTATATTGCAATAGAAAAAATAAAGATAGTTGAGACAAAAAGGATGAAATAGAATTGATAGTGATATATAAGATATTGTAATATATATTGTTTTTAAAGACATATCTCTTTGGTACTTTCTATTTTAAAAGTTCAAAACTTCATTCCGAAATTATTTTAGAGATTATTTTTATATCTTCATCTCTATCTCTTTAATTGAACATGTTTCTATCCCTATTATTTTTATTTTTTAATTATGTGATTGTAATCAAACACTTTCTTATTGACAAAGAACCTATATAATACTTGGAATGTATTACTATGAGAATTATATCTTTTTCAGTAGAGTAATTTACTTGAAATGATCTTCCACGTTCTTGTTGAGATTAATTTGGAATTCTTTAGGCTGGTAGTTTATAGTACTCTTAATCATTAGCATTTCAAATTTTATTTCTCTAGAAATTTAAAAAAAAAACTAAATTATGGGGGATTTTTACTATGCCCCTCCTCACGAAGCACAATTCATACGAATATTGCTTTGTTTTTTTTTAAAAAAAATATTTTATCATTAATATTAAATTTGGTTTTTACGGCACACCTCGTCACAAAGCACTATCCATTGGTATGAATTGTGCTTTTTTTCAATTGATGTTTTTTTTTAAATCATCATTTAATAATAAATTTATTTTTTATTAGGTTAGTCTACTTTCATGACATAGATTTCGGGTTTGACAAGTTAATCTGGTTGACTCAGGTTTTTTTCATTTTTCTTAATTAATGTTTTTTTCTAATTTTATCATTTAATATTTGGTTGATTAGGAATTAGGCTTCATAATTTACTTTGTTTCTTTCTATTAAGTTATTCTAGCCTCATGGCCTGGGAATAGTGCTTAACGAATTAATCCGAGTTGACTTGGGTTGTTTTTTGTGTATTTTTTTAATTGATTCTTTTTCCAATTTTATCATTCAACATTGAGTTAGTTGGGAATTGAGTTTCATAATCTATTTTGATTTGTTTTCTATAGGGATATTGTAGAAACAAAAATTTTCTACCAATCAAATTTCGCCATGTTGACACCTGGGATGAGATATTCAAGATATCTAGTTATAAATACAAAATCCCGTCGAGATATCTTGTCATAAATGCAAGATCCCGTCAATAAATATCAACCAATGAAATTATATCATGTGTCATTGGAAAAGAACCTGAGATCCCCTACAGATCTCTATAAATAGAGGACCTCAACCTAAAAAAAAAAGGAGGATCCTGCAGATACAAATTGATGATGGAAATGTTAATTACGACATAATTTTATGTTGTTGTTATTATGGGAATGTTAATTAATGATGAGACCAGCTGCTTTTTGTTCATTCTTTATATATTGTTATTAACGAGGGACAAAAATACAAGTAAGTTAATTTGATGAAGTTTGAAAATGGTTAGTGTTGTTTAAATGTTGTTAAGTGATTTTGTTTCCACGATAATGATGAGAGGTGTGATTAAATGATCAATGTTGTTAGTTTTGTTTGCATAACTGAATTATTAAAAAAAAATGTTGTGAGGCATTGTTGATTTTGTTGAAGATTATTTGTATTGTTTGGATTGTGAGATTTTAAGCTGATAAATGATCTTGAATGGATTAATTCTAAGTTTGATATTTTTATCTAATTCATTGAATATGGTTATTCATGAATATGTGAAAAATTTAGAATACGATAATTCATGAATATGTGAGATTTTGGTTTTGTTTTGTTTAGTTTGGTTTGTGATATTGATTTTGTTTGCTTTGGTTTGTGATTCAAAGAGAGACTTTTGTATTTGCGTACTTAAAGCATACTGTTTTTTTTGGTATTTGGACCATATTGCTTTATATATTTTTATCTATAATTATGAGTTTATCATAATAAATTTAGAATTAACTTGTGTTATATTTTAGTGATGCCAAGAAAAAGTCCAAACGGAGCTACTACTATTGTTGGTTCAACCGACAATAATATTGGTGATGTTGATGACCATGTTATTAATTTAGGTGCCAGTCATATAGAGGCACCTAATGCACATAATACTGAGTGACGTTCAACCATTTTAGGCAACAAAAATGGAATCCCTTGTTCAAAAGAGCAATTTTTTGGTAAAATTATTTCATAATAAAAGGCAGACCACTCCATGTAAGTTATGTATTGAAATTATTGATTAGATTATTTTAAGATTTACATTAAATGAAAATGAATGACTTTGTGTGACTTTGTTTTTAGATTTACAAATATTGAAGCTAACTGTTGTATCACAAGTGTGATGAAATCATCGTTCAAGGAACAATTGTTAGTATATTGTTTTTTTAAAAAAATTCAAAAATCCAATTAATGTACAAATTGACAGTGTAGGGGAAATTTTGGTGGGAAAAGAAAAATGAGGGGGTGGTCAAGAAAGTGTGGGATAATCACAACGTAATTGTAAGTATCAATCAATTAACAAATTTTATATTTAATTTAACAAAACATTTTATATCAGGTTGCGTGATTTGTGATATTATGCCCACAAATATGCAAAAAAAGAGTAACCTCTAATAACATCATGGCCAAGAAAAAGTATAGACCAAGTCACGTCACAAAGGAAAATTGGGTGATGTTTCAAGAATTTGTGGCATCAAAAGACTTTAAAAGGCACTTGTGATCCATATCATAGCACATCAATGGATTGCTTCTACTTGTCAAGCATGCAAAACGCCTCATAAGAATTTTTAAATTATTTTTTTTTAATTTGTAATTTACTGTTTATTTGTTAGAATTTTTAACAACTTATTTATTTTGTAGGAACAAAAGCTTGGACATGAGCCTGCTCCGATGGAGTTATATGCGAAAACTTATATAAGAAAGGTGGATAGGGGGGCAGAGGTGAAGAATTTGGTAGATTGTAGATTAGAAGCGTTCGTTGTAATTTTCTTTTTAATTTGTCTAATTTTTGTAATCTTTAATTATAATTAACTTGTTTTCTTTTTTCTTTTTGTTTGAAAGGAAACATATAATGACGTAATTTGTCACATGTGTGCGGCGTCGCGATGATCGTCCTCCCTCTCATATGGTATTGTGTGTATATCTTGGCAGATATGGGAAGACAAGGAATTCTTGTCTTTTTATCAGTGGAAAAAATGGAATGAGAGTCGCCACCTAGTATTTTGGTCACTAGAAACCCTAACTAGTCTTAAAGATCGGGTTCGAGGACTGGTTGCGTAAAGGGAAGATATTAGCACCCCAAATACGCTCTATCTAAGGTAAGCTGCATTGTTTAATTGTCTGATATATGCTAAGGTTTCATTGTATTTCTAATTGTTGGTCTATCTACGGTTTAAGAAAAGTTCTCCTCGGTGAGGAGGTCCTTATCTTATCGGGTAAATCCTAACCATTCTAATGCCTAAAAAGGGGAGTTTTAATATCCGGATCACGTATTACGCATAATATCGCACCTCGGATACTAAAAGATAACAAAATGAAATTTTTGTTGTTTTTGAAATTTTGGCTGCAAGTTCTCATGACTTTAATAAACTAGTTATTAAAGCCAATATGCATGCTAAAACATATTTTCTAAAGTTTTTTTTTTTGCGTGAAAAAAACATAATATGATTTTTAGCTTTGAGATACTTGGCCGTATGAACAAAAACATTTTTCTTTTTTATTTCTTTTGTGTTTTAAAAGTTTTTTTTTACAAAAACCGGGTATTTTAATACCAAATTTGTATTTTTACAGTATAAAAATACGAACTAATATTAAGCAAAATGGATAGAAAAACACAAGAGAAAAACACAAATTTTCAAAAAATGTTTTTTTAATTTTTGATTTTTTCTTTCATTAGGCCGAACCCGAAATAAAATTGGGTTGGGACCAACCCAAATAAAATATTAACTATCTTATATTGGGTTGGACTCAGCCCAGCCGCGTGGACTGGGCTGATGATCCAAACGCGGCTGGGCCGATGATCCAACCCGGATTGGTTACTATGTCATGCATAATAACCACTTAATTATAATTAACTGGTTATTCTCTTGCTTGCAGAACGTGCACAGTGCATGTTTTGCATGCAAGAAGAAAACCAAGAAAACAGAGATGGGAGAGAATTACCTGGCGGTGGCACTGTTGTCGCGGTGGACGGCGGCTGTGTTGTGGTGGCAGGAAGTGTTTCCAGCGACTGAGAGAAAGAGACCAAAGAGATGTTACAATGTTTATCTTCTTCCCTGTCTATCTTTTGTTTTTCGGCTCTCTTCTCTTTTGTCCTTCCATTCTTTGGCTCTCTGTTTTTTCTGTTTTGTTCTGGCTGCGGTGGTGCTGGTGGTAGCTCACGGTGCTAGTGGCGGTGGAAAACTGGGGAAAGCTGAGAGTGGTCGGTGGACTTTTTTTCTCTTTGTTTTCCTCGCCCTCTGTTTCTGTTCTCCTATTGCTCTCGCTTCTGTTGCTCCTTCTTCGGTCTCTGATGATGGTGGAGCTGTTGTTGGCGGTGTTGCTGGTGACAAGGCATAATGATGGTGGTGCAGCTTCCAACGGTGGAGGGAGAGAAACCAGAGAGAGATGAGTTACTGTTCTTCTCCCCTGTTCTTTTGTTTTTCTGTTCTTTCCTTCTATTCTCTCGTCAGCTCAAATCTTCCCCGCTCTGTTCGTCTACCCTGTTTTCAAAACAATCTTTATTCCTCTCTCAAACAATCCTTTGCTTCCTTCTCTCTATTTGGTTCTCTTCTTCAAGTTCGTTTCCCAAAATTTTGCCTCCTCTAGTTTCCTTTTTTTCCTTTTCCTTCCTCCCCTATAGTGTCGCTCGTTCCCCTATATTTATAGGTAGTCGGGGAGAGGTTCACCATACCCTGTCCAAGCACAGGGCATGGTGGCGGGGCATGGGTCTTTTGCTTTTCGTCATGTTGGGGGCATGCGTCTCCTATTTCTCCATTAATGAGGGTATGGGTTGTGTAAGTAGTTAGGCAAGTGGGGAGGTAGAGAAGGAGAAGTTGAGCGGGAAAAGGAGATTTAAAATCTTCTTCTTCCCTGCCTCTGTATGTGCAGGGAAAAAGAACATGCACAGTGTCGTTTAAAACAGCACCATGTCTGCTTTTTTTTTGGAAGAAAATGAAATAAATTTGGGAATAACCCAAAAATGGGTTATGACAAGTTCCCCCCGTTTTACAATGCTTACAAAGCAAAAATCTCCTCAATGTTTTGCATAGTAAGCTTGTAAAGAAAACAAAACAAAAATGGTTTCATTTCCATGGGCGAACTGCCCACACATACTCATACTGGTCTATTTTCATGGGCGACCTGCCCAAGCTCACTTACCCTGGTCTATTTTCACGGGCAACCTACCCAAGTGGAAAAAAGGAAGAGTGGTCTCATTCTAAGGGGTGACCTACCCAGGTGGAAGAATGGTCTCATTGTAATGGGTGACCTACCCAGGTGGGAAAAGGGAAGATTAGTCTCATTGTAATGGGTGACCTACCTAGGTGGAAGAATGGTCTCATTATAATGGGTGACCTACCCAGGTAAAAAAAAATGGAGAATTGATCGCATTGTAATGGGTGACCTACCCAGAAAAAAAAGATGGTCTTAATGTAATGGGTGACCTACCCAGGTGGAAAAAAGGAAGAGTGGTCTCATTGTAATGGATGACCTATCCAGGTGAAAGAATGGTCTCATTGTAATGGATGACCTATAAAGAATACTGCTAATCCTGGCAACTCAAGAGAATCAGTCACCGACACTCCTGCGGTTAACACCTGATACAATTCTGTTTAGTGTAATTCTACCTAAAGACAAAGTCTAGCTTTATGCAAGTCCTAGTCACAAAAGGACTTCTACACACAGTGAATAACTAATGTATATAAATATGCATAATACATGCACAGTTACAAATAAGGCAAGAGAGCTAATTCTGTGCATATTAGTTTCATATTCTTCATGGTATCAGAGCCAGAAATCTCCCACGAGAATAACCCAAATCCCAGCATGTCTTCACCTACACAACAAAGCCAAAATCTCAGTCCCAACACATTCCCCTCCTCCGAATCTGGGAAATCTTTAATTGCTCTAAATATTACTGCACAGATCAATGAAAAATTAACTCCATCCACCTTCCCTCAATGGCGTGCTCAATTTGAAGCATTATTGATTGGCTACGATCTTCTTGATTACGTAAATGGTGATATCGCCTGCCCTTCAACTGATCTCAGTTTCACTGCCAATCCAAACAAAACACATTGGGTTAGACAAGACAAACTTATTCTCAACGCCATCCTAGCCTCTACATCACCAAAAATTACTCCTCTCATAGCAACTGCCAAAACATCCCAACAAGCCTGGCAAAAACTCCACACACTATACGCTAGTCGGTCCAGAACTAGAGTTATGGAGCTCAAAGAGGAGCATACTCTAATTCAAAGAGGAAACAGAACAATCACCGACTATCTGCATATAGTCAAAACACTGGCAGATGAAATTGTCATCGTTGATCAACCACTCTCGGATGACGATCTCACGCTCCACATTCTTCATGGATTAGGGGCCGACTTTAGGGAGATTGTTGCTCCCATTCGCACACGGGAAAAATCACTGACTTTTGAAGAATTACATGATCTGCTAATCGGTCATGAAACCTATCTGCGTCGCCTAGAAGCCGCCACTCAACAATTCGTGATCTCTGTAAGTTACACAAACCGCACAAAACAGAGTTTCTCTCCCCACAGTAGTTACTCTCATAGGCGTTTTAACAAAAACAATGGTCAATCCCGCTCCCCAATTAAAACCCATGAAAATCGTTGGGTCTCACAAGGGCAGTCTCCAACTTATTCCCTAGACAACCGTTGGGCCTCTTATGGATCCAATCGGCCCAGCAGGACAAATCGTCATTACCAACCCCGATGTCAAATATGTGATAATTTGGGACATATCACAAAGACTTGCTCCAAATTAAATTCCAACACTGCTACAATAAATTGCACTCAGACATCAAATGCCATGGACAAACCTTGGCTGCTTGACTCAGGAGCTTCTCACACCATTACGAGTAATTTTGCAAATCTCACCACACACTCAGAATATGATGGCACTGATGAAGTAACTTTAGGTGACGGCTCAGGTTTGAAAATTTCTCACACTGGATCCTTATCCTTAAAATTTCCCAAGAAAATGTTTTGTTTTCCTGATACACTGTGTCTCCCATATCTCTGCAAAAATTTAATCTCAGTTCATCATCTCACAAAACACAATAATGTTTTTGTTGAGCTTCACCCTCTCTATTTTTTTGTGAAGGACAAACACACAGGGATAATTCTACTAAGAGGAACTTGTAGCAATGGAGTGTACACCTTCCCGAAACCTATAGTGCCGTCCTCTCCAAAAGTCCTTGCCTATGTTCATGAACGAACTTCCACCGATGGTTGGCACAAACGCCTTGGTCATCCATCTCCCAAAATAGTCGCTCATTTAGTCAAGTCTTTTTCTCTTCCAGTTTCATCTTCAAAATTATCTTCCTTATGTAATTCTTGCTCTATCAATAAAGCACATCAACTTTCTTTTCGTCCAAATAGTCTCAAAAGTCAGACTCCCCTCGATTTAGTTTACACTGATGTGTGGGGACCTGCCTCCTCTACTGGTATTGATGGATCCTGTTCTTACCTAATATTTGTTGATCATTTTAGCAAATACATCTGGTTTTATCCAATGGTCAAAAAGTCTGATGTTTCAACAATCTTTCCCAAATTCAAAAACTTCGTCGAAACACGATTTCAAACCAAGATAAAATCACTTTATTCTAATAATGGTGGTGAATTCATTACTTTACGATCCTTTCTATCACATAGTGGGATTAGTCATTATACCATCGCCCCTCATACCCCACAACAAAATGGTGTCGCTGAACGTCGCCACATCGCCCCTCATACCCCACAACAAAATGGTGTCGCTGAACGTCGCCACCGTCATCTTGTTGAAACAGGTCTCACATTACTTCATGATGCCAACCTTGATCTTTCCTACTGGCCCCATGAATTTCACACCGCCTCCTACCTTATCAACTGCCACCCCACCCTGCTCCTGCAGAATCTTCCCCCTTATGAATATCTTTTTGGTCAGCTTCCAAATTACCTTAAACTACGAAAATTTGGGTGTCTCTGTTATCCTCTCACTCATTCATACAATACCAACAAACTCCAACCCAAGTCCCATCCTTGTGTTTTTCTAGGATATTCTCAAACTCAAAATGCATACAAATGCATGGATACTACCACAAATCGACTGTTTCTCTCCCGTCATGTACTCTTCGATGAAAGTCGTCATGTCCCTCCCATTCCACCTGATGTGTCCTCACATTCCCTACCTGCCTCTGTCTCATCACTTTTTGTTCCCGTTCCATGTTCACCATCAGTCAGTATGCCTTCGCATCAGTCTTCATCATCAACACAGGAAGGTGACACCACCATTGCTGCTTCTTCCTCAGGTACTATTTCTATCCCTCAATCTCCTTTACCTCAGTTACCTTCCACATGCAACCCATCACCCTCTAATTTGCTCTCCTCTTCACCCATCGATCCTACTCCACCAAATCTATCTGCTCCCGTTACATCACCATCTCGTGTTCACCCCATGATCACCAGATCCATGCACAATATCTTTAAATCGAAACAACTTAATCTGGTCACTAAACATCCCCTGCCTGAAACCGTTGAACCCTCCAATGTTACTCAAGCTCTTTCAAACCCACAGAGGCACACAATCATGTCCTCTAAACTTACAGCCTTAATGCGCCATGACACTTGGGAATTAGTTCCTTGTTCTGCTTCTATCAAACCAGTGGGGTGCAAATGGATGTTTCGGGTGAAACGTCATCCTGATGGGTCCATTGACATATTCAAAGCTCGCCTCGTTGCTAAGGGTTATAACCAATGGCCTGGCTTGGATTACATGAACACATTCAGTCCTGTGGTCAAGCCTGCAACCATCCGTTCTATCCTAACCATTGCTGTTATGCATGGCTAGAATTTACGACAGATGGATGTTCACAACGCCTTCTTACATGGTGATCTCTCCAAAACAGTCTTCATGCTTCAACCACCTAGGTTTAAAGATTCATCAAAACCTCATCATGTGTGTCACTTAAAGAAAGCTATTTATGGCCCGAAACAAGCTCCCAGAGCTTGGTTCATAGCTCTCACAACTGCTATCACTCAGCTAAATTTCCTTCAATCCAAGGTGGATCCATCCCTGTTCATTTATTCCACTAAAGCTCACAAATGTTACTTATTGGTTTTATGTTGATGATTTGGTTATCACAGGAAACAATCCAACATTCATCAACACTGTCATCCAGCATCTTAGCAACCGCTTTCACCTCAAAGACTTGGGTAATTTGCATTTCTTCCTAGGTGTTGAGGTGATCCAAACCCATACTGGTTTGTTCCTAACACAGCATAAGTACATTTGTGATCTTTTATCTCATACAAATATGGTGGGTGCTAAAGACGTCTCCACTCCACTCTACACTAGCCAATCACTTCAATTGCAAGACGGCACAGCACCCACGGATTGCTCTCAGTTTCGCAGCATTATTAGGAGTCATCAATATCTCTCTTTTACACGTCCTGATATTTGTTTTGCTGTCAACAAACTCTCTCAATTCATGCACAAACCATTTCAAAATCACTGGACTGCAACAAAACATCTCCTGCGTTACCTGAAAAAGACCATTTTTGTAACGACCTGGCTTTCTAAGCCCAAAACAATAGTAAATTTTTTATTTTTATATATATGTATATTTAATACACATGGTGCCGGTAATCAAAGAACTTGAATCCTCACATCATCAAAATACAATCCATACAATCAACAGTTCTTTCAAAAGCGAATCTTACACAAACACATAA
>Ga0325405_1004877_pt1 | contig 13644 bp, 10 predicted proteins | sample PopdelMetagenome_21_FD_205663 | JGI IMG/M metagenome (GOLD analysis project Ga0325405, IMG submission 205663) | Populus deltoides microbial communities from Bellville, Georgia, United States - Xylem-Control-R2 | ecosystem: Host-associated > Plants > Phyllosphere > Stem > Wood/Secondary xylem... | reverse complement strand
GCATAATTATTGAATAATTTGTTGAATTGTAATTCTTAATGTTGAATTTACCTTAGGTTTAGTAATTGAATATGTTGGAATAATTAGTATAGATTGGGTCAATTGGTTGTGGCTTTTGTTAATATGTGCAGGTTTGTGTATTTAGGTAGTATCCAGTATAGGAGAGGTGCTATCAAATTTTTTTTAACATTTGAATTTAATTATATAATTATTTGTATAAAATTATGTAGATGCGTAGAACGAAAACCAGAGCTGGTCGCTCACGTACGGTCGCAGCTAGTTCGTCTAGCAGCGATGATGATATTTCCTTAAGTGCCTCTCAAGAAGAGGTATCTACACCACCTGCACCGTCAACCCATGCTGCCTCTTCTAGCGCTACTTCACAGCGCAGAGGCGGGGTCCTTTCGCAGAGGAATCAATTTTCCCGCAAGTACGAGGCACAGTGGAAGGACGACCTTTCAATGTAAGTTTGTTAAGGTTTTAATTTGTTTTTTAAAAAAATTACAACATAATTTATGAAGTAATCACTATTTAATTTATTTCATTTCTTTTCAGGTTCACAAACATTAAGGCCGCCCAAGTAATATCATCGGCGTTTAAATCGTCGATGGAGATTCCATTGTTTCAATGGAGTCAGATATCCAAACATCCTGAATGGATGCCTTAAATCAATGCATGGTTTGACATATTTCAGGTTGGTGTTAATTTATAATTTTCAGCTTATTTCTAATAAATTATTAATATAATTGTAAATAAATTATTATTTTTATTTAAACTTGTTTATTTATACACAGCACAAATTCTGCTAGGACAGTGAGCATAACACTGTTGTGAGGAGGGTGTGGGAAAATCACGCGGCAACTAGGTAAGATCGATAACAATACAAGATTTTTTTTAGACAAAAATTTATGTTTCAAAATGTAATTTTTGGTTGCGTGAATTAGGTTGCGTGATTTTTGGTATAAAACACAAAAACGAGCAAAAAAAACCGCAAGGGATAGGGGTTTCCAAGGCTGGAACGATGTTGCGGTTTGGAGGGATTTCAAACCGATATACATCCTGGAAGATATATGGCCGCACTATCTTGAGCACGTGACGTCTGAGCGGTTCACACGACGCTCACAGTCCGGTGCTGGTAACCGGAATCGGCCGATTCATGGCTTGGTGACAACGCACACTGGCGGCTCCATTCCGTTTGCTGCACATGCAAAACGGATGGTAAGATTAATTCAAATAAAATATATCGTTAAATTAAGTTGTTGTTAATATATCTTTTCTCATTATAGGCCGCGTCTCTTGGACGTGAGCCGAGCTTGATGGAGCTGTTTATGGAGACGCACGTGCGGAGTCAAGACCGTCAAAAGGGGGCGCAACAGTTCGTTGATAACCGTGCTCAACATTTCGTGGTATGTTTGTTCAACCATTTTATTTTGTAAGTTATTATGTTTATTGAATTGAATATGATGATTACTTTTTATTTTTATTTTCAGGAGACCTATAATAATCGGTTGAAGGAGAGATACGGGGATGATTTTTTGACCCATCCGGAATTCAATCCGGATTTATGGATGGAGGTTGGATTGTCAGGTGGACCCAATAAAAATCAGGTTTACGGGCTCTCCGAGACTACAACCGATAACTTGGGGTCGACCCGTAGTGTTTCAACCGTTGGTAGCTCCCAATCAATATCGAGCTCCCAATCTAAAGAGTTTGTGGCCTTGCAACAACACATGACTCAACTCACCGATAAATACGACCACCTATCAGTGGAGTACGCACAACTCAAAGCGTCTTATGCACAACAAAGAGCAGAGTCTGAGCAAATCAAAGCGTGTCAAGCATAACAAAAAGTGGAGTATGAACAACAAAAAGCGGCTTATGAACAGTTTCACGAAATGGTAATGAACATGGCAACATATAGTGGAACATGTGCACCTAATCCTTTTTGGCCGTATAACCACCAGCCTCCTCCTCCAGGATCTCATCCTCCTCCTCTAGCTCCACCTTTATATTAATTTGTAATAAACGTTATTTACCTTTAAAACTTCATTTAATATTTTTTTTGAAACATATTCAGTTTGTAATCAATATTATTTAACTTTAATTTTTTTTTGATGTTTAATATAAATTTTATTTGCATAATTGGTTTTCATTACCATTAATTTATATAATTTTATATTATATATTCTAAATAATTTTTTAAAAACAAATTTAGAAAAAAACTATTACCAAGGGTTTTACCGACAGAATTAATCCGTCGACATCTAGCATTCACCGACAGCATTACCGACGGAATTAATTCGTCGGCATTTGACAGTAGCTGCCATATTTACCGACGAATTTACAGACGGATATATTCGGTCGGAATTTCATACACTCACCGACATATTTACCAACGGGACGTGGCCGTCGGTCAATCAAGATATCACCGACGGAATAAAAATCCGTCGGTATATTTCAAGCGAGAATCTTTTTTTTTGGCGCGCAAATTCTGTCTGTAAAACCATCGGCAAATGGTTTTTTTGTTTTGCCGACCGATATAGCGACGGAATGGGGAATCACCGATGAAAGTAAAGCCGACGGACGTAATCCGTCGGTGAGGACGTCGGTAAATAAATCACCGACAAACTTCTAATCACACACCGACGGAATATGTCCGTCGGTAAAACTGTGAAATCTTGTAGTGACTAGAATTTATTTTTCTCAATCTTTTTTAATAAAGATCTAATATGTTATTTAGGTTCTATTTTGTATGTTTTATTAAAGAATCCTAATTTCTATCTAGATTTATGTATTTGTCTCTCTTACAGAGGGTTAGACAGCCTCTCAATCAAGAAGAGTATCATAAAGATTTTGGGTTTTGAGTAAAACTTCCTAATTTCATAGGAATTTTAGAGGAATTCAGTAGGCAGATTGCCCTACTTAGCACTACATATGCACATATGACTAGATTTGATACCTTTCAGGAGCTGTACCTAAAAGACCTCTCTTTTGGGAAAATATATGTCGAGTTCGAAGAAGGAGTTAAGTAAGGTGATTTCATACTTATGAATCATTACTTATTCCATGATGTGCAATCATGTATCCCTGATTATTTTATATCAGAACATATCATCCATGAGATGCTCTGCGAGGGACATTTTGGGCATGACAAGACCCTGGCCTTAGTGTCATCAGATTACTCTTAACCTAAACGACTAGGTCATGCATCAAGCTTTGCGAAGAGGTGTGCTATTTGTTAGTGATCTAAAGGTGTCTTAACAAATGTTGGTTTGTATACCTCATTGTCATTTCAAGATGCTCTTTGGTTGGATATCAAAATGGATTTTTGGTTGACCTACTTACCATATACCCAATAAGCTATGGGTTTGATCTTCATAGTGGCTAATAGGTTTTTAAAATAACTAACTTTATTGCTTGCTAAAAGACCATAAATGCTTCTTAAATAGCCCATCTTTACTTTAAAGAGGTGGTTCAAGTGCATGAAGTCCGCGTGTCCATCACCTTGGAATAGGACATGAAGTTTATGAGTAAATTCTAAAGAAGTTTGTGGAGAAATCTTGGTGCTTAGTAAATGTTAGCAATGCTTATCACCCTTCAATAAATGAACATACAAAAGTTGAGCCTAAGGAATCTACTACAGTGTTTGGCAGGGGACACACCTAAGCAACGAGATGTAGCTTAGTAATAAGTTTAGTTTGCCTGTAATAGGTCTAGAAATTGGACTACCTAATTGAGTCTATTCAAGATTGTATGAGAATAAAATCCTTCTAGTGTGCTTGAGTTAACACTAGTTCCTCATATAAGACGATTGAGCATTCAAGCTGAAGCTATGGAAGAATATATGCGAGAAGTGCAGGAGCAGAATAAACAATATATTATAGATAATAATGCTAAGTTTAAAGCCTAAATTGATACTCATAAGAAGGTCATATTTGAGGTAGTTACTTTGTTTGAGAAATTCTTACTCATGACAGGTTTTTGGTGGCGGAGTAATGAATAAGAAGATAGGAATTTGTGAATCGTTATAGAAGATCCATGACAACCTCTATCGACTTCGCCTTCCAAGTCACTTGAAGACTTCTGATGTTTTTAATATGCAACATTTATCACCATACTTGGTGGATGATCACAACTCAAGGACGAGTTCTCTCTAACTTAGAAGATTGATGTAGGTGGGTCAGAATAATTTAAAGGTTCTAAATAGCTAAATGGAGATTTGTCACCAATATGGATCATGCAAAAAGCCTAATAGACTTATTTATGGACCAGTGGGATAGAGCTAAGCTTAAGAAGAGGCCTGGTCTCGCCAAACTAATAGCTTGATAAAAAAAGGCTAAACTTTCTATCCAACCATTTAATCAGGCTCAAATTCTGTCAAATGATTATATAGGTCTAGTTCTATATATAGAAGGCCCTGCTAACCATAGCCACTCAAGTTTCGAGGACTCTTAAATTCTTGAAAATATTATTTGAGTTAATTTTGTTATTTTCCCTTAAATTTCACCAATTTTATATTAATTTTAGATTTTATGTTATTTTTCTTTTTAGTTTTAGGATTCTTATTTTTTTACCATGAAAAGTTCGATTTCTGATCTATTTAAAGAGTTGTAAATTTTTTAGGAAGGTAGACTATATCATAGTTATATTTCAGAATTAATTAAATCTACGAGTTAGGTTTCCATGTGTACAGCCCTATTTGACCATAAACTTGTTTTTCTTACTTATTGTCTTCATGTGTTTGTGTTTCCGACAACAACACTTTGCTTAAAAATGTGACCGTAATAGCATTTTAATTTATCATATTTTTTCTTTTACCCTTTTATTTTATTCTAATTTTTCACTTATATCCTTATCAATGGCTTTGGAATTTGTCCGTCCTCGCATAAGACACCAAAATCAATGAAGCTAATTTTAAAATTGATTAATTCAAAAGAAAAAAAAAGTTTAAGAATTTTTTTCTCGTATTTTTCAACCTTTTTGATGTTAGCTAGCTCCATGGACAAAAATCTTGTCATCAACGGAATCACATTTGTTCAAAATTTGAAAATCAAGATGGTGCTGCACTCTAGAAAAGAACAAGTGGTGATACATGCATGGCAGGTACCATACAAGAACATCCAAAAGTAAGGACTGCATTCGTCGCATTGCTAACTATGCTAACAACACGTGTGTTAGCTCTTTGTTGCATGGAATTTTGTTGTTGATCACGTAGCCCTACATGTCAACAACCAAAACTCATCCTTCTTATCACTTAATCTTTTATTTTATGTTCCTTTCTGATCATCTCTTGCAAATCATACTCTTCATTAATCTTTCTGCCATGAGTTTTATAAACTCTGTGTTGAATTGGGTGGTGCCTCCTGCTAGCTTGGTGATGCTAGCATGTTCATGGCCAGCCTTATGCTTTATCAATACATGTGAGTGGCTCTACAAATCTTTCTTTAGTGAGGATATGGAGGATAAAGTTGTTATCATCACTGGAGCTTCTTCTGGCATAGGAGAAGTAAGCAACCCCCTTCCTTCTCAAAGCATAGGAGTGATCTCTCGTTTTTACTTATTTTCGGTGCTCTATTTGGAGATTTGAGTGTTTAATGCAGTGATTTATCTCTTTAGAAATTTTGAGTAATTAATTATAATGCAAGCTTGTCTCTATTCCTTATTAGATGGCCACCTGAATTTAAAGATCAGACTTCCAAAATTCTAACTTTGAAGTATGATCTTTAAATTCCATTGAAGCATAGTAAAGGGGTTTTATAGGATGGAGACGGGTTATATGTCCTTGTTGTAATCAAATTAACTAGACTTCCAGATTATGCATTATCAGTATCTGGAGATTTAAATTAGAAAGCCAACGCCGCATTGAAGGAAAAGGGTATCAAGCAAATTGACTTGCCTATGTACACAAAATTAAGGGATTTATTTGAAGTGATTAAGTGTGTATTGAATGCTTAGACAAAGCCACAAAGATAGAATAAAAGTACATGCATGACAAACAGAGAGTTTTTGGTTGAGCTAATTTCAACCAAGAGTTCTTGAAACTGTTAAGAAGTGCATGAAGGCAGCTTGGGTTGCTGCAAATTGTTAAGAACTCTATGTAAATTATATGCAGAGTTCTCAATCATAACCTGAAAAACACAGTGATTTTATCAAGCCTTCACTGGAGACATTCTTCAAACTCATAGCAGAGGCATTTATGAAACCACTTGGAAATGATGTGGTCAAATTATGTATCAAATAGAAACCGGAAGACTGGAAATTATACTGGTGATAGAATCATAAACTCTTGCAATTTTTTGTTCTTGAACAAAAGCTTATTTGTTGCCATGCGTGGAGGCCAAACCTTACTTCTTTACCAACTCCCCATTCCCAGTTTTATTTTCTCCCCATATGCGAGGTCGATATTTTATAATAGCTGCTGCAGTTGTATCTACAAGCCATTGCAGTATCGATCATTTAATGAACTTGCTGGTTGAAATTGCAGCAAATTGCATATGAATATGCAAAGAGGAAAGCAATTCTTGTTCTGATTGCACGTAGAGAGCACCGGCTCAGAGGGGTCAGCGAGAAAGCTAGGTATATTGGTGCAAAGCGTGTCCTGATTATGGCTGCAGATGTTGTCAAGGAGGATGATTGTAGGAGATTTGTCAATGAGACCATAAATTACTTTGGTCGGGGTATGCCTTGTATCATCGTTAATTAATGAATTCAACTGGATATTATAGCCAATGGAATCAGTGCTTTAGGAGATTCCTTAGAAGCAAATTTAGATTCCAATTGGAGCCTAACAGAAAACCCTGTTGTTCTGCCTCCCTCTCTATACTTCATTCTGTCTTTCTTCCCTTTTTATGCAGTGGATCATCTTGTCAATACAGCAAGTTTGGGGCATACATTTTACTTTGAAGAAGTAGGAGACACCTCTGTGTTTCCCCATTTCTTGGTAAGGGCATGTAGCCTACATGAATGAGTAGATAGTTTGTAGTATAGTCCCTGTAGATTATTGACAGAAATGGTCTTGTTGAGAAGAAATTTTCCTAAAACATTGTGGGATTTGATTGTTCATTGTCAGGACATAAACTTTTGGGGAAATGTCTATCCAACTTATGTGGCTCTTCCATACCTACGTCAGAGCAATGGACGAGTTGTTGTTAATGCAGCAGTTGAAAGCTGGTTACCTCTGCCGAGAATGAGCTTATATGCTGTGAGTATATACAAATCAAGGGAACTTTTGTTTTCAATGCATCTTAGACGTAAAAAACTAAAAATTTGGTATTTTTTACATGCATACCATTACTCTGATCAAAATCTGAATAGTTAGAATGGTTACACTTACGATTTTAATATTGGCTACCTTTATTGATTGTCCCACAACATACCTTTGGTTGAGCTGCATTTAGCTATACAAAACACATTGTCTGCAACAATTCATTATTGCTACAATTAGTGCTAGATTACACTAATTATCCTTCACAAAAACCTAAATGATAGGAACAATGGCGGGCTAGTGAGGTTCAACTTTATGGACATCATTTTTCTTGTCTGTTCGTGTGATGTAAATTCATGTCGTTAGACTTTATTATCCAGTCTACTATACTTGACTGGTACTTAGCAGCTGCACAAGCACAAATAATAGGAGTGTATATATATATTCATGTCCCTGTTTCATCCTCGTCTTTCTCTTGAATATTTCACCAAACTCCACATTAAATACTCCATTATATTCTCTTAAATTTGTTACAATTTTTGCTAGGCTGCAAAGGCTGCCCTGGTGAGCTTCTACGAGTCACTGAGATTTGAAGTGAATGGTGAAGTTGGAATAACAATTGCATCTCATGGTTGGATTGGGAGCGAAATGAGTAGAGGCAAGTTCATGCTAGAGGATGGAGCAGAGATGCAATGGAAAGAAGAGAGAGAAGTAAGATTTTGCTAGCAAACTTTTCTCGGGATATGATTTTCTAATGATTCTGCTACCATCTGTTACTGGTAATTCTAGTTTACAATACTATTTTTTAATTGAAATTCTCCAAAAAGTAAAATTCATATGCATACTAGGAATATTCTTCTATCCATCAATGACTTTAAAAGATTCAGGGCACATTGGCAGATTGTGAGGCAGTCACTTGTATCAGCATGGTTTTTCTTATTAACAACAGTGACAATCGAAGACAGGATATAATATAACACTTGTTTTTCTCTAGAATAACTGTTGAAGTTTAAATGTTATTTACATGAGAGGTGACTCTGTAATGTTTTTCCCTGATACATTTCCCTTTGGTTTTTAGGTAAACGGGACTGGTGGTCCAGTAGAGGACTACGCAAAGATGATTGTGTCGGGAGCTTGCCGAGGACATCAATATGTCAAGTACCCGAGCTGGTATGACATATTCCTCCTTTACAGGATGTTTGCACCTGGAATTCTCAACTGGGCTCTTCGAATGTTGCTTGCACCGAATGGTTCAAGAAGAACGTCTCTGGTATGCACCGGGAGACCTGCATTAATTTGAAGGCGGCAGCTCTCCAAGGAAACTTCTTACTGGTCCTTTTACCTTCTTCCATCCCAATTCCCAGCAAACGCAGATGCAGAAACTGGAATAAAAAGAAAGAAAAAGCCTTGTCTCAGTAATCAATCATGCAGTTGAGCTCTTTTATAGCTGGTTTTGCTTGCTTACTGTCCATTTGTGGCTTTGTGACATTTTATGCTGAGAATAAACTGGAGTTCTCTTGTGATTTGTTCAATTACTTGTCTTTATCCTTCATATCATTACGATGACTACGGATGGTAGTCGCTACACACCAAAAATCAAACCAAAAGGAAGAAGGCTATCCATCCCCAACACTCCAAGCAAGCTTACCAACACACCATCAAAAGGAGCCAACAAGTTTGCATGACAGAAGTAGGAATGTTAGTAATTGTATCACGTAAAAGTGGCTCGAGCCTCACGGCTAATAAGTGAAGCCTTCCACCTAGAAAGCCGCTTCTTACTCTCATCGAGATATTAGCAGAGGAAGCCTCTTCATGAGTCATGACTCTACCAGAGTAAAGATAAATTTGATATCAGAGATCTCAAACTGACCCTTTATGAACGTGATTAGTAGATGAAGTAGTAAAGCCCTCAGATTTAGTAGCATTAACCTCCATACCCGACTTGCGACCAAAGTCTTTTAAGGTCAAGATCATAGCCCTTGCCTGCTTAACTGTAGCCTTGTCGAATAAAAGACCATCACCGGTCAAAAAACTAGTCTGGGATTGTAAAACCTCATCCAGGGCAATGCCCGGATTATTATTGGTTAGGACGATCAACTTTAAAGGAATTTTTTATACTCCTCAATTTCATTCAACAATCAAAACCTAACCTTTATCTTAATTACTATCATTTCATTCATTTTTTATACGCATAAATTGTGCCTTAAGTCACACGTAGCCCTTTTCATTCCCACCACCTTATTTTCTACCCATAGTCCATGCCACTTGATTAATCTCCAATTAAAGTATAGTCCTCGCCAACGTGGCCAACTAGTTTTTTTATAATATAATATATCCCCACCTACAGGGCCAACATAATTTATATCATAGCCAAAGTTTTGCTTATTGTTTTTTCATATTAGCCCCTTTCATGCGGCCCGACTTATTTTTTTATATATATTATTACTCTTTATCCAATGAATGACATAAACATATAAATTCTTAGTCTTCATCTAAACGGTCAATATAAATACATAATTAAATAATTTCTATCCAAAAAGCCGATTATAATACTTATAAAAACTTAGTCTCTATCTAAATAACCAACTATAATACATATAAAAATTTACTCTTTATCCAAACGGTTGACTATAATACATGTAACAACTTATTCTCGTTCAAATGACCTACTAATCTTTTTACATAATTTTTCTTGGTAATTGTAATGACCCCATCTTGGAAAATCCAAATCAACATATCATTATATAAAAGGATCATGAAAAAACAAGGTAATATTTTTTAAAAAATATTTTACTAGGATTTCAACAGAATTTCTTTTATATTTAAAACATTCAAGTTATTGACTCATTCTATTACACTTTTAAAAATCTTTTCAGGTATTTGATCTAATTATCCTGAATCAAAATCACATCAACCATCACACTATAACCATAACTTCTCAAGCATATTAATGTGTTTTTTCTACAATACTATTTTTTTCTCTCAAAAATTTAGAATCAACCAAAAATAACCATGCAACAAAATAATTTATAATTTATAATTTTAACAATGCTCAGTTAAATATCAACCAAATATTTTTATAGAGCAAATATAAAAGAATCCATAGTGAAATCTAACTACCATATTTCTAACCAAGATATAGAGTACAACAAAATAAACATGCACACATATATGTTTACGTACACATCCTAAAAAGTTCATTGGAGAACACTAGTTAATATTTACATTATTTTTTCAATCTAAATAAAGTTCTACCTATTCTATGACAAAAAGAGTGCAACGTCAACTAAAGAGCTACTCATGTCTCAAGTGAGATGAACCTATAAGCAAACATACATAATAAAAGTTATATATCAAGATTATATATTTAAATCATAATAATAGGAGGTGCAAATTATTTCTTCTTATTAAACTAGTTCGGCAATGTTTTTCTTCTCATCAAATCCTCACACATGAGCTTAATTGTTGGTATCAAACACCCTTATATCCTTTACCACCCATAAACTGGGTTAACCATTCAATGTCGATATCAATCCCAAATCAATATCATTAGTTATCAGTACAAAGATGACTAATCAAAGGTATGCTAATACCAATTATCCTGGTATCATTAGCTTTCAATCCTTAGATGGCTAATCAATGTTTTTACTACACCGACACCAATATAACCCCACTGGTGTTATTAGCCTACATAACCTAGAACAACTAATCAAGTTCATGTTAATGTCAATATTAATGTGATCTTGTTAATATCATTAGTTTTTATAATCTAAAAAGGCTAATCAAATTCCATTTATTAATTTTCTTTTCATCATTTGGATTAAATGTCGATGATCATGAAATCTCATTGATATCATTAGCCGCCATAATCCAAAAAGAATAATTGAATCTTGTTTGCGTTACTGATCCCTCAAGGAAATGTCAATATTAGCCTAGCTGATATCATTAGCATCCACACAGTGGATGACTAATCAAGTCAAACGTTATTTGTTTTCAATTTCTTAACCTTATAGTACTTTTTGTATATTTATAGAGCTTAAAAAATTGAAATGCAACTTTAATATTGTTATATGTCATTAAGAATAAGAGCGGGACACTTACTTGTCTGGTGTGTTAATCTCGTACCCCTAATACCTTAGGGTCTGACCACAACAATATTCCTTTTCAAAACAAGATTATCACATTACCATCATTACATTAATTTTAAACCCATACCTCGATCCAAAGATAACATAATTTTATTTGTTGTATTAATACCTCATGACAGACCAATTGAAATCATTTATTTTTTTCATTATCAATCTTGGATGAATGGCCCTCAATATTATCCATAATTAGGCTCTTATTTTTTCATGATCAACGATCAACAATACAACAAAATTACACTTTCAAAAACACATTTTCATAACATTTACATGCATGATTATATTACTTTACCCTTCCCTTTTTAGGGCCAACTTGGCTGAATCATACACATTGGAACCAAGGGTTCCCTTCAATTTTTACACATTTAATTCATCAAATCCATTTACCATACACTTATTTAAACATTATTTAACTTGATTATCATGACAATTTAACCAATTTAATTCATCTGTATTTTCAAAAATCTTAACTAAGCCCTTCCTTAATAAGGGTATTGTATTCCCTTTGATTTCTAAACAAATTAATCATTTGCCTACATTTCATTTACTTCCATTGTCATTAGTTAACACAATTTTCAAATCATTTTAACTCAAAAACTCTAATTCTTCTCTACTTTTTTAGGTTGAACCACATGCAACAAAAAAAGGGCATGCATTTTCTTCAAATTTCATCAATTGGTACTTTACCCATTCCTCATATATTTATATTAACACATTAATAGGAGGGTTAATTCTCCTTTCAATTATCTCAATTCATGCATTACCTATATGTTAATTACTCATATTAACACAGTTCTATACAAATTACATAACAATTTCATCAATTAATCTTACCTGTATTCTTCAAGTCTTGATTGAAACCTTGTTAATGGTGGGTGGATTTTCTCTTCAATTCTTCCAATTAAACCATTGCATATTCATTTTTCATGTTCTTAAAAATCATTCAACCATAAAAGCATCAACCTAAGCAACCTAATATCACAATTCAAGTTCACACCTACACTAACATTTTCATTCTTTCATACTATACAAAATCTACGTAATTAATCATCTTGGAGGAGTTTATTACCTTTATTGAAAGAAGATTCAAGAGAATTTCAAAAGAGAAAACTTAGTTCTCTTCACTCTTCACTTTCACTTCTAATTTCTCTAAAACCCTCACTTCCAAATCATGTTCCTCCCTCAATTGCTTGAATTACATTTCTTAATCCCTTATAAACCCTTCTAAAATTCTTAATCTAAGAGCTTAAAAGAGTTTCTTGATGAAACATTTGGTGAAAAATTGAGAATTTCCTCCCTTTCTTTGTTCTAGCATTTGACAATCTTGGCTTCCATAGGAAGTTGAATAGCTATTTATATAGGCTATATTTTTTTTTAATTTATACATTGGCTCTGATTTCCTCTAAATATAACAGTGCCTTAAATTTAATTTCTTAATTATACAAACATTCTTTCTCTAATCGCTTCCAATTTCAGCCATACCTATACATTTTTAGGTCCTTAAAATCTTATTTTAACATTGTTGTATTTTTTTATTTTATTTTCCAATTAATTTGTATTGTGCCCATATCAAATTTATATTTCTAAAAGTTTTCAACCAAGGTTTACATCAATGCTATATTAGTCTTTGATTTCCTTCATCCATTCCCTTTTCATCTAACATAATTTTTTCTTAACTTTAATTTAACCCATTTTATCTTTGGGTTGAATTTTAATATATTACCGACTCAAAAAAATTTTATCGAGGATTTACTGTAATCTACTTCCAAAACTTGTTTCACATATGCAAATAATTTTTAACAAGAACATGATTTAAAAAAAAGTAAAAATGTGAGGTGATGGACACCTACCTTGTGCTCAAGTGAAGTGCGTTCTTAACAAGTCAGGTTTCACCATGAACATTCCCCTCCAGAACTTTTGTTATAAGTGCTCCTAATAAGTCAAGTCTCACTCTAGACATTTCTCCTACAACTCTCAAACAATAACAATTAAATATTATTTTAGCCAAATACACACTCAATTATTCATTTAACAACCAATTCAGCTTAAACACATAAATACACAAGTCATCACATGCATTTGCCTAATCTTAGCCTATTTTGAGCATTAGCAACATGTACATAATGAATCTATTTTTTCAATTTAAAATTTTACCATAACACTATTTTGCATTCGATACACAATTTAGCATTTCAATATTATAATTTCACATTTAAACACCCAAGTTAGAAATTTTATATTACCAATTTCATATTAAAATAAACAATTCAATTCAACATCTCCATATTACTAATT
>Ga0325405_1004876_pt1 | contig 13646 bp, 8 predicted proteins | sample PopdelMetagenome_21_FD_205663 | JGI IMG/M metagenome (GOLD analysis project Ga0325405, IMG submission 205663) | Populus deltoides microbial communities from Bellville, Georgia, United States - Xylem-Control-R2 | ecosystem: Host-associated > Plants > Phyllosphere > Stem > Wood/Secondary xylem... | reverse complement strand
GAAGAGCTTGACTCTAAAAAGTTGTTTGTAATAGAAGAATGACTTTTGAGTGATAAAGGGTGTTGTTAGCCAACATAGATTAGAACCTCCAAAAATTAAAAGGGAAATTAGAAAAATAGAGTCGCTACCTAGTTTCTAAGAAAACTAAGAATTCTAAAATATGCATTGGTTCCAAAGATTCATATAAGGCATCATTTATGATTAACAGAGGATAAACATCATCCTTACCACATGCTTTCCAACAAAAGGTTACCTTTTTTATGTGTATTTTGTCTTAAATTCATTTCATGCCATTAACTAACCTAATTAATTTTCAAGCTTTATTTGAAATAAATTTGACATTGGTTCCTAAATCTAAAAGACTCATCGACTTGTCCATTCATAAAAAAAAATTAACATCCATCCCTAAGAATATGAGAGTACCTGACTAGGTTATTCATAAAAAATACTGACATTCAAGATAATTTTGATATTCATCCCTAAAAATAGAAAACTCATTGATTAGGTCATTCATGAAAAATTCAACATCCATCTCTAAGAATATAAGACTCATCAACTAGACCATTCATGAAAAAATCGGCATACATCCCTAAAGATATGAGACTTGTTGACTAGGTCATTTATGAAAAATTTGATGTCCATCCTATAAATAGGAGACTCGTAGACTAAGCCATTCATGAAAAAATCAATGTTCATCCTTAAAGATAAGACACTCGTCGAGTAGGTCATTCGTGAAAAAATTAACAAATGTTCCTAAAAATAAAAGACTTTTCGAAATAATTTTTATTCTTGTTGGAAAAATAAATATTTACACACGCGCGCACGCACACAACACACACACACACACACATATATATGAAAAAAGGTGACAACATAATTTTATGAAATGATAATAACATTATCATGAAACAAGAAAAAATAAAATAAAATAAAAATACATGAGTGAAATGTTGTCAATTTTCAAAAATAAATTATTTTATACACATGTATATGTAAATAGGCAACATCACAGTTTTACCTAATGAAATGAATGTTATTTGAGAAGCAAGTAAAATAAAATAAAATGCATAAGTGAATAGTTACCGATTTTCAAAAATGAATTTTCTCACACACATGCACATGTAAATAGGCAACAACAGAGTTTGACCTAATAAAATGAACATAATTTTAAAGTCAGTAAAATAAAATAAAATCAAATCAAAATAAAAAAAAAATACATGAATGAAAAGTTGCTAATTTTTAAAAATAAAATTATACCAATGAAGTATTGGTCTAGCGGTTAAGACACCGCTATATCCCTGCAAAGGTGAGAACACAAGTTCGATCCCCAGGAAGTGCACTTATTGGGAGGGATAGTCACGAACCCTGAACGAGACTAGTCTCACCCTTTAAAAAAGGTGTGAGAATACCTGAGTTAGCACAAAAAAAAGGCAACATTACAGTTTTACCAAATAAAATCAAAGCTATTGAAAATCCAATAAAAAAAGTAAAATAAAAAATACATGAGTGAAAAGTTACTGATTTTGAAAATAAAATTTTACACGCTTATACCTTAGTAAAAATCGGAAAGGAAAGCATCCTCTAAAATTTAAAAATAAAGACATATTTATAAGAGTCTTTTATGACTTGATCACAAGAGTCTCATGATGGTAGGGTTTTGCTCAAATTTTGAAAGGAAAGTGAGATGGTTATATACAAAAAAAAATTATGAGAACTAGCTAAATGCTTATGTAAAGACCTGGAAAACAAAATTATTATAATGAAATTAACGAGGGAAAAATTATCCCAACTAATTAAGGTGAATATTTACCTCATGGGGAAGATAGTAGATAGGGGAAAATAAAATAAAAGGTTTGTGCATGTGTTATTAAAAATTAAATTACAAAAATACCTGGAAAAAATAAAAAATATAGAAAGGCAATCGTGATGTAATGTTTTATTTGTAATGACTTATTTATGTGTTGAGTAAAAAAGAATGAAGGCAATAAATTAATGAAATGAATAATAATAAGAAGTGATGGAAACAAGAGAAGTTACCAAATTTATTGGCATCCATGAGGGGATTGCTAGATCAATGACAATTAGAAGGATTTTTGGATTAATTGACATTTGTAAAGGGATTTTTAATTTAATTAGGCATCCATAAGGGAATTATTGGGTTTATGATATTCGAAAGAATTGTTGAAGATGATGGTAATCATGGAAGGATAATCAAAATAATATTGAAGTAATGTGTTCTTCAATTAAAGATGTTTATAAAGAATTTCCAATAAGATGTATTAAAGCATCAAATATGTAAGATTGTAAAATTATTAAAGAGTGAGAGATATCTTACATGAAGTCCAAGAGTGGTTTTTAAAGGATAAAACTCATTTTGGTCATTACTCACTAAGAATAAAATAAGAATAGGAAATTTTTCTCTTCCAATGTTCTTCTAAATGTTAAAAACAACTTGATTATTAAATAAGTCATGGATGATTAAAGATCTTTCAGCTTACATTAATTTCTTGAATTTTTTTTCTTATGTGGAGTAAGCGTAGAAATTATGTTGGCTAATGGGTTAATCGGGATAATGAGGACAGTTCTTATATTATTGACACTAGTTTTAATCATCTGTTATCATAATAACAAGATCAACTTTACAATATTTTTAGATAAATATCACACTTATATAACTTTATAATAATAATACACTTTAATAATAATTAATTAAAATCAAATTATGATTGTGTGTGTCTATATAAACATAACCAATGGGGCAATCAGGATAGTGGAGGCAGCTGGAGTTGTAAGTGTGATAGTGTTATTGACTCTAATTTTAGTCATATGTTATAACAATAACAAGATTAACCTGACAATGTCTTTAGATAAACATCACTTATATAACCTTATAATAATAGTACACTTGAACAATAAGCAAATTATGATTGTGTGCGTACACAAACATATATATACACTCGCAGGTATATGTGTGGATGAAATAGAATGACATATGAAGTTGTATTATAGAAATTATGACAATTAGTCTTACAACTAAAGTTTCTTAGTTCGATCTTAGGCAACAATAATCATTCACGCACGCGCTCACACACATATATGTACTTGTACAAGAAATCAAATGTGTGTAGGCCTGATCCTTTCCTTTTTTTCTTTTTTTTCTTTTTTGCCCCTAGAACCCCTAGAAAAAACTTTAACGAGTTCACTTACTTTACGACTTTGACATGGTTCGTGAATATTATTATAATGTTTTTTGAATTCTAATAATTTGTTTTCAATTATTATACATCTAATATGAAATAATAGTTTTAGTAATGAATCTTTCTTGAAAACTTGATTCAAATTATTTTTTTATTCCTAAAAATTTAAATAGATTTTTAACATGATTTTATCACATACATAATTCGTTTTAGCTTTTAATCACACATAAAATATGAACATATTATTTTAATATTTTGTTAGCTTACTTCAACAATCACAAATGTTTTTTTTAAGAGAATCAAAGATTTCATTTAAAATTATTGAGTTCACTGAGATAAATAAGAGTTACTTCAATAAAAAAAATTTCTTGATGAAAAACAAAATTCAAAACATTTGTATTAGCGAGTTTATAATAATGTCAAAGATTTCCTAAAACCTGAACACTGTTTTAAGTTTGTAAAAATTTTGATCACCACACTAGTTAAAAAGAAAGCTAAATGGCGGGGGGATTTCAAAGTAACTCTAGACATAGATTATTGTGGATTGTGACAGTGAAATTACCATTTTACCCTTTAGTGACTTAAATTTAAGCCTTCGGTTTAGGGGCGTTTGGGTCTTTTCATCTAGCTCAGTGATCATTGGAAGATTGTTTGGGGGTGTATGCATCTTTTCAGATTTTTTTGATTTCCATGTACAATAAAATAATGCTTTTAGCATCAGAAAAGACAAAAAAGAAGCTGCTTTTAGGGGTATTTTGGTTTTTTTACATAGATATTTTGTGTAATTAAGAGGACTATGAGGGTGTTTTAGTATTTGTCACGTTTTATTTGTTATTTTTTAATCGAAAAGCTGTTGGCGCGTTTTCCTTACGCCCCAGCAAATAGGCGGCGCCCGCACCAAATTTGACCATCTGTCATCTAACTAGATGTGCAGTCGTGCCCTCTAGCACATGGTGTGACACGTGTAGACAAATAATGATTGGATTGCCACCGGTAATTGATTGTTTGTGTTTTTTCTTTATTTTCTCTCTTCTGACAACTAAAGTACACCATTGTCCTCTTTGTTTGTTGTTTGTCAAATAAAACGTGTTTATCATACCCATATACCTTAGGTTTGGCATGGTTGCGAGACTCAAGCGGCTTGGATCTGGCAACCCTGTGCAAGTGTACTGCGGACCAAGATGCAGTCCACTATAGAGTTGCATAATGGATTTTCCAAGCTCTGAAGGCTTGGGATGGGGCTAACGTTGTCTTTTCACAGAAAGTTAAATTATTATTTTGCCATTTGGTTGAAAAAAATTAACGCCTTAGTTGTAGGAGTATTTCAGTATTTTTCATAAGCCGATTGGTCATTAAACGTTTGGGTAGGGGTATGGTAGTCTTTTCATGTTTATTTGCATAGTAAAAAGACTATTCTACCCCCAAGGTTAACAAAATTAAGACATGTTGCCCAAGGGTTTTTGACATTTCACAAATTGTTAAATAGTTAAAATACATGTTTAGCCTTGGAAAAGATAAAAAAAAAAAATAAGCTTTACATATGCGGGTATTTTTGTTCTTTCACATTATTTTTTTGTGTAATTTTCTATAATCATAGGAGACATTTTGGTATTTTTAAATTGTTTTATGATTTTTAAATTCAAAAAGCTGCTCCAAAACCACATTTACTTTGGTCTGGCAAACACGTCAGACCCAAATAATGTGGGTCAGACATGCTTATCAACGTAAGTCTCGCATGTTTGCCAGACTCAAGGTGTTTGGGTTTGGCAACCCTGTGCAAGTGTATTATAGACCAAGACATAATTCATTGTAGACTTGCACAGTGAATTTTTCAAGCTCTGAAGGCTTGGGATAGGGCTAATGTTGTTTTTTCACATAAAGTTAAATTATCACTTTGCCTCTTTTTTGAAAAAAAATTAAAGCTCTAGTTGTACGGATATTTTAGTATTTTTCATAGGTTGATTGATCATTAAACGTTTGAACGAGGGGTATGGTAGTCTTTTCATAATTATTTGTATAGTAAAATACTATTCTACCCTTAAGGTTAATAAAATTAAGACTAGTTGCTCAGAGGTTTTTTTTTCCTTTCACAAACTATTAAATTGTTAAAATACATCTTTAGCCTAGGAAAAGATAAAAATTAAGCTTTGCATATAAGAGTATTTTTGTTCTTCCACACTATTTTTGTGTAATTTTCTATAATCATGGACATTTTGGTATTTTTGATATTGTTTTATTATTTTTAAATTTGAAAAGTTGCACCAGACCCACGTTTACTTGGGTGTGGCAAACATGTCATATCCAACTTACCTAGGTGTCAGACCTAAGTAACGTGAGTCTAGTATGATTGTCAAACTGAAGGCTCTTATGCTAACATGGTTGTCAGACCTAAGTCACTTAAGTTTAGCATGGTTACAAGACTCTTAACACTTGAGTCTAGCAAAGAGTTGAGTAGAGGTTTAAAAATTAACTCATTTGGTTAGGTTGAATAACATTACTAAAATATTCTTCACACTCTTAATATTTTTTATATTAAAAAAAATGATATTGACCTGCTATAGAGCGCAGACCAATATACTAGTATAATCTAAAAGAATATGCAAACAAACACCATATTGGTTGTTTTATTTATTTGTTTATTTTTCCTTCTAGTGATTGATTGCATTTTAATTTGTAAGCACCTAATCACTCTTTTTAATATTATTAACGGAATTTCTATCTTTAACAAAAACAAAAAAGAAAGAAGACATCAATTAATTGGACAGTATTGTAAGATAACATTTTCTAATACAATACATTATATTACTTGCGCACTTTTGTTTATGTAAAGCATTTATTAAAAAAAATCCCAAATTAATAAAAGAAAGAGGAGTTCTGTTTTCTCATATCCCTTTGCTCGTTCGTTTATTTTATTATTCAAATTAAAAAGAAAAAACCTAAGAAAATTGAGATGTTAGGTGACCTGGCCTATTGAACATCAGTTGATCTCGTGGACCCAACATGAAAACAAGAACTGCATTTGGATTTGGAGCAAAGCAAACTATATGAAAGTCACTATCATTACAATTACGAGTAAAAAACATTTTGGTAAAAAAATATAGGTGAAAAAATATTTAGGAATCTAGCATATTTGATGGAGTTGTCTATAGCATATGCAAGACCTGCGACTTAATAATTGCATATTTTTTTTATCTACAACTCGAGTTTAAAATGCCAACAACAACACTCTAGTCGCAAATGTTATCTGTGACCCAACTAAGAGACTCATCCTTGGACAATTTCTTCTACCATTAACTCCTTGCCCTAAAAAATCACAATTCGAACAATTCAAATAATCAATTTTTCAACATCAAAACACAATTTACATAAGTAACACATAACATCTTCAATCATGAGTAACAAAATTAGACTGGCGATTAACATAACATAACATTCTATTAAAATTAAACTAACTATACATCTATTCATAATTTTCATAACATATAATAACATGTAACTATATCTAATAATCGTCTCATTACATGGAAGAGCATAGAGCACTCATGGACGGGTCTGAAGTATTACCCTAACTCGTTCAAGTCAAAGACAAGAATGTAATATCCATGTGCATGTGAGGAGGACTAAAATCATCTTAACTCATGGATGGGCCTAAGACGCTTGTGGATGGACCTAGGAAACTTGTGGATGGGTCTAGGATGCTTATGGATGGACAAACATCCCCAACACTCACATGATAAGTAATTTCATCTTTCACTAATACCACTTCAAAACGCTTAGCCTCCCTAGCTTCTTGAAGTCCACCATAATATAAATTGAGCGTAGTGTTAGCCATATTTTGTCTCATTTCATTGATACCTTCATGAATAGTCATTGCTATTTTTTGAGCCTCTCGTACTATGTAATAAATCTATATACATACATTCAAGACTAATTAGTAGTCATCATTCATAATAACATGAACAATATTTTAATAAATGTTGCATGTAAAACAATATTACATCCTAAACAATTTGTCTCATATATTAGGGTGTTTAATGCATTGGATAACATGGACACATCGGGAATTGTGACCAGGTAAGTATAATGAAACAATGTATAATGGACAAATACCATCTCATATAGGTATCTACGTCAATCATCGGATGTCACCCTTCAAAAACATGTTCTCTCCTAACATCCCAAAGATCTAGGTATGATGTATGAATCACCAACCAATTCCTCTTGCGCTTAACTTGATGACTAATACTATGCAGCTCATCACTGGTATCAATATAATATGGTATATGCTAAGATAGTTCAAATTATCGCATTACCCGATTTGGGCAATATATCTTAACAATGTTGAAGCAGTGCAATAAAACATATGTTAACTAAAGGTAAGATCTCTCATGGCATATAGGCGAAGCTAAAAGTATCAGTTCCTCTGTATATGACATCCATATAACTTATCAGAACATATGAAAGACTTATGTTAGATAACAAATTGAAACTAAATAATTTATTTTTAAATAACAAAAAATACATTATATTTGTAACATATACATGATATAACTATTGTGTGTCCAAGTTATCCTAGTAGAACTCGTGGTCATTAGCGGGATTTACCATGAAATATCTAGCCCCACACTATTTGACAATTTAAAATGCTACAAAGTTAACTCATTTTTTACATTCAATTTACATAAATAGCATCTTGATTGGAATCAATTTTATTTTATTATTACCTAGAACAAATGTATAGTCGCCTCTCTGAGTGATATTGTCAAACATATTGTTACCCCAACTCCCTAGACATCCGATATAAATATGCTCTCATGACTAGAGTTATATTAATCAACATTAACAATTTTAAGTTAGTATTTAAAAATTTCATTAATTCTAACAATCAACGAATTTAAAATAATTATACATGAAGAAATAATAGACACTCAACAATTTGTTTTCTCTTTTTAGACATACTTTACATAGTTACCAGTATAGATATGGAAGCACTGCCCTCTAACTGTAATTAGAAATAACCCAAAACTACTCAAGTAGTGTAAGAAAGAATAGTGGTACTGCATTACTAGTAGTACTCATGAAATTAAGACCTCCAAACATATATAATATGTATGCTTGAGCATACATAATCAACTAGTCCTTTTTTGTATTTGTTGAGGGTTTAACCATGTTAATTTGATACAATCATCCCTATAAGTATTAGTTAAGGCACTCATCATAACAGACGATCACATAAAGCATATATATTAATCGACCATCCATGTCCAATCATAGGGGCTCCATCTATTAGAAGAACAGTCAACTTGATGACATCTTGAAGTGTCGGTGTCATCTCACCACCACATAGATGAAAGATGTGTGTCCCGCACCTCCATTGCTCAACTAAAGCCATAATCAATGTGTAGTCAAGACGCATGTCACACAACTAAATAATCTTTAAAAGAACCAACATCGATTACTAATTGGTGGACACACTCATGCATCTCCATCAATGTATGCTATCAAGGTGTTACAAGATCATTACCTTGAAAATCAAGTAATTTAGTTATTTAAACAATTAAAGTTGTTCAAATTTAATAATTTATAATGCTTAATTAAAATAGTTATTTAAAAATGCTATTAATCTAAAGATCTAACATCTCCTCTCCAAATATCATCATAGCAATGTTGATCCTGCATATATAGAAATGACCTATCATCAGGATCTGCCTCAACAACCAGGTGGTCTTGTCTGTCAACACTCTTAGAAATTGTAGAACCTCCTCTAGTTCAAACCATACCTTCCTCGAGGTCCTGTATCAACATATTATTAGCCTTTATAATACAATTGAACATCCATGTACCTAAATTAAAAACAATAATTGAATTTTACATAATTTAGAGCAAATATTAAAAAATAACATATGTTATCTAGTTTCACAAGTTTTTCTGTTATATCCCCTTTAACCGAATGATTAGTACTTAAAAGTGCATTTTTATCAAGGTTTTATATTATCATTTTGCACTTGAAGTATCAATAAATCATTAACCAGAGCATGTTTTATAATAACATGTCTAATAATATAAGATAACTTTAATTTATAGTAAATGTTCATCTTAAATGTAGGCCTATCATATAAATCAAATGATTGATTGATGAGTTCAACTACTGAAATTGAGAAGATAAAGAGAGGGTTAAGTTTAGAAAAGAGATGCTGGTTTAGCCCAAACTCGAACACTGTTTAGTCGGTCATATCTGGAGCTGTAGATATTGGATTTCAATTTCGTTTATATGGCTACAAGCTAAGACATAGGCATAAAATATTCATGGGATTCCAAAACTCAATTTTGCTGTTTGGAAGTCCAAATCTTAGCAACAACGGAGAAGTCAGAATCTGTCTTACAACCCAGATATTGTTCAGTGTTCAGCCCATATCTCGAGTTCTAGAAGTCCAAATGCACCGATTCTTTTTTTGTTGGAAAGCTGAGAAAATTTCCTAGAACTTTCATGTGGACAATATGTTCAAATTCGGACGTTAGAAATGGCGTTTTGTTCAGACAAGAAGATAAAGATTGTCACCAAGTCAAGATGTGGCCACTCACTCAACAATTAGTCATCAAATCAATAGTTCTGAATTTTGGCCTATAAAAGGAGGCATTTGCCATGCATTTAGGCGTCTTGGTTTTCAGATCAAGATCATATTCTTGCTCTCTTTCTTTATGTTTTTGTAATGCTTAAGTTTTGTTTATATTAATCTCTTGTTTATACTTTTCATTTCCTTTTCTTTACTTAGTTAACTTATATCTTATTTATGTTCTTATCTTGTTTATTTATGTTTCTCTCTTTTATTATGTTTAGCTAAGTTTATTATGTCAATGTGAAAAGGTTACACTAATGGTGTAAGAATAAGTATAGTATAAACTCAACATGGATTTTAATGTTTATATTAATCTCTTGTTTATGCTTTTCATTTCCTTTCCTTTACTTAGTTAATGTATATCTTATTTATGTTCTTATCTTGTTTATTTATGTTTCTCTCTTTTATTATGTTTAGCTAAGTTTATTATGTCAATGTGAAAGGTTACACTAATGGTGTAAGAATAAGTATAGTATAAACTCAACATGAACTTTAATGTTTGATACTAACATGTTTTGTATTTGTTATCTTGTTCACTTTTAATACTTTGCTTGTTAAATGGTTAATCTAGATTTATGTTGTATAACCCTTGGTACAAGAAATACTTGGCACTTTCGTAGCCCAACCGTATGGTATAACCGACACCTGTGCTATGAAAGAAACTTGATTTGTTGTTAACATAAGTTATAATCATGAATACCTGACAACATTTACAAGTATTACCATTCTTCAAATAAGATAACTAATGTAATCATGTTAACAATTTATAATCTGATTGGAACCTCCTTTGTGTGTGTTTTTCAGTTGAGAAATAAAAAGATTTTTATACTATACTTGTTTGAAATACCATTAGTGGATCCTCTAACCTTGACAATTATTTTACCCTTGTTAAATCCTTACATCAATATCACATCTCAAAGCTCTCTTCAACCCCTTTTCTATTATTATCTATTTCTTTATTTGTAGTTTATACAGTTAACCTACATGTGGTTGGACCCTGATCTTGCTGGGTTATTTATTACTTCGACACTCCTGCACTTCGGAGAAGACATCAACTCTTTGGTTGTGTCAAGTTTTTGGCACCGTTGCTAGGGAGATAAATTCTTGAATAAATTATAATACTTATTTTATTTTATTTTTCACTTTTTATTTTATCTAACTTTGTTTCTTTTGTTTTGTTTTGTTTCCTTTTCTTTCCTTTTCTTCCTTTTATTCTCTTCCTACACGTGCATGAGAGTGTGGTCACGTACATTAAGTGGTAGACTTTGTAGGGTATCCTCATTATTTTCAGAAAATATGACCGAAGAAGATAACCAGTCGCTTCATAATGAGAATAATCGTGTTAGAACACTTAGAACCCACATAAATCCCACAAGAACAAGTGCGCCCTCATGCATAGTTTCCCCCCTGATGCATCTCATTTTAATTTTAAGCCAGACATTATTCAACTTTTACCTTCTTTTCATGCCTTAGATCTAGAAAATCCATACTTGAATTTGAGAGAATTTGAGGAGGTCTGTAACACCTATAATGACTTAAATTATAGCATGAACACCATCAAATTAAAGCTTTTTCTTTTTTCATTAAAAGATAAAGCTAAAACATGGCTACAAAATTTGAGACTAGGATCCATTCGTGCTTAGGATGAAATACAACAATAATTTTTAAAGATGTTTTTTCCGTCTCTTAGAACAAACTCTTTCAAAAGACAAATCACCACTTTCACTCAAAAACCAGGAGAAACATTTTCCCGATATTGGGATAGGTATCGAGACTTGCTTAATACTTGTCCTCATCATGGTTTTGAAACATGGAGATTGGTTTCATATTTTTATGAAGGGTTAACACCTAAAGATAGAGAAATGATGGAATTGATGTGCAATGGAACTTTTGAAGATAGAGACCATAATGAAGCAATGGAGTACCTAGACTTGCTAGCTGAAAATGCTCAAAATTGGGACACTACAGGCACTTATGAGGCACCAAGTAAAACTCAACCTCATACATCTAGTGGAGGAATGTACAACCTTAGGGAAGATCATGACCTCCAACCTAAATTTGCATCTTTAGCTGGAAAAGTAGAGGCACTAAAATTGAAAAAGAGTGATCAATTAAAATTTGTTCAAGAAATTGTATGTCAAATCTATGAAACCAATGAACACTCAACAAATGATTGTCCAAATTTACCCTCTTTTAGGGAATGCCATCATGAACAAGCTCATGCTTTAAACAGTTTCCAAAGGCCTAATCATAAACCATGCTCACAAACGTATAACCCTGGTTGGAGAAATCATCCAAATTTCAGTTGGAAGAGTGATGCACAAACTTCACAACCACCATTTCAAGCACACCATAATTTCCAAAATTCTCATGGATATGCACTTCCTTATGCTCCACCTCCTAGAAAAAATCTTGAGGAAACATTGCATGCATTCATTGAAAAGCAGGAGACAATCAACACTCAAAATGTTCAAACCATGACAGATCTAAAAGATGCTCTTGCAAAATTCATATTTATTCTCAGTTTTCAAGAGAAAGGTAAGTTTCCATCTCAACCACAGTAAAATCCAAAGGGGCAATATAATACAAATGCAAGTAGTTCTGAAAGCCAACACATAGATCAAGTCAAATCAGTCATCACTTTTCGTAGTGGTAAGGTTATTGAAAAACCCATTCTTGAACCTTGTGAGAAAGATGATGAGTCAATCTTTGAGGGTAAGGAAGGGGTTGAATTTGAACATTGCAAAGAAAAGACTGATTCCCTGCCAGCACTTCCATTTCCTCATATCATGACCAAACAAAGGAAAGTCAATCATAACACTAAAATCTTTGAAACTTTCAAATAGGTAAGGATCAATATACCTTTGTTGGATGCTATTAAACAGGTACCTTCTTATGCTAAATTTTTGAAAGATTTAGGCACCGTGAAGAGAAAACTGAATGTGAAAAAGAAAGCCTTTTTAACCGAAAAAGTAAGTGCCATTCTTCAAACAATAATGCTTTGAAATATAAAGACCCTAGTTGTCCTACAATTTCATGCTTTATTGGAGAACATAAAATTGAAAAAGCTTTACTTGATCTTGGAGCTAGTGTGAATTTACTTCCATATTTAGTTTTTCAAAGTCTCAATCTGGGTAAGTTAAAACCAACTTCTGTAACTCTTTTACTTACTGATAGATTTGTAAAAGTGCCTAGAGGAATAGTTGAGGATGTGTTAGTACAAGTTGATAAATTCATTTATCATGTGGATTTTATTGTCTTGGATACACAACCTGTTGAAGCATGTAATTCATTTCTTGTTATTTTAGGACGTTTGTTTCTTGCAACTTCTAATGCATTGATTAATTGTAGGAATGGACTGATGAAGATATCATTTGGAAACATGACATTGGAGATAAATATTTTCAACATTTACAAGCAACCTGGACATGATAATGATTTACAAGAAGTAGATCTTATTGAAGAATTAGTTTATGATCAATTTGAATCTACCTTGAGTAAAATTGAGTTTGATGAATCTAAAGAATTGCAAATGATTTATTCTTAGGAAGAAATCAAGGACAAGAAAAGCACTGAAAATGTTAATATGGATCTTTTATCAAGAGTGATGTTGCGATATCGCAGTCGCACAAATTAATTACCCTAGCTTCAAACACAACACACAAGATAATATAGAGCAAGCAAGGGGTCGATCCCACGAGGAAGATCAAGTCAGATTTTTATGCTAGATGATATGCAATTTGGGGGGGTTTGGACGTTATCTAGGCTAAAGCAAAAGAAAACAGAAAACTATCAAACGAAATTTAATAAAATCAGAAAATTATCAAGAGAA
>Ga0325405_1004875_pt1 | contig 13646 bp, 11 predicted proteins | sample PopdelMetagenome_21_FD_205663 | JGI IMG/M metagenome (GOLD analysis project Ga0325405, IMG submission 205663) | Populus deltoides microbial communities from Bellville, Georgia, United States - Xylem-Control-R2 | ecosystem: Host-associated > Plants > Phyllosphere > Stem > Wood/Secondary xylem... | reverse complement strand
TCTTCTTCAGCCACGAGCTAAGTTCATCAATCTCTCTCCATCCCAAAGTCATCTAATTCAGATATAAAGAATTTGATCATAACAATGAAAAAGAAGTAAATCTCGTATTATCCTAGAGTTTATTAAACTCCGGTTGATTTAATGAGTCAATCTACATCTCTGCCAATCCAATAACTATATAAAATTAAGTTAGCTTGCCAAGTTTATTTATTAGATCAACCCAAAATATAATTAAAATATAGTTTAATTGCTACTTGAGTTCGTCATCTAGTGGGAAAAGAGTTTTGTTCCTTTTTTTTATTTAAATTCGATATTTTTTATATATACCCGTCACTACCTATGATGTCTTACCTGTTTATTTAACTTATAAAGTGTTTAGTAAATCTAGAAGTTAGTTGAGAGTGTTTAGTGAATCTAGAAATTAGTTCTGATGCGTGTAAACTGGTTTGAATATTTTGAATTATAAAAAATAATTAAATAAAAAATATTTAGAATAATACAACTACTTCATCTAGATTAATTCGTCGGGGGGAGTTAAATAACTTTAATTTTTATTATTTTTATATTTTCCTTTCACCGTTTACCTTTTATTTTTTAAGAAATAAATCTCGCCAATTATGCCTTGACATGATTGCATTCAGCTTGAATATTGTTTTAGTTCTTTGTATAAAATCGATATGGTTTCAAATAGCCAATGAAAGACCCACTTGGAGCTTGCACTGAAGAGATTCATTAAGGCCCAAACTACATCGTTTTCGTTTCTTTTTAACCTCACAACTCCCAAGACACGTACAGCACTTTCTCCTCTTCACCTGCCTTTATTTGCATGGCGCCCGGCTCCACGAAAATGTTTCTTTTTTGTGTTACCATGTGTTTTTTAAAAAACACAAAAACGCAGAAGTTATCCCACTGGTCTCCTCGTGTTTCTTTAGAATCTCTTTCTGTATAATCTTCTTCTGGCTTGCAGCTCCATGTCTCCATGGCTTTCTTTGATCGGCAGGCATATTAGCTCTGGCTGTGGCTACAAGTCGATCCCATAGATTTATGCCTGACAAGTGCAATATCCGGTGGTAATAGGTTACGAAATTCTTCTAACAGAGGGTTTATAACACAGAGTTAAAAACCATTTTCATTCAAGGCCATGAATGGATTTCTTGTTTACTTTGCTGACGATCAGACCAGAACGAGGAGCTACCGTTTAAGTGCATCGTAAATAAGCAAAGAGCGTACAAGTCCTGTCTTCTCATGATCTCCAGGAGCCCGTTTAAATATGAAGTAAGCCTCAACATCTTTCGAGGAAAAGTCCCCATCAAAGAGAGACGGAATCCTTTCGAAAGAAAAACATATACGATAAAGATGACCGAGAGTTAAGTCCCCACCATATCGTTTTCGTTTTTCTTATACACAATCTGCGCATAGGTGTCACAGTTTAGACAGCTACTCGATCGTGTTCGAGAAGATGCATGCATGATCTCCACATCTGTATTGGATCTGCATGCATGAGAGCTTACACATGGAGAAAGACACCATTTTCAACCCAAAAATCTAGATTATTGGATCATGGATTCATCTTATATACAAGCTTCTTCTTTTTCTCCATTCATTTTCAATGTAAAACAGTCGCCACTCACATGTATACGTACCCAACAGATATCTCCCTGATACATGAACCCAATCCATTCAAACACAACTCCCCCTTCAGCAGAACAATTCGAGTGCAGTATTCAGAGCTTAGTTCTTTTTACTTGACTACGGGGAAGCAAATAACATCATAGAAGTCTAACCACAACCATCACCTGTCCCAAATGGGCTCTATCTTAAATACAAAAGGGTGTGCATCACCTCCAATCCAAAAGCCTAAACCTACTGGATCATGGATCCATCTTATATATATAAGCATCTCTCCTTTTCCATTCATTTTTAATGGGGGAATAGTTACCGCTTAATTGCTTCTATATCGATATAGGTTTGCACGAATAGATGTAAACTTCGAGTCTAGCATGAGGTACATCTCTACGCACAACCCTCTCTTCATCTCGAGATTTATTTGTTTCTACCACCAAGATACCAAGATCTTCACGAATCCCTACAAAACTCATATTGAGTTGTTCAAAGAGATGATCAAGCCTCCGCTAGCTCATGATGTCTCAACGTCATTTTTTGGATTCACACAACGTCCCAGACGACTTGCACCCCTGATCCAGGTCACCGGAGTGATTGCTATCTAACATGCTTTGATATCAAATGATGCTATGGATAACAACAGGATAATGGGGTTTGTTAATCATCAAAAATCTTCAAAACAAAGAGCATGGTCATATATAACGGTAGAGATACGCCAAAGATACCTCAATTTAATTTATTAATTCAACGTCTAGGCCTTTGCCACAAGGCTATTTCAACTGTTTAAATAGAATATTAAGAAGACTTTAACAATACTTAAACATAAAAATAGAATCTTAAAACACAAATCTCGTAATAATACTTACTTAATTAGCTAACTAATAATTCTAGAAAATCTTAATAATTAAAGTAAATATTACGTTGAAAATAATGAGATAAATATCCCATGTCACATTGCCTCTCCATTTGAGAATGGGTTAACCGAGGGTGCAGAACTTTCGCCATCCTTTTAACTGAGTGCATACGATAGGTGTTGTTTGCATAAAGCAAAGAGCTAGTTAAACTCTTGAACAAAAATCAAATGGCTCGAGAATTAGCAAGACAACTCCTGGGTCAGGAAAGGAGAACAGGCGTGATAGTATTGTAGCAATCAGATGATCGCCGCATTTGAAACTGTTAAATACTCGTTCGAGGAAGTTGTGATTGAATGAGCCTCACACTGAGGTGTTTATACATTATATGAACCCATAAGCCAGTAGCCTAGGCTTTTAAATCAAAATGTAGGAAAACTCTCACACATGCAGGTCAAAGTGTGGGCGAAAGTGACTCTTCAATGCATATCTCCCCAACATTGATTTCTTTCCCTGCAGTTTCTAGATTAACATTTCATTACGGACACTTAACTAGCGCTGCTACATCAGCTCGAGGCTATCTATGTTGATCATTAGGGTTGTCAGTTGGCATTTGTTATTTAAGATTAATATCGCTTCTGGGATTGATGCGTCAAAACAACTAATCCTAATCTGTCAAAAAATCATCAAGAAGAAAAAGTGCGAGATCTGAATTATATCATTTGACCTGCATCTAACACTAGCTACAAGAGTAACATGTTTTACATCAATTAACTAACTGGGAATGGAAGCCCTGAAATGTGCACCATCTTCAAATCAGAGGATGGCATGCATATTCATGTTACTGCCTAAAGCACTTCACAAGATACCTAACAGAAAGCTCATGTGCCTGTGTCAGTCTTTCAACAGCCAGCTGCCTTGAGGAAGTTGTCAAAGGGACTTGCCGGAGGTAGCCTCATAGCCAAGAATTGGCCTACTGGCTTTGCGGCTTCCTTGATGTTTCCAACATCGCTTGTTATCTACATGTACGCGACCATGTCAAAATAACAGAGATAAAAAACAACACCAAGATATTTAAAAGAAATTAACCATTCACCGACTAGTAAATGCATCTGCAATTATCTAGTGTACAACAGTCAAGAGTAATGCCCTTTATTTGTAACTAGTTAACTAGTTCCAAGTATGCCCACTGGAAATGGAATAGATGCTTCATCAAGTTATTGCACAATTGTTCCCCGTGATAAACCAAGCAAAATTGAAAGTGACTTGTAACGGCTATAGTAAATTAAATGAAACAATCCAAGGCAATTGCTAAATATGAAACAGACTGACCTTCCAAGGTGCTAAGCATCCATTTGCTGTGAATGCTGGTGAGTGTCTCTCATTTGCTATAGTGTAATGAGTTTCATAGGTCAACCAGTTGGATAGCTTCTTTCTTGTGCCAGTGCCCAGATTTTCACAATGTCTAGCCATGGTGTCATATGGGAGAGGTGATGTGGAGACTGAAGTCCCTGCCACTTGACCTGCTACCTCGAGTGCCTGAAACCATAATACTTTTGAGTCTATATGCACGAGGAACAAATGCATATTTATAACATGGACTTAGTCAAAGTAGGGGGCATGATTTGGAGGGAGGGCATGGGATTACCGATTCTAAAAGCTGTCCAATGCTGATAACATGGGAGACAGAAGGGGATGAAGGAATTTTTGGAATGAAGCGGGAAAGGTCTGCAACAGATGCTTCACTTGTCACATCATCATCAACTAATGAATTCGTTGGAATATCCTGCAACAGAACAGTACTTACAGTAATTAGATTTCATTCATCATATCATAATGCATGTGAACCCTGAACAAAAGGCCTCCCTCTTGTTCTCAAGGTCAAAATATTCAAATTCAGCAGGAATACATTTGTGCTTATTTATACCATACCTCATCGAAGGAGAGTGACTCCTTGGAATGGGAAGCCATTTGATTGTGGTCCTCAAGTATTGATCGTGGACCATACATGAATGCATCATCAGGGGTAAATGGTTCTAACAATTGCTGAGCCAAGTCATCCACCTCCAGCTAAGAAGCACAAATAGAAATGTTACATGGAGGGATGGGGGGTGTTGTCTGTAAGATAATCAAGTGTGGTACCTCAGTAGTGGTAGATAGGGTCTGTAATATGATGTCCATTAAGACCTTGTCAGATTCAAAGATTTTGCTTTGCAGTTCAGAGAGTAAAGATGACGCTAATTGATTATCAGCAACAGATCCATATCCTCTCACATCTGCCTGAGCCTTTACATGTACTTGAAGGTCATCACTAATGCCAACATAAGGATCAACCTGATAAAGTAAAAAATGCATAAAGATGAATTTTTATCAGACTTGTTGCATGCGAGCTGAAATAAACTGTTTTCAGCTAGTTTTTACAACTTGAGAAGTTTAATCTTTAATATCTAGCAGACTCACATCATAAGGGAGCAACGACTTGAGCAAGTCATTCAACTCAGGAATTTGATATATTTTAGCTGCAAACATCAACATGCCTGTTGATAGTACTAGAATTGACCTCTGGCATGCTGGAGGTAACATTCCTGACAGAAGATAGTAGAAACATGTGCACATATATGTTAAACATATCAGAAGATTATAAATGATGTTAAATTTTCAAAAAGTTTCTCATAATCATTCATACCATTGTTTAAGTCTAAAGATAAATTTCTGAGAGAAAGAGGAAGCTGAAAGAAGCGGACCACAAGGTTGTCATTTGGGTTCTGCATCACAAGTTTGAGACAGTTATTGATCTTACTAATCTACAAAAACAATCATAGAAATACAAAACTTTGCCACAAAACTCATGCATTCTATCAGTTTCAAATGGCCCATCATGTTTTTACATGAATCACATGCATAGAGTCGTAACAGAGACCATGATCAGAGCAAGAAATCATAAGTAAAACTGACAACTCAGGATAGGCTTAATCTTCGATCGGGAGCTTTTACAAAAATGGATGTGATGCAACCTGAGCTGTTTACTACGACATATTTGTGCGTTCCTATTTCTGTATCACATTTGTTTGGGATGATTATCTTGGAAGTAATGCATAAAATAGGCTAGGTAACTCCAGGTTTTTATTCACCTCCAAGGGTGCTCTTATTTAAATCAGTGCCCTTGTTTAAATTAAAATTAGCAGTCTCCCAATTGGAGGCCAGAAGATATAAAAATGGAAACCAATAGAAAATTAATCAAGGAAGAAAGCAACCTTCAATCGCGAAGAAATAAGTGTCAATACAAAAGAATGAGCTATAGCTTCAATATTTGAGGGCATGTTATCTGGAAGGGTGGCTTGTATCCAGAAGGCAGACAGCAATTGTGCTATTTGATCCTCATTAAGCTTCATAATATGTGGTTCCTGTGCAAATCACACAACCATATAGATGTTAGCAACTCAATGAACTGGATTAGAAGTGTAAATGCACAATTAAAGAACCTGTAATGAACTGCTTACTGCCTCAGACAAGCTGGTTGTACTGGCAGTCCTATCAATAATAGAACTTATTTTGTAAAAATTCGGTGAATTCTTTCGGGCACGTCCTTGCTTCCAATCTTCTTCAACAACATCCCTTTCTTTATAACCATCATTGGCATCATTTCCATGCTTTTCCATTTTGGATCCATCTTTCTCTCTTCGGAGCTTTTCAAGTAGTGCTGAAATTGAATCAAATGCAGATGCAGTATCAGAATGCCATCCTTTTGGTTCACAAGTATAACCAGATCGCCAGGAAGCAGCTTCATGTAGGGGATGATTAGAACTTGGAATGAGAAGTGCTGAAAATATCTGGTGCGCTCCAACTCGCACCTTAACATCTGGATGCAGCATTGCTTTCAAAAGTTGGACAAGAAGTACTTCAGGAAAAACCTGCACAGAGATGTTTCTATAATTTCAGTAAGCTGTATCCCAACACAAAATTCCAGAGAGAGTTGTTTAATCACAAAAGAAATTGGATATGGATCCATTAGAAAAAAAACAAACTTATATCTAAAATTTATTAGAAAAAAACCTCTAGGAGCAGTCATCAGAATCATTCAACTGATATGCATGCATTCACAATTAATGTGAAACTTGAAATCAACATAAGGCAGCAGTTGTAAAAAAGAAATAAAGCATAGATATCAATACTGAAAAAACATTAAACTCCTCTAACCTGCTGTGAATGACAACTGACTGATGATACTGAGATCGTATGGGCAAGAATCATCAAAGATCCAATGGTTGCACGGGTAACAACTCCAGAAGAGGATGGAAGCTTCTCCAGTGCTATGGCCATAGTGTCAAATAGCGGTCGTGCATCACAAATCTAATAAACCAACACAAATTCAGGTCAGCTCTAGGTACAGTAGAAAGAAGCAACCAAATGTTCCTTGCATGCATCAAACTTACTCCTTTAGCAATTTCAAGTAAGCAATCTTCAATGGAATTCTGGAGTGAGATGTTCAAATTTGATTCTTGCTCTCCTGCAGATTCAACTGCAGCCTGAAGACTTTTCCTCAAATGCCTGCATAGATCACTGACGTACCCAATCTCTGTCAGCACTGCTCCTGATCTAATTTGCTGAGCCAAAGCCGCAGCAACTTCTATGACATAAGACTTGACTTGAGGATCAAGTGCAACATTTTTATGGTCCAGATGGCGTATAACAGCAGCTAAAACCAACTGATGGTGGCCTGACATCAAACAAGAATGGTAAGCACATGCATATAAGCGACATGTATATAAGCGCATGCCACTGCAGAGTAATTTCAGCCCAAGCCCACAAAAAGGCTTCTGTGCATGAGCAGGACATTATGTATAAACCAAGCAAGAAACATATGATTGAAGATAAAGATACCTGCACTCTCCAATAAGTAAGACATATCAGACAAAACTATCATGGCCAACCCTTGCCGAGGAACCCAGTGATGTCCAGAATCAAAGTACACAAGCATTGGGTCCAATACATGGCGCATTGTTGTACTCTCCTTTGCCAGCTCAGCCATTCTCTGAATACAGATTTGAGCCCATACTCTGGGTGTGTCAATCTCTTCCCTATAACAAAAGATGGAAGGGATAAAGAAATAGGAAAGAAAAATGAGACAATTCCATGATTTCCTTGCATGAGTTAACAAATTTAGCATCCACTGTGGCAAGCTGTCTATGCTTTTGAAAAGTCACTACCTTGTCAAAAGAGACGGATCTTTCTTTTCTGGTCGGGGCCTGATGGCCATGCAGCTAGAGCCCATATCTGCAACTCTTCCCTCACATCTAACAACATCCAACCAATTATGACGTGCATCTTCTCTCCCATCATCTTCTTCATCCGGCTCGTAGTTATCTAATGTGACATGCACGATCTACAATTTGGATACATTAATGACTCAAAGCCTCATGATGAAATAATAAACCAAGATCACATGAGGAGAAAAGCATTCAAAAAAAGTCAAGATTGTTAAGACTTAAGAACTCAGATACAACATCACAAAGTGGTAAAGAATGAGAAGATTAAACCATGTCCATCTACTGTAACTTGTCATAATTTATATATTAAATAGAAGATTCATGATCTAGAGATAGAGTGGAAACTATTGCAACTCTAGGTTGCGTCCTATTAGTTTTGATACTCGTTTCCTGGATTACTCTTCAGAGTCCTGGCAGATCAGATGGAACATTAAAAATTCCATTATGGTACACCAGTATATTAGTGAGCTAAACATTAATTAAGAAAAGACTAAACATATTTCCAGCGAAATTTAGAAGGGAAGATATAAAACAAGGGTTCCTCTATTTTCAATAGTCTCTGTTGTTGGTCTCTATGTTGGTGTGTGCATGTAAGCACCATTAAATATTGTATTTTTGTGCTAACAAAGAGGAACAAAAGCTCGCAAGAGTAAAAGGATTAGTTAAAGGGGGGAAGTGCTAATCTTGTCAAAATAGGGATCAGTATGGGGTGACCTACAGATTGTCCTATTCTTCAGAATATTTAGGTAAACCAATCACCCATGACACTCAAACCCAAGCTCATGCATTTGAAAATAGGAGATTACCTCATAGAAATTTTCACCCATTCCATCATTCCAAGTAAAAAGTACAGAAAACATAGACAAATTCTAAACTATTGAGACACCTAACTTCACCAAGTTTGGGAGAACCAACACCATGTCCATTTGAATATAAAAGTAGTGTAGATTAAATTTTCTCAGAAGAACAAACCTCGTCAAAAGCAGCAAAAATGTATGAGAACTCTGCCATGAACCACACCTAGCAACGGAAAAGCTTGTCACATAAGAAATTATCCCAAATCCAGAAAACAATTGCAAAGGACACCAAGGGAACAAAATCACCAGAAAACAATGCCCAGACTATCAAATTGCATTCTTCTAAGCATATCAGAAATCAAATACATAATTGATGTACCATGGCTGAGAGGCACTGCAGACTTGAAGCCCTCAGGCAACTTTTATTATTTTCATTCCCATTCTCACGTGCCAGGTTACACACTTTATGAACAAACTTTTCAATGTTATGAGAGTAAGTTCCATCTGCCTGCCCACACATGCACAAGAAATTAAAATAAGTGTCAGAAAAGTCATATTTTATCAACTATTAATTATGACTTCAGAACTCATCTCTCCATAAAAAAAGGGAAATTACTTTCTCAACGGCCACTGAGGGTAATTCATACAGTTCTGACCCATGATTTACAAATAGAAAACAGACTCCTAATGAACATCCAACATATGCGTTCTGCATCAAATAACAATCTAACAACATTTTTTTCATTGTTAAACAAAGGCCCTGGACTTTTAGGAACATACATGATCCATCAACTCCATATAATAATCATTTCATCTTTTTTCTCAACATCTCACTAATCTCCAACCCCATGATGGCAGAAACAAACAGTTTAAAAGATATGCCTACGCAGAACTTTGCTCATAACATGTTAACAATTTATCCACTTGGAGACCAAGATAATCAAAAGCTAGATGCATCCACGTTGCTTGCATATGAGATCTAAAATAAATCACTTTTTTGTTGGTGCGACCCTGAAACTTGCAGGTAATCTTGGGCCATTAAATTTTACAATTAAGTTTCATTGGTGTTCACATTTCAATATTTCATTCAACAGATTTGTAACCTACCTGACTATAGATGAACCTTGTTAATGTTTGGCATCCAAGTATCATCAATGGATCCTGCTTAGATTTGTCCAAGAGTTCATTGACCACATTCAACAAGCTAATGGCAAAGTATGCCCTGCAAAATGCAAGATATGATGATATTTCTGCCACAACAGAGGTATCATAGGAAATAAAGTATCACCAAACTATTTGGTTTAATGGTTCAAAATAGGACAATATGACCAAGTGAGCTTACTAGTTATCAAACCCCAAATGCCATTACAAAATAAGATGATAGTGATAGAAAGGGAAAGTTGAGCAAACCACACTTACATCTGATCCTTGCACATGCAGAGCAACTTGTTGTATGCCTCTGTAACAATATTAATGAACTTGACATGCCCACTCCTCAGTTCCTTGTAGCACCTTTCTTCTAGATATTTTGCAATCTACAGAAAGTGCCATGGAGACATCAGCAGTGCACTCATAATTTTCAAGGTCAAGTCTTATCAGTAGCCATAATTTATGTTAAAGGACAATAAATTTGATACCTTCGGGATTCGAAATGGGTTTTTAGCAGCATATTCACATAACTTGACAATCTTTCTTTCATTTGGATGGCCATCCTACAAAATTATTGTGGAATTTAGCGCTCGTAATATTCACTGGTGTAAAAGTAGGAAGCTAAAAGAGGTTTATTCTACATAATACGCAACAGTAAATAAAAATGTGTGAGCTAAACTGTTTATTAGTAACACTTGACCCCATTTTTAACTCATGGACAGTCCAAGAACAGAACTCATCCAGTCTATTTGTGGGAGTCAGTCTTTACATGCCCTCTCATTATTCCATCCAAGATCCAAGAAAAAAGAAGGGTGACCCCGTATTTCTTTTCAAGTCTAAGTTTTCATAGAAACATGTAGCCTACCATGCATATAAGCTATAAACATTACACACTCTTCGGTGATCACCAACATTACAAAATCTAAGTTCAGATTCTTATCTTCCTATCATGCACAAGACAAACATAACCCCCAGACTCAGATACACCAGCCAAAAAAAATTGCGGCAGCACATGATAGATGACATATACGGCATTTCACTGTAAATTCTTAACATGTTTAACGCCAACCCATCAAGAAATTGCCAGCGTATAAATAACAATGAGGAAAAAAGGAGCTAAAAGGTGCGAATTGTTGAATGCTCACAAGGGACTTGGGGAAAATCTCTGCAAGCAGTTTCTTATATCTTTTAACAGGTTGCCGAGATCTGGACCTTAATGCAGGGCAGCACACACACATGCTCTCACAAGCAGGGAATATGTTCCTAGAAATGAGCCCCATCTCCTGTACATTGTCGAAAACAAAGAAGCAAGAGTTAAAACCCTGCTAAATTCTACTGCAATTTTTAAGCCACTGACCATGAATCAACAAGTACTGAATATAACTCACAACTTAACAAAACAAGAAAGATAAATACTTAACATTAAAACATCAATAACCCCAAATCAGATTTTTGAAGAGAGATGGTTCAAATAGTGTAAGCATGACCAAAACATGCCAAAAAGCAAATATTCAACAAAAAATAATAGTGATAAGAAGAAAAAAGGCCATGAGTTTTTCCTTCTTTTTTAAACGCCAACAATAACTCGCACAAAACACACTCCAGTGAAGACTCCATGAACAAACATGATTTTACCTTCACAAAAACTTGCGCCTTTTTAAACTGGCAACACAAAAGCGCCACGAGAAATAACAACAAAGATTCTAAGGAGATGCAAAGAGAGCCGAGAAAGAAGCAAACAGCAAGAAAGGAACAAACTTGAACAAATACAGTAAACACATTGTAACATACCAGTAAAAGCAGCTTAATTCAACTAATATGCCAAAAAAACACACCACCCCAGAAGCTCAAAATAAGTTTTTATAAGTTTATACCCCAAAACTTCACCAATCCAGATGATTAAAACCACTAATTAGCTTGCAAAACAAACAAACATTAAAAGAGGCCCATACCCTTTTAGCTAATGCCCTTGCTGAAGCAGATCTGTGAGAGGACAGGATCAAGAAGCAGCAAAAGAAAACAAACGCTACAAGACAGACAACAACACACCAGTATTCTCAAGAAGAGAAAGAGAGAAAGGGAGAGAGAGATACACGTGATGTGTCAGAGTCTTTAGAGAGAGAGGGAGAGGGAGAGGGAGAGGGAGAGAGGGAGTTGGTTTTGTGTCAGAGATTGGATGCCTCGAGAGTCGAGAGTCTTACAGACAGTATATCTAAGAAGACATATAAGCCTTTGTTTGAAAAAAAGGTGACACAGGAGGAGTTTGAATTTTTCAATGGTGCTTTTTCAGTACAAGAAGCAAATGGGTGTATGTGTATCTTTAATTTGAAATTGAAAGTTGTTAGGGTGGGACTTTGGTGTAAAAATTATTGGTAAATCCCCTCGGGTTTATTTTATAGATTTAATTATTATTATTATTATTATTTTGTTAATAATAGATATTCGAGACTATTTACACATATTTTGATTAATTTTTTAAAATTTTAAAATTAACAATAATATAAGTTTCTAGTAATTCTGAGATTTGTAATGCTCGAATTGGTGATTTCTGAAAAACAAATCTAAAATCTAACTAGTTAAATTATATTTATTATAGTTTTTAAACTTAAATGTCTAGCTATTGACCTATACTCTCCTATCAAGTTTTATTTTAAATTATTTGAATATTAATTTTGTTAATTTAAATGATTTGGTAATTTGATTTACAACATGATTTATATACTAAATGAGATTGATGAAATCAACTTAAATAAATTAAAAATAATAATTTTATTTAAAAAAAATACAATTGATTCAATGATTGTGAAATTGACGTGATAACTCAATTTCCAAACCAAGTTAGATATTAAAACTAGTTATTGTTTTTAATTTAAGATAATAATATGAGAAAAAAATCCAGATGTTCACCTGAAATATTAATTGGATTTAATTACATTTTTTTTTAACACTCAAAGAAGATTTTTACTAGCCTCAATAATTTTGGTCATTCAATGCAAGGGTTGGTGATTGATGTTAACTAGGAAAAAAAAAAGATGTTTTTTTGTGTTTTTGTAGCAGGTTTGGATTGGTTATCTGGAAGAGGCCAAAGGGGTAGAAACTTTGATTTTCTATCATGGGCCATACGATTAAAATGACATAAAATAATCTATGTAGTTTTAGATATAAAATACAAATTACTTGACTATATATAATATGATATTTAAAGCAGGATTAAGCAATTAAAACTAAATAATTTCTGAGATTTTAGTAATGTTAAAAACATTTTTAATTATTTCGCACCATGATAACAAGCCGTGTTTGTTTTTATTTATAAAAATGTTTGAGAATAAATTAACAATTATTTTTTAAAATATATTTTGTTTAGAAATATATTAAAATAATATTTTTTATTTTTTAAAAGTTTTTGTTTTTTTGAAACAATCCGAAAACGTGAGCATGTACAGTTTGAAATAGCTCAGAGGCAATAATGTATGCTTGTTGGATTTGCTTCACCACCTGGATAATGATATCTCTGCGATGGTCTATAAAACGTTTTATGCTGTGCTCGTCACAAATGAAGCTGTAGCAAGAACTTTAGTGGCGATGTCCCAAGAAGATGAACGAGGACCAAGAAAAGGACTTCATCTACAAAACAGAGAATCTCAAAGTGATAATTCCTAAGCACCACTGCTAAGCCTTGGAAGTTCGGAAAGAGATCTTTCCCAAGAGAATATCTTCACAGTGAGACAAGAAGAGTGCCTGAATGGTGATGAATTCATGCCTCAATAATCTATTATTCTACACCAGTAGGACTGTAGGAGGAGGGAGGGCTTGTCTCGAGCTGGATCTGTTTTACTTGCAAGGCGGACTACCTCTCCTTCGACCCCCGCACTCCCTAATTAATCATGTCAACATCAGCTTGCATGCTAAGCAACTCGCATGGGATCTCTCTGTATTTTATTCCTTGCCTTGATTTTAGT
>Ga0325405_1004873_pt1 | contig 13648 bp, 10 predicted proteins | sample PopdelMetagenome_21_FD_205663 | JGI IMG/M metagenome (GOLD analysis project Ga0325405, IMG submission 205663) | Populus deltoides microbial communities from Bellville, Georgia, United States - Xylem-Control-R2 | ecosystem: Host-associated > Plants > Phyllosphere > Stem > Wood/Secondary xylem... | reverse complement strand
TATTCTTTTAATTTTTAAATTTTTATCTTGATTTTTTTATAAAAAAATTATTTATTTTTAATTTCATCATTAAATCTTTATTTATCAAATATTATATTCTTCATTGTTATCTTTAATCTTTAGACTTGTATACTTTTGTAAATCATTTTGTATATTCAAATATAATTAAAAATTAAACTTTATAATTTTTACAAATATTTCATATCTAATAACATTGATCATAAGTTTAAAAAATTAACCACAATTTTATTTATATAAAAAAAAACTTTATAATTCAGTTTAACTATAATTACAAGTTTATCATTATGTTTTGTTTTTATCTTATTCAGCACCTGAATATTTTTCTTAAAGAAAAATAGTTCGGCCCCAGCAAGGTGGAAGGGACTAGTTATACTGATACATTAATTATACTGATACATTAAGCCGGTAGCATTTGGGCAGCTGCCTCCACAGTTTCAGGAGACTCCAGTAATGCAATGCTGCAAAAACTAGCACGCTGGTATATAACCTTTGCATCCAATAAAACGTAAATTTTATATTAATTGAGAGCTTCTACTAGACAGGGACCGAAATAACCGTCCGTGAACTATATTAGCAAACAAGCAACACCTCCTACGATCCTGGTTTTGCCTCTTCTGCACATCAAGATCTAGGACTCGCGACCACAAGCTGTTCCTGTTCCAAAATTTAAAATAATAATCTATCTAAAACTCAGTTCATCTGGTGCATGGACTTCTTCCTACTAACCACATTTATCTTGGCAAGCAACCACCGAGTCAAGGATGTTGTATCATAACAAGAGTCTTTTGAGAGTAAGCCCATGCTGCTTTTCGAAGCAAAAAAAAAAAAATTGATAATCAGAAACTATTCCAGAAAATATTTACCCCTTTTCAGAGGACACAATACCAACATATTCAATACACTAACTGGACATGGACACCATGCCCTTTTTTCTGACCAACTTCGTGTTCACCTGGCCCAATTCAGAGTTCCAGAACTGATCCTAAGCTAAAGACAGTTGGACAAATCATTAGAAAAACAAACAATGTTACTTTGCCTTTAATGAACTGAGAAAGAAAAAAATCATCGGAGTTCGTCCATACTCAAATGTAGAGCACAAAACTCCTGGGCCCCAGGTCACCCTGCCGCTGTGATGTATCTGGTGGCAGGAGCAATCCCTATACCTACAAGCTGCTAAAAAAGTGGTGATTTCAAGTCCAATAATAACATAAAAGTTGCCAAATAAATTTAGTATAGGGTGGACCTTTATAAACATGAATGCAATGCTTTAGCCTTTTGAGCACCACTGTCAAGTATTTGCAGATCAAAGTTAACCAAATGCCCTGACTAAAACCTTGTCTCTAAAAAACCTAACCACAACCCAAAAGGAAAATCCCAGTCCAAAAACTAGACAGCTAACAGAAAATCGATACTAGTCCATGCTCCATCATCGAACTTCTCAGGGATTACATACATGCATTTCATAGCATGGACAAAACACTGCTCTTAAATCAAGACCCAAGGTAAAGTAGCAGTTTCATGCAACTCATAACACTACCTAGAGTAAACATATTATATAACTATTTTATCAATCTACACTTGAATATAATGAGCACAGATTATCTAAAAACCTAATAAGGCACCATGCATCTCAATACATGTTTATATGATATAGAAGAACTCATGAGAGTAGTTAGATGCATAAAATGTTGCGAGTTTGGCTAGGTCCCCACTCCAGCAAGACAGTTTGGTTAGTTCCACTTGTTCTTGGTGCTTCAGGACTTCAACATCCTAGACTATTCTGGATCTTGGGCCAGCCTCAAGTTAACAGCATTGATCAACATGACACACATCAAATCCATGTCACCAAAAACAAAATACCAAAACATGGGACCTTCCTAAGTGATCCAAATATAATTCCAGTTCCTTGAACCCACCACAATGGCCTTCCCACTATATGAAAACAAAAAGGTTTCACTTCAGATTATGGAAAAGATTTTAGCAGGACAGCAGAGTCCATACTTAGGCATTCATTCACCAATGCTCTAAATACACAGCATTCCAAATGAGGCTTCCTTTGATCAGCTACAAATTTCATCCAATTGACAAGTGCTTAACTCTAACTCAAATCACAACCTCGGATTTTCACTAGCTGATAACAAGCCCAGTGTAGCAATCAAATATATAGGACTTATTTATCTGACCAGCAACCTCCCAGGATTTTCTCATTTAAATGCTAAAACAATTGTATTCCCCATACCCAGGTTCTCAGCAGCCTAAATAAAAGGTACAGCGAAGCCATTACAGCATGACGTGGGTTGTAATAAAAAATATATTTGTTATAGAATAAGCCTATTGCATGTTTTTGCATAAAAACAATTAGCATGTCAAATGGAGGAACTGGACAATAATAAACAACATAAAGCAAGTAATTTGAGCTAATGCTAACAAGCCCCAAGTAACCACTCAAGTATATCCATGATATACCAGGTTCATACATCAGAAGAGGTCACAACACGCTGAGATAAATTTGAAAAATCACTTTTGGAATTGCCAGTAAAGTTAATATGCAAACTAAGCTCACAGTTTTACAATTCAGTTCAGAGCAAACCCAATACCAAATGATAGATAACCATAAAAAACACAAAATCCATCAAACAAATTGAACTGCAAGATGAATTAGCACTAAACTAGCAACTGTTAACGGACATAATCACCAACATAACTAAGGTAGAAACTAAAATAGTTCGAATCCTCGATAGGGACACCACATAGAGTCAAATATTCAAAGTTCAAGAAAACATGAAAACCAAACATCAGAGCCTAGAATCGTTACCAATAGGAGAAAAATGCCAGCATACATCTCCACTCCTAGTCCAACCAAAACAACACTCCCTCTTCAAATTACTGTTTCTCATCCCTCTCTCTATTCCATTGCTCAATCCTAGCCCTTCGTTCCTCACTGCCTTCCCTAACTGGACTCCCATGTCTTTTTCTCCCTCCCTCTCTGTCATACTTGTCATTCCTCCTCCCATTTCCACGATAATCACGGTCTCTGTCTCGATCTCTGTCCCTGTAATCCCTCTCACGCCTATCATAATCTCTCTCCCTCTTCCTAGGACTCACACTCCTACTCCGACTCCTACTAACCCTATATCCACGATATCTTCCAAACAACTTTCTCCGCAAATCCCTCCCAATCAGCTTCACGTGCATAAAATTACAATAACCGCCACGGTTGCAGTTATTCTCCTCAAACTGCCTGCAGGTAGCTTCACGAAAATCAGTGACGGGAGAGAAATCAGCAATGATTGGGCGACCAGAGTAAAATCGTCCTTGAAGAGCTTGCAAAGCGGCGGCAGCTTGGTCTTCCTCCTTGAACAGAACATATACGTTACCGATCATGTGATCAGCGAGATTATCACAAACATTGAGGCTCTCGATCTCGCCAAATTTGTTGAGTTCTTCAAAAATATCCTCGTAAAATTCTTCAAAATGCTCCTGGATCTTGTGCGGGTCAAGTGGCTGACCTTGAGCATCGACGCCAGGAGTAATCATGTCAGGACGCTGGTACATGTTGGATAATAAGAGAGTGGGAGAGATGGTGGGGCGGTTGTGGAGGCGAGAGCATCGATCGCCGTGACGGCATGCGCCAATCTTGAAGTAGAAAGGACAATTAACTCGGTCTTTCTCAGTACCGAAGATTGAAGCTAAGTGCTCCGCCATGGTTTCGTATTTGTTAGTTAGGGTTTGAAGGAAAGGAGAGAAAACCCTAATTCATGAAAAACAAAAAGAAAACCCTAAATTTGGAGATTTAGGGGATTTATCGGACTCGCTGTCGTCTCTGACTTGGGTTGTGGAAGGTTCTAGTCTCTTTGTCTCTGCGAGGGGGATGGACGTGTACCATTAATAAATGAGCGTGTGTGGAAACACCACCGTAAGAGCATTATTGACTTCCAAATCATTTTTTCTTTTACTTCTTTTATTTTTTAAGTTAAAATACATTTTTGTACGAGCTTAATGATAATATGCATTTGTAGGAATTTTATTTACAGTAAATTTAAAATAGTAAATTTATTAGTTAAAAAGACGTTAGCTTCTTTTTTTTTTTAATTTGATGAGTTTAAATCATGACATCATTTATATGATTTTAAAAGAGTAAATAAAAGTCAAACCAAAATATATTATGTCAAAGGCGAAGACATAAATGAATTTTTAATAACTATCTTTACTTTTCAATGGTTAAAAGAAGAAAAAAAAAGCAATCTATATTAAATCAAAAATTACCTTAATAATAACTCTTCTGCCACTTACTAAAAATAAAACAAAAAAAATATAAAAGATATAACTTAACTAGTTATAATTTAAATTTACTTTTTTGATCTTAGAACAACTGAAGACTTACATGATTATTAACTTTAGAATTTCAAGAAACTATTTGAGATACACATAATCTAACCCGAATACTCACAATTACAAAAAAAAATACAAAACAGACAGAGGTATCCAAAGGGATGCGCTGAGTTTGATTTAGATGATGAGTCTGTTTGAAAACGCGGTACAAACCGCGTTTCCTTAAATTTTAAAAAATATATATTAAAAAAATTTTATATATATTTTTAGATCTTTTAATGTGTTGAGTTCAAAAATAATTTTTTAAAAATAAAAAATATATATATTATTTTAATATATTTCTAAATAAAAAATATTTTAAACCGCATCGCTATCATGATCTCAGGCGCCGCTACACATCTCTAAGGTAAAATTATCGACGGCTAAATTCTTTAATTTGCACGTTCCATTCCAGAGAAAAGCAAATTCAAAATGATCTACTGATCTTATTGCAGTACTTGAAGGTGATTCTTAAGGGGTTGCTACGCATGCTTGTATTATTAACACATGACCAGTGGGCTCTTATCCTGCAAAATCACCTCAATTGCTGTCAACTTCATCCCAACTTTTGCCACCCTTTATCGAAAAGTGAAATGAATTTCCTGGTTAGTGATTTTTGTACTTGAAGCTATCATCAACTCACTCAATGCATGAGCATCCGGGTCTTGATCTGCTTCACCTAGCACGCCTTTCAGGGATGCCTCGTATTGATGCGGAATTCTTCTTCAATCAAGATTGCATCCGTTTGCCAGGTCCTCCCTTTATAAAATGTTGGAAAGTCAAATCTGTCATATCCTTTGTATCATTAACAAGTATTTGTTTCCCGTTTGTATTCCTTAATTATAGTTAGTTTCCTTAGAGTTCTGCTGAATTGTAGCTATGACAGCTTAATTATAGGAAGTGATAGACTTGTAGAAAATAGTTAGCAAGTTGTATATATTTGCACTCTGACATCAATGAGAATTATCAAGCAAATTCTCTCTTTTATTCACTTTTTCATGGTATCAGAGCAAAGTTGAGATCCTAACTCATCTCTGCACTTCAATCTCTCGTATAGACATCTTCTCAGTTTTTCTTTACTGTTATGGCTAATGATGAAGTTCTACAAACACCTCTGTCAAATTCTGGCAATACTGCTGCCTCCTCTAGTTCATCTAAATCAGAGTTTTCATCAAATTTCTCTGAATCTGACATCTCGAATCCTTATTTCACTCATCACTCGGATCATCTAGGATTGGTTCTAGTCTCCAAATCTTTGAATGGAGACAATTACTCTGGTTGGAAAAGGGCTATGACTTTGGCCTTGAACTCCAAGAACAAACTCGGATTTGTCAATCGTTCTATCGAAGCTCCTTCAGAAAAGGCTGATCCTGAAGGCTATGCGACTTGGTCGCGATGTAATGACATGGTTCATTCTTGGATCGTCAATACCCTAAATCCAGAAATTGCAGACAGTGTGATCTAATATCCTACCGCTTATGAAGTTTGGGAAGATCTACATGAGCGATTTTCTCAGAGCAATGCACCTCGCATCTTCGAGATTCAGCGAGATATTGTTTATCTTCGTTAAGAACAACTCTCTGTCTCTGCCTATTACACGAAGTTGAAAGGCTTATGGGATGAATTGGCTTCATATTCAGACACAACACATGGAACACAGGCAGATCAACAAAAATTGATGCAATTCCTAATGGGTTTGAATGAGACCTACTCTGCTATTCGCGGTCAAATCCTTTTAATGAATCCTCTGCCTTCAGTCCGCCAAGCCTATTCTTCAGTTTCTCAAGAAGAAAAACAGAGACTCCTCAGTGTTACACAGACCGCAACTGAGCTTGGAGGGAGTGCTGCTATGACAGTGCGTTACAACAACCAGGGAAACCAAAATTTTTTTCAGGACCAGATCGCCCATATCAGTTCCCAGCAAACCGTTCGTCTCAGTCTCAGGATGTTCGACCGCAAGGAGAACGACGCTTTGACCAGGATCGGCATCGTTTTGGATCAGGAAGGGGACGACCTCAGTGCACTCACTGTGATGAAATGGGCCATTAGGTTCAAAAATGCTTTAAATTACACGGGTACCCATCAGGACATCCCAAGACAAGAATGCATTCAAGCAACCATAAAGGATTTTCTGCTGCTAATCAGGTATCTGAGGTGTCACACAACGATGAGGTAAGGCCTACGGTTTCATTGTCAGAAACCCAACTCAAGCAACTTTTGTCACTTCTTAACAATCACGACGACAATTCTAGTTCCAAAGCGAATGCGGTAACAAACCCAGGTTTGTCCAAACTCAATTACCACAACTAGATTATTGACAGTGGGGCAACGGATCATATTACTTCTTCATCCAAGTTGTTGTATAAAAATGAAAACTGCTCATTACCACCTGTGTTGTTACCTAGCGGAGACAAAGCGAATATTATTGCAAAAGGATCTTTGCCTCTGAATTCAGTCTATTATCTGCATGATGTGTTATCTGTGCTTACATTCAAAGTTGATTTGATGTTAGTTAGTCGTTTGACAAGGAGTCTAAATTGCTCAGTGACCTTTTTGCCTTATTGGTGTATTTTGTAGGATCTGGCTACGAGGAGGACGATTGGTTTGGGTAAACAACGTAACGGACTATACTATTTAGTGGCACTAGCGACAGAGAAATCTTTGACCAACCTTTCCTCATCTACAAACCGACCTGTATGCAACCTAACCATTTCATCCACCGATCTCTGTCATAGTCGCTTAGGCCACGTATCACCTTCTCGCTTAAGTTTCATTGCTAAGAATTTTTTAAATTTTTCTATTGAGTCAAAAAATGCTTGCCATACATGTCCTTTGGCTAAGCAGAGTCGTTTACCTTTCGGTACTAGTACTATTTCCTCTACAAAGCCATTTGATATTATACATTGCGATATTTGGGGTTGTTATCGGCATTCTTCTATTTCTGATGCTAATTATTTTCTTACCATTGTTGATGATTATACACGTTTCACATGGATTTTTTTAATGCGTCACAAAACTGAAGCACAACCAATTTTAAAACACTTTTTTCAGTTATGTTTTCACTCAATTCGAATCTCGCATTAAAACTTTTCGAAGTGACAATGGTAGGGAATTTACCTCACTTCGTTCTTTTTTTCAAGATAATGGTGTCATTTTTCAACATTCTTGTGTTTACACTCCTCAACAAAATGGGGTTGTGGAACGCAAACATCGTCACATCTTACAAGTGGCTCGTGCTTTAAAATTTCATGCTCAACTCCCTTCACAATTTTGGGGAGAATGTGCTCTTACCGTTGTTCACATCATCAATCGGTTACCTTCACCGGTTATCTCTTTCAAAACTCCTTTTGAACTTCTTTATTCAAAACCACCCTCTTATTCTCATCTCCGAGTATTCGGTTGTCTTGCTTATGCCACCAATATTCACACTTCTCACAAATTTGATCGTCGTGCCCTGCCTTCCATCTTCATTGGCTATCCCCTGGGTCAAAAGGCATACAAATTATTCGATTTATCAACCAAAAAAGTTTTTACTAGCCGGGATGTGAAATTTCATGAAAATATTTTTCCATATGCCTCTGTCAAGCCGAATTCTGCTGCACCTTTGTTTGACCACAATTCCGGCCCTATTCCATTACTGACCCATGATCCTTTTGACTCATTTTTTTACCCTATCCCCACCAAACCTCCACCTCCTCCCATTACCCAAACAGATCCCACTTCACCTCTCGTACCACAAATAGCCTTCGGCCCGCCATCTACGGCCTCAATTGAATCGGCGTCGTGACCCATCATCACCGGCGCTGGCCGACCCACCTACTCTCTCTGCCCACTCTCTTCCCTCACCCAAACCAACCCTCCTCCCTCCCGAGCCTCCTACTCCACCACCCGAACCCCCTCGTCGCTCCAACCGCCAGACTGTCCCACCAATTAAGCTCAACGATTATGTCTGCTCCACCGTTTACTCCGACCAATCGACTTCCCTCGTTCCAGTTCCAACCAAAGGTACACGCTACCCACTGTCAAATTTTGTTTCATATCATAGATACCAGTCTGCTTATCACTCCTTTGTTGCCCAAATTGGTACTGTCACGGAGCCCAAGTCTTATTCTGAGGCAGCCGCTCACCTTGAGTGGCAAGAAGCAATGCATTCAGAATTACAGGCTCTTAAAGATAATGGCACTTGGTCTTTCACTCCTCTTCCGGCTGGTAAGACTCCCATTGGTTGTCGTTGGGTTTTCAAGATCAAACATAAGTCTGACGGATCAATTGAGCGGTATAAAACGCGCCTTGTGGCAAAAGGTTTCACTCAATTGGAGGGGATTGATTATCAGGATACTTTCTCTCCAACAGCCAAGATCACCTCTGTTCGTTGTTTATTGGTTCTGGCTGCTGCCCGTGGCCGGTCTCTTCATCAACTCGACGTTAATAATACTTTTCTCCATGGTGACCTCCATGAAGAAATTTACATGTCTCCACCGCCGGGGCTTCGGAGATAGGGGGAGGAACACTTGTTTTGTCGTCTCCACAAGTCCTTATATGGGTTGAAACATGCATCTCGTCAATGGTTTGCTAAATTCTCTAAGGCCATCTGTTCAGCTGGTTATGAACAATCGAAAGCTGATTACTCTCTGTTCATCAGAAAGCAAGGCAAGTCCTTTACTGCTCTTTTGATATATGTTGACGACATTTTAATTACTAGCAATGATCCCGTGAGTATAACTGATATCAAGAAGTTCTTGCATACTAAATTTCACCTTAAAGACCTTGGTAAATTGCGGTATTTCCTTGGTATTGAGATTTCTACATCTAGGACTGGTATTTTTATTTTTCAACGGAAGTATGCTTTGGAAATCATTAAGGATGCGGGTTTATTAGGGGCGGCTCCCATCAATACCCCCATGGAACGTGGTTTAAAATTATCTGACAAGAGTGAGCTACTAAAAAATCCAGAACACTATAGGCAATTAGTTGGGAGATTAATATATCTCACAGTTTCAAGGCCAGATATTACATATTCTGTCCATATATTAAGCAGGTTTATGCATCAACCTCGAAAGGATCATTGGGAAGCAGCTTTACGGGTTGTGCAGTATCTAAAATCTGCGTCTGGTCAAGGCCTCTTCTTCTCCTCAACCAGTGATCTTCAGCTGCGAGCTTACTCTGATTCAGATTGGGCAGGATGCCCTCTTACAAGAAGATCGATTACAGGATACTGTGTGTTTCTAGGCCTCTCGTTAATTTCATGGAGGTCGAAACACCAGAAAACAGTCTCTCTTTTTTCAGCCGAAGCAGAGTATTGTGCAATGACAGGAGCTTGTTATGAATTGACATGGCTTCGTTATTTACTTAGAGATTTGGACGTTTTGCATCAAGAGTCTGCATTGCTATATTGTGACAATATGGCTGCAATACACATAGCAGCGAATCCTATTTTTCATGAACATACAAGGCATATAAAGATGGATTGTCATTTTATAAGAGATAAGATTCAAGACGGTTCCGTGGAAACAAGATTTGTGAGTTCTGAAAATCAGCTAGCTGACATTTTGACCAAGGCTTTGGGAAAGGAATTTTTTATACCTATGGTTCGCAAGTTGGGATTGCAAGACATCCACTCTCCAACTTGAGAGGGAGTGTTGGAAAGTCAAATCTGTCATATCCTTTGTATCATTAACAAGTATTTGTTTCCCGTTTGTATTCCTTAATTATAGTTAGTTTCCTTAGAGTTCTGCTGAATTGTAGCTATGACAGCTTAATTATAGGAAGTGATAGACTTGTAGAAAATAGTTAGCAAGTTGTATATATTTGCACTCTGACATCAATGAGAATTATCAAGCAAATTCTCTCTTTTATTCACTTTTTCATAAAATGATGGGTAAAGATACATTAATCTCTTAACATTTTGTGAATATGGCAAAGGAAAAAGGAAAATACCGAGAACTCCACAAGCTCCCTCCTTCGAACTTCCAGATTCTGAATTAAGTAAAAACTAACAAAACCTACACACATTTGATATGAATAGCACAGTAGCGCTAGCTTACCAAATCAATAATTTCAGTGTCGATATCTCAACACAAAGTATACAATCTAAAATCTCAGCATGACTTGATCTCTAGATGTTATTTGTGCCTTGGATCGTACGCCACTGGAAGATATGGATCAGGCTTCAGAGATAAAAGCTGATCCTGAGAACATGCAACACTGAAAGGAAAGTAAAATATCCATTCAATTACCTAGGGAGGCTACGCAAAGGAAAATTCCTTAGTGGGTTCCCCCTTAAGAGATCTGTTTCCCTGCTTGTTGAAGATCAAGAAAACCAATTAGTTCTCACTCAAAAAATATATCCTCCATAAAGAACATCCTTGAGCTGGCAGACAAATAGCCAAGCAACTAGCACTTACTTCTTAATGTCTAGGCCATCCCCCTGTCTCAGCCTCAATGTCGAAGACATGCCATCGTGATCATGTGCTCTAACCATTCTAATAAGATATGATAACAAGTTATTAACAGAACAAGGACATTAACATATCAACAAGCACTATGTAGTGTGTATGGATACTGAAGAATTGATGTAATCTCCCTGATAAAATTATATCCGTCAATTAGAGATGACCATTTTAAACTTAGAAAAATGGTATTGCTTACCTGGAACATTCCTCGTCAACAAACACTTCAATGGAGGCACTTGCAGTTACCCCTCCAGTTCTAGCTCCAGGTCTCTGCGGAATCTGAGAGACAGCATATTCTCAAAGTTAAATGCCTGTTGGAAAGGGATTTTTATGAAAATTGGTGGCGAGAAAGCTCTTTTAAAAGACAAACCCACCTTGTATGTTGTCCATTTGGTAGGCACTGCACTATTTTCTTTGTTTCTCTCTTCTCGAGCTCCAAGAGTGCTCCAAGGATTCAACTCTGGCTTGGCCTTACCTGATTGATGTCCTGGCATGGCATCAATATTTGTTGTGTCTTTGAAAATAGAAAGGGGGGTTTTCTGAGTCCTAGAAAAATGAATCAGAAAAGCGTGTTACAAGTTAGAACAGAAATCCACATGATAATGCAGGCCGAGTTTGCTAATGTAAATCAACATGTCAATAGGCACATTCAGGTATAACACTTGCATACATACAACATGCGGCGTTGTTTTACATGGTTAGGGGAGAGAAATCATGGTACAGATTCTTTAATTGATGTAAAAAAATGCGGGCATAAACAGTTTGAAATACAAGTCAATAGGTATATATTGCTCCTTCAGTGGAAATATTTGTAACAGACTTTTTATAGATGTTTTATAACGAATCAACCTAGAAAGCTATGCGAAAAGGGACCACAGTGGAACACTGTTTCTAAATGGATATGTTGCTTCATTATACTTGGGTATCAAAATAACCAAGTATTAGAGATAAATGCATGCGGACAAGAAAAGGAATAGGAGATTGGAAATAAAAGAAAAGCAAGAACTGTAAAGCCAAAAATGCTTGCCTGTCTGGCTTCATTTGTTTATTTGCAAGTTCGGATCTCTCCATATTTTGCCTCCCTGCAATATTAGTGAGTTTTTAGCAGCAAATTCAAAACGGCAGATTAGAGCAGTAGAAACTTACGATTATCTGCGCTGGGCAAGACAGTTCCAAAGCTTCGGACTGGTAAGTGACTTTCTCCACCGTCATCCTAAAAAGAAACAAAAAGACAGATGGAATAACAAACCACTTCCATTTATTTGATCATGTATCGACTAAACAAAATAATTTACAAAAGTTGTATACCTCCACAACTTTTGGTTTTGTCATTGATCTAATAAGAAACTTCCTGTAGGCATCCTTCAATTTTTCTATTGGTTGAGCATCCCTGTAAAAGTAGATGTTCGTTGAAAAACAAAATTTAATTGTATAAACAAGTCCATCATTGCATAATAAAAACTAACGAATCCAAGATCAAACTGAAGGACGGGTAACTTGCGTGCTGTTGCTTTTGTTGTAGGAAAAGCATGATAGAATTTAAACACGAAATGCCTTTTGCAGAGTTGAGGTATCAGATCTCAAAAAAGTTTGGCTGATGATAATGAACAAAAGATAAGATTGTGCCCTCAACATCCATCATGCGCTGCAGAACTTTTCCATGTATTAAACTAAAATAACATACTAAAGTCATTTACGTGCATGATGTGCAGATTCGCATTGCTTTCTAAAGTCTAATTGTTATTGTTTGCAAACACATATGCAAACACCTTAAAAGCTCTCAATCTATCAAGCATCAGAACAGTGAATTGATTTAAATGCTGCTAAACTGCAACAAATCTTAACAGACACAGAGTTCCCTCCCGGTAACTTCAGCTACAGAACAGTTTCATTCTGAATTGTGAAACATCAGTTCTGAATTGTGAGGGTAGTGATATAAATCCAGGTCAAATCCGTATATAATAACTTATGCCCTTTAGAAATCAAACCAACTCTGTCGTATAGAATTAAAGTATTGGAGAGAGACTTACCTAGATATCCCAAGATTGAAAATGTCATTTGCAATTTTCATCTTAGACTTGGATTCCATATGCAAAGCATATGCAAGGTAATAGGCAGAGTGTGACTTGCCAATTTCATTTGCATCAAGAAAACTGTAAATGACTTCTGCATCAACACAGTTTTCAGCCTGACAGAAAAAGCGAAGCACCGTTTTCATCACGACAAAGAGTCTCCAAAAGATTTGAAAGCACATGTAAATAGTGAAAAGAATTAAGAAAGAAAAGTAAGAACCCACGTATTCTAACCAAACTTTGAGGTAACGGAGATCATCCTTGTACCGGTCGGAATGCCAAAAGGCACGCACACATTGTTCGTATATGAGTATGAGGCCTGAGCTGTCTCCTCCTTGTGGGAATGCCTCTTGAACCCATTTTATACACCTTCAAAACTCACCCCCAGTTTTGCTACTTTAATATTATTATTCCAATCATAAGAATTATCGATAACAAATTATTAAGTACTCCAAATGGAATTAAGAATAAAAATAAAAGAACATAACTCTCGCATGAATTTATGTTCATTAAATATCGATGATACGAGGAAGGATGGTACTTACTCGATCCATGGCAAGAGAGGGTCATCCCCTTCGTACTCATCAATAGCTTCGATCAACTTCCTACACCCATGAAATCAATCAGTAAGAACAACACAAGTTAGACAAAACGAATTTAAAGAAAAGAAGGATGAAGAAGGACCTTCGGGTATCCAGGAGAGATCTCTTGAGTTGATAATCCGAGTGAGAT
>Ga0325405_1004872_pt1 | contig 13650 bp, 12 predicted proteins | sample PopdelMetagenome_21_FD_205663 | JGI IMG/M metagenome (GOLD analysis project Ga0325405, IMG submission 205663) | Populus deltoides microbial communities from Bellville, Georgia, United States - Xylem-Control-R2 | ecosystem: Host-associated > Plants > Phyllosphere > Stem > Wood/Secondary xylem... | reverse complement strand
TGTTGAGCGCCTCTTGTCAGCTTGATAGGTGACTAGTTTGACTACTCTTTCTCATATTCCGATCAGCTTTCCAGAGTTTCAACATTGGGGTGCGTCCACACGTTACCTCACTCAACAATTAGCTTCAAATTCTTTTGAATCCAAGTAAAGTAATTATACTTCATCTTTATTATGGAATTTCTTGTAATATAGGAAATGGTGTACTTTCCTTATATAGATTTATCATGCGTTGTATGGTACACAATAACTAATATGTTGCCCTAGTTGTATAAATAGAAGAGATGGTCGAATCAATGCTTTAACTTGGCATCAGAGCAGGAAATATCCTAACAGATTTACGCCTTCCTCCTTCTCCCCTTGCCCGGCACCTCCTCCTGTTCCGCCGATTACAGCTGCAGTATTTTGGTTCTTCACTCTTGCGTTCTCTGCTCCCTCTTCTTCTCCTTGATACTATCTTCCTTCTGGAGCATACTCCAGCAGCATACTGCACTTTTGAAAGCAGTAACATACTCTAGTGAACAAACAACAGTCCCCTCTGCAAAAATAACTCTGCTGCAGATTCATTCCAGCAGCAACTCTCCGTTTCCTCCAGCTTCAACATTGGGGTGCGTCCACACATCACCTCACTCAACAATTAGCTTCAGATTCTTTTGTTAAATTCTTTTGAATCCAAGTAAAGTATTTATACTACATCTTCATTTTGTTGCTGTCTTTGTTTTTTACATGTTACTATTGTTTGAATCTTTTGAAGTAAAACACAGGTTGTTGATATCTATGAAGGGAGACGTGTAGAAATGGCACAACAATGAGAAGCTTTTTCCCCTACAGCGCTCAAAGTGTGTTTGGATAGCATCGTTATGCATGATGCATCTGAGACTATACGAAGAACCGAACAAGTGCAGAATCTTGAGAGGCCATCAATTAATCAAGCTGACGGGCCTCGAGGAGATTCATCCCCACCAAAGGAACTATCATGTCTTGGCCTTGGAAGTTATCATGACCAGCTCTGTTCTCCATCAGTAAAAAAATGATGTCATTATGGATGATGTGCAGAACATAGTTATAGAGAAAACAGAACCAGTAGCTAGCATGTTGGAGTAAAGCAATGCGATGCTTAATAAATTGGCAGGTGATGATGGAAGGATACAATGGGGAGTTCAAGCCATGGAACAAGGTGCAGAGGAAGAGTTAATTTGTTCGCATCCAGAAGCGAAAAGTGGCATTGAATACCCTTTGAAGGATTTATTCAGCATGTTGACAGAAATGTCTCCCCAGGTAAATTATTTATCTTACCATCTTGCTTCTTTTTTTTATCTTACCAACTTGTTTTTAACATGGAACTATTGTTTGAATCTGTGGAGTTAAAATCATTAAAAGTTTCAATCAATTGGTCTTTCTTGGTTTATGTAATCCATGCTTTATAGAGTTCATACTAAATTGATCCTAAACCTATTTTCCTTCCCACATCTCATCAGAACAAGCTAGATTAATGGAGAACAGTAGTGGAAGATTAGTGCAGCCCGACATAAGTGCTAGCTCAACGGGTCAAGCATTTAAACAGAATATAAAGGTGATATGGTCTTGGTTAATGGATGATGAAGTCTCAACCATTGGCATTTACAGAATAGGGGGAGATGATAAAACGACAATGCTGCAACATATCTGCAATGAGCTTCTAGAAAGACGAGACATTTCTCATATTGTTTACTGGGTGAATGTTCCTCAAGGTTTTAGGATTGAAGAATTGCAAGATCTTATTGCTAAATATCTTCATTTAGATCTTTCAAGCAAATACGATGATCTGTCTAGAGCTGTCAAACTGGCAAAAGAACTAGCGAAGAAACAAAAATGAATTCTCATGTTAGATGATTTGTGGAACTCTTTTGAGCCACAAGAAGTGGGGATTCCTATCCCATTGAAAGGATCCAAGCTCATTATGACAACTCGATCAGAAATGGTTTGTCGGCAGATGAATAGCCGAAACAATATAAGAGTGGATACTCTTTCTGATTAAGAATCCTGGACTTTGTTCACGGAGAAGCTTGGACATGACAGACCACTTTCTCCATAAGTGGAATGAATTGTTGTAGATGCTGCAAGGGAATGTGCTGGTTTGCCATTGTGAATTGTTACATTAACAGAAAGTTTTAAGGGAGTGGATGACCCACATGAGTGGAGGATTACATTGAAGAGATTGAAAGAATCAAATTTTTGGGACATGGAAGATCTGATGTTCCATATATTAAGATTGAGTTATGATTGTTTAGATGATTCAGCACAACAATGTTTTGTATATTGTGCATTATTTGATGAACGTCATAAGATTGTAAAGGGGGTGTTGATAGAGTCTTTTATTAAGGAGGGGATAATTAAGGAAATGAGCAGGCAAGCAGCACTTGACAATGGCCACTCAATTCTTGATAGACTAGAAAATGTCTGCTTATTGGAAAGAATTGATGGTGGTAGTGCTGTCAAGATGCATGACTTGCTTAGGGACATGGTCATCCAAATATTGGATGAGTACTCTCTAGTCATGGTACATTTTACTTTCTATCATCCTCCTTTATTTTTTCTGTAGTTTAACCTCTAATTTTATTTTTTAACGTATTTGTTTTGATTCTTCTAAATCAAAGTGCTATTTGGTTATATTAAAATTAATGACCAAGTTGTAGAATTTGTAGGCAGAATTCCATATTGATCAGGTAGAACTTATTTATTTATGTTGCTTAATGAATAATATAACTCAACTCATATTATAGTTTCTTTCATTTCATTGTTATCTTCAACTACTTATCTTTAAAACAAGGAGAATTTCTTTAAAATATTTATTTTAGATTACGTGACAGGTTATTTTTTCTGAAAATTACTTCAAAATCAATGTTTAATTCAATGTTTATTTGTATCTGCAGGGCTAAAGAAGAAGAAGAGGATGAGATCAGGACAGACTTTGCTGATGACAAACTTAATTCAAGAGATTGCATCTGTAGTTTTTTATCAACTGGGTTATGTATTATATATGGATATGCTCGTCAAAAGAAAAATAATTCAATCAAGATGTGTCATTGTCTTATTATATAGTTTACCTGGACGTGTCTGCCTGCAAAAAGAGGTTCTCCAAGTGTGTATAGTCATGGGTTTGCTTAAGAACTGTTACTTATATTTAAACAATAGAGTTTATGTAGAATACTTCCCTGTGTTATTCTTCTCCAACAGGAGGCAATATATAAATACAATTATTCCTAAACATTAGGAGACAAAATAGGAAAATAGAGATTAACAGGAAAGCAATTCGTTCCTATATATATACAAGATTGATCAACTAATCATATCTCTAATATTAATTAGAGAATCAATCTAATATTGTATACAGCTCATGCACACATTATATCAGTGACTAAACTGTAATTTCTTGAAATTCATGGGAGAAATCATAAATTTTCAAAATTCAAGAACTAAACTGAAATTTTATCATCTTCCACATCTAAACAGATGTTCCAGCATTTTAACATGGTTCTTTCAATTTAATTCTTTAATTATTCACTATTTTCGATCAAACATTTTTAAGGTTTTACGCAAAATAAATCAACATACATACATACATATCAATTATTCATAATCTACCTTAAGAGTAAAACATTTGCTCAGCGCTCTACCTCAGATGACAGTTCTACTAATTGAGTAGAACATTTGCTCAATCAAACAGTGAAAACAGGATAAGGAACAGCATACAGAGAAGTAAAGAGTAAGAACATAAACTCAATGGATTATGGAAGGAAATGGCAATGTCATACCGAAGCTGCAGCACGGGTAGTCATTGTCCGTTCGACAGCCACAGGAACAAGAGTAGGTTCCACTGCTGATGTATGTGTAAGACAGGGCTCAAGATCAATGGTTCCACCTCCTTTCTGAAATAAACAAGAAATTAGAAATAACCATGATTGAAGGCATTTCTTGACTAGGATTTTGTAGGACAAAACAACAAGCAGCAAGCAATATTTGTGAAGATGGTAATAGCAATGTCGCTATGACACCCTCAGACATTTCTGAAGGTTCTCAATGAATCGCAGAAAAATGGAGATTAAAACTACAATTGCGAAATTCTTTCCACCACCTTCACGATGCAGCAACGCTCAACACGGTAGCTACAACCAATTCCAGCTCCCCAGGCACGTGAACGAACATTATTTCTCAGCATAGAAATGTAGCCTAATGCACATATCAAAGTTACAGTGTTAAAAGTCCACACAAGTAATGCATGGATGGTAAGGACACACATGCAGAAAGGCAATACTAGCAAGAAAAAGTTAAGAGCGTGTGTCATTTAAGTTTCTCATATAGCTATACACCATCAAAGGAAGTATTGTCATCTTGACAATTGACAAAAGAGCACAGTTCAAGCATGTCGAGTTTTTTAAGAGCTCTAGTTATCTTGTTTGGAACATGTCTTTGCATCCTTGTGATTCACTTGTGCAAATATGGATATGGATTATGCATGACTTTGATGTCAGCAAAATCGATTATACAAGGCCAATCTCAGACACCATTACAAAGTTGACTACGCTTCAACCAAAACCCAAACTACTCTGACCATCTAGGTGATATCATTATTTTCACAAACTTCCAACATAAGAACTTTAAGAAACAACACAAATTTCATTCTGAAGTAAGATGTAGAGACACACAAGTTCAAATGGATAGCTATCTCCAGATTTGAAACATTTACATGAATTATTTGACTGCATGATCATGATGTGAATGTGTTTAGAAATGGCAGCATCATAAAGAAGGCGAGATAGAAGGGGCTTACTATCTTGTGGAGGCAACACTCTGATAGTAGCACATAACTCTTGGATGGCAGGTGGAGGAGGAGAAGCAGTGGGACGGAAGTAGCCTGTATGCATGAGAACTGCAACAAAATTGCAACATCAATATTGTTTCAGTTCACATATAAACAAATTCTACAATTGTTACTGTTCATCATATCACAGCATACCAGCGACAAGATCAGAGTCATTTGTATATATATCTGTCTCCCATAATTGTCCACCTCTTACCTGCACTTAATAAACTTAAAGACCTAAGCATGGGCATACTTATCTAATAGTTAATATCCAAACATGAAGCCATCAAACTATGCAGAGCAGAAATCCTGTAATATTAGAGCTAGCATGTCACATAATTGCTCTTATAGAGGTCTCTTCTCTTCTAATGAAAGTTGACCATCTGACGATTCACAGTAAAAATTTGAACACATCAGAACATAAAAGGCACCCACATATCATACAACTTATCTACCAACAAATTGACCTTAAAATTTAAGAACAGCCATATCTTTCAAAAATTCGGTTTGCAGACACAAAACACACATAAACATATAGAAGGAACCAAACCCCACACAACCGATCTCATCATTCAATTCCAAACCTTCCAAAACTTTCAGATAAAGGCTAGTTAAATTCACGTAATCAAACTAATAAGAATCAGACTATGAAGAAACCCTTATTCAGACAATGTGGAAAGGTTTGAAACTTTTTAAGGAAGCTAATGGAAATTCCATTGGTTGTTAGAACCTTACTATTCACAATTCAAATATTTCGATTCATTGAATATTACAAGCAACTAAAACAATAAATTAAAAATAGTAATTTATTGTTGAATTTTTTCAACAGATAGAGTTCATGGACGACAAACCTTTGGTAAATCAAACTTAAACCAATTAAAAATTAAATTTTCATAATAGAAAGGGAAGTGACAACAGCAATTTTCATATTAGAAGAATTATTACTTTTTATTAAACCCAGGAGATCTGGTAGTTTCAGTAGTTAGATGATAGCTTTAGAAGTATTATAACTTCTTGTGTCATTACAATGATCACAAAATAGCAATATGTTGAATTTTTTCAACCTTTTAAACTTCTGAGTCTTTGAATGACTTGGAACTAATAAATTAAATGAGCTGATACATTTTAGGTTTAATAACTTAGCATTTTTTATTTTTTTTAGAAGCATGCAGTATGTAATCATCCTTGGATAATACTGGCAATTAAAAGTTCTGACCCCAATGCATCCTTAGAATTTCCCACAAGCTCCCACACAAGAGACAATCAATATCTTGTGGTAAGATAGAAAGGCATGGTGAAACAAACAACAATCAGATGACGTAATGGGGAGTCCACAGCTCAAAGAGAATATCAATAACTATACCCTCACCTCTGACCCCCTTAGCATTTGTGCAAGCCCCATGGAGCCAAGAGATATACAATTCCAAGATAGTTTAAGAACACATTAAAAAGGAAAGAAAAAAGACACATGAGAGAAGAAATAAATTATATGATGAAAACAAGCAAAAGTGTTAAATATTACAAACAGCAGCATGCTTACTTGGCGATTTGTAGCAGTAATATGTTCTGCTGGTATTCGAATTTCAAGAGTGGGGCCCTTATGACTGCTTTCACTATTTTTATCAGATTGAGATGTTTCATACTCCTTCCATAATTTTATCAGCTCTTGCATGCATTCACTAACTTTATAAATGACAGAAGATACCTCAGATTTGCCTGGAGCACCAGAAGGTAAATTCAATAGCCATAAAAAGAAAATCAAGTAACTTGTGAACTACGATGTTATCAAGTTATTATTTTATCATCCATCAGCAAGCTCTAATATGTTTACTAATAGAAGTAATTTATGACACAGAGAACACAAATTTTTGACACAAGCCACACATTTGTTATGACAAAGAAACCTAAAAAGGCCCAGAAACTACCAATTAATAGAAGCTCAAGAAAATATTATACAGCACAATGAAGAAAAGAAAGGGAAAAGGGAAAAGGGAAATATGAAAGCTAACACCTCATTCTGGCATATCCAATGCATTAGGAGAGTGGAAAAAGAAAGAAGTTAAAATAATAATCTAATTAAGCAGTGATAGCTAATAATTTCAGTTTAAGCATTCCAATCACTACTCTGAAGGAGATCCCTATCACTACTCTGAAGGAGATCCCTTCATGCAACCCATTAGACAGAGAGCACGAATAAATTTCCAGCTTTGTAAAATGGAAATGGCAGCTTACCTTGACATCTGCAAGATATAAAGGAACTTGGTTATGATGAATTTAGACTATAGTTTACTCTTGAATTATTAAAGTGGAATGATGCTCAATTTAACCAATCTAAGAGAACAAACATGCTAAAGAATTCATGACAATGGAAAATTTGGTTAAAGGTTTCAGCAACAATAAAAGTAATTTTATCTTTAGAAACTATCATTGTAGGATAAATCTCAGGACACTTAGCTCCAATAATAGCAGTTTCCACTTTCATATCAAATATTTTAAAGCAAGTTTCCACACGGTAATCGTCAATAATCCAAAATCAATCATATGGATAACATACTTTCAGTTAAAACAGCAATTAAGAAGAATTGAAGAACATACCCCTCAAAGTCCTGAGTATGGGACCTAAAACGGGGTTCACAATTTGCCACTTGCGGGCTGCCCCTAGGCCGAAGCATCCTCTTGCGCTGCTGGACTCCATAGTTAAAAACTCCTCTTTCCCTTTCAGTTGCAATTTCAACATCTGCACATCCATCATCAGATTCTTTCCCACACATCGTGCTACCCTTCTCAGGTCTATCTCCTTCTATGCCGGCTTCTCTTTCTTTCTTTTTATCTTTAGCTTCTTTATCGACATTTTTCCAGTTATCAAAATCTTTCTGTTTCTTTGGCTCCAAAGCTGGATTTTCCTGTTCTGAAATTCTGACATATCCATCCAAAGACTCCTTTTCATTGTGCAAACGCTCCTTTTCAGCTCCAGTTCCTGATTCTATTTTCATGTGGTCCTTCTCCCTCTCTTTTAACCTTTCCCTGTCTTTTGACAGATCCTTCCTCTCCCACTCCCACCTCTCTCCTTCTCTCTCTTCCTTCACCGACTCTTTTCCTTCAGCACTACTGTTGCCTACTTGCATACTTCCCCTTCGGTCACTTCTTCCCTTATCTCTATCTCCCCATTCACGGTGCTTCAAATCTTTCCTCTTCCTATCCTTGTCTTTAAATCTATCCTCACCTTTCAATTCAACTTTATTTTCTCCAACTGCCTCATGAACTTTGGCATGATCCCTCTCCTCAATACTGACACCTTCCTTTCCAATCTCAACAGGGCCTTGGGAATTTCCACGTGATATATGCCACGGATCCACATGTACACCTGCAGATTCCAAACATCTCTTTCCCCTATGGTATTCTTTTGGTTCCTTCCAATTCACCTGACTACTTGGAGGACCAAAACCATCCTTTTCTATCTTCATGTCATTCTTCGGCTCAATATGAGCTTCTCTGTCATGCTTTACTTCCTTATTGTCATCCCCTCTACTCTCAAACCTCACATCCTTTTCATTTTTATACAAGGCCAATCTCAGACACCATTACAAAGTTGACTACGCTTCAACCAAAACCCAAACTACCCTGACCATCTAGGTGATATAATTATTTTCACAAACTTCCAACATAAGAACTTTAAGAAACAACACAAATTTCATTCTGAAGTAAGATGTAGAGACACACAAGTTCAAATGGATAGCTGTCTCCAGATTTGTAACATTTACATGAATTATTTGACTGCATGATCATGATGTGAATGTGTTTAGAAATGGCAGCATCATAAAGAGAGCGAGATAGAAGGGGCTTACTATCTTGTGAAGGCAACACTCTGATAGTAGCACATAGTTCTTTGATAAGCTATTCTAAATACATCATTTGAAGCTAGCATTGCTGTTAGTAGACCGGTTGTTCACCATGAAAGTCCAATTAAATTTCCCTATAACACCCAGTAATGCCTACTTACAACAATGTCAGGTGGCCATGTCAGGGTTATGCAAATCAAACACCCACGATAGTTTAGTTCTATAGAGAATCCCCATCTTTTCTGCTACCGCTTATTCCTTCTTACCTCCACCTGGGTTGGAGCTACAACTTCATAGCTATACATTAGGCTCCCTGGGTGCCTAAAATAACATCTCTTTATTCATATACATCACCTAATCTTATAGTGTGAGATCACCATCCATTTGATAACCTTCCATAAGAACTGCAACAGGAGTATTTCCTCTGATCTATCAACTAAACCAAACCCAAACTAGCCTTAAACTCGACAGCTTCGTTCCCTTCGTAATAGAATACCCAATACTTACTCATAGTATATGAAAATCATGACTATTACACAAAAACCAAATAAAAGCAGCCTCAAATTCATAAATTAAAACGGGGCAAAGAAAGAATCAATAAAGCAAGTTGACTTACATCAACAGAGCCTTTCTTGGCAACATTAGTCCAATCCTTAGCAGCCACACCAGTCTTCCAATCAAAATCAATATTCAAAGTCACTGCTGGCTTATGATCCGCCGCCCAAAAACACGCCATGTAATCCCCTGCCTCTGACGCCGTCAACGCAAACTGCCCTGATTCCACAAGCTCTGAATGATGATAATTATTCCCATAACTCGATGTCACCTACACCAGTAAAAAAAAAATTACAGGTAGCCACAAAAAATTTGTAAAGGAGATCAGGGGTCTTTTTAAATAATCTTACCCTGACAGTGAGTTTATACGAGTCGGGCAAGGGCTGGCCATCATGGGGGTTAACAATACTGTACTTTCCAACAGTCATAGAATTGCTTTTGATGTCTTCTGCTATGCATTTCGTGTTTCCTGATTCTAGCTCGAAACGAATTGATTTGGATGTAGAGGATAAAATCGCAATCACAGTTGTTATTAGGAGGAGATAAAGGTTGAATCTTGACATAATGGTGGTGGTAGATTGCGAGCTGAGATTGTTTTATAAACTCTTGGATGGACAATTTTTTTCTCTCTCTCGTTCTCTTTAGGTTTGCTTTGAGGCGAATCGGTATCAGTTTTGCTAGCAAGAGGAGGAGGTCCGAACAGCGATTGAATTATTGACAGCTGGTAGTATTTGATTGGTTGAGACACGTAACTATACAGAATAAATAAATAAAACTGTCTGGTTAGCACATTTGTGTTTAATAGCTGTAAAGCCCTGCGCTGTGAACATGTTGGGCTTCTCCCTCTGTACCAAACCAAATTGGACTGGATTTACAAAACGGAGCTCATGATCCCTCTCCTCAATACTGACGACTTCCTTTCCAATCTCAACAGGGCCTTGGGAATTTCCACGTGATATATGCCAAGGATCCACATGTACACCTGCAGATTCCAAACATCTCTTTCCCCTATGGTATTCTTTGGGTTCCTTCCAATTCACCTGACTACTTGGAGGACCAAAACCATCCTTTTCTATCTTCATGTCATTCTTCGGCTCAATATGAGCTTCTCTGTCATGCTTTACTTCCTTATTGTCATCCCCTCTACTCTCAAACCTCACATCCTTTTCATTTTTAACACTTTGTGAATCCCTCCTTGCCTCTCCATACATCTCTTTTGCATCAGTCCTTGGGTCACGGTTTTCAATCCGGTAGTCTCTGCTGTCCTTGGAATCCCTTGATTCAGGCCTGCTTTCAGGAGCAACATTAAAATGAGAATCCATGTGTGATTCATTTGAAGATGGTGGCATTCGATACATCGAATGCAAAGGTGATCTTCTATCTACATCTCGAGATTCAGTTCTGGGAATCTTAGCCACCCTAACATCCGGACCCATCTCATATGGTAGATGGTACTCATTTGAAACCCCTGATGTCAGCTTAGAATACGAACCTGTATCTTCATGAGGAGGGAATTTCAAAGAAGAAGAATGACAACCCTCTTCATGCGATCTTTTAGCAGGAGCACCACTCATACTCTATATCAACAACTTAACCTAATAAGAAATCAAAAAACAAAACAATAATCCTCTAATAAAACGAGCATTCACCCCCCCCCCCCACCATCACAAAAACAAGAATTAACCTTTTTTCCAACCAACCGAAACCCTCCAAATCCAAGTACAAAAAAAAAAGATTTAAACTAAAAAACACCAAAATGGAGTCAGCAATGCTCGATATAGACTGCTTCAAAAACTTGAAACAATAAAACTATACATAAAATAGTAAACTTTAAAAATTCAACAATCGACAATGGCAAAAAGTTTCAAACTTTCACACTCTCACGAATCATAAACTTGAAATTGAAACTCCTCCTCTCACAAATTACAATGAGAGGAGAATAAATCAACAAGACTTTCAAAATGGACCACCTTTCTCTCTAAAAAACTTAGGCTTTGAATTCTAAACACAGATCTTCGATAGAGCAATCTTTTTATGGAAACCAAAAAAAAAACCCGAAACATAAACCAAAAAAATTACTCAAAAACATTGAAATGGCAAAACTAAGAGAGGGTTTAGTTAGTTTCTTTACCTTTGTTGTTGCTGTTGCCTGTGTCAATTCCCTGTCTGCTTCTTTCCTTCTTTCTGTGTCTTTCTCCACTTTTGCTCTGTTTTTTGCTTTTCTACTGTACGCTAAGCTAGCTGAAGGTAAGCCGAATCCAACGCTTGCCTATTGGGCTCACACTTATTTTATTCATTTACAGCCCATAGAAACAAAAGTCCATTTTATAATACGAGGAATAAACAAAAGGCCCAAGAGTCGGGTCATAAATTAGCCACCTGTACCAGATCAATTCAAAATAGTATATTTTAAGATTTTTTAAAAACATTAAATAATTTCGTTTTCAAAATATAAAATAAAATAAAATAATATTTAATTCTAAATTTGACACGGCCAAATACTAGATCAACAAGAAACTAGATTGATTGGTTAAGTCAGATTTATAATATTAGAAAAAATAGTTATAAATTCAGTTTAATTCATTTTTAATCAGGATGGGTTATTATTCTATCATATTCTTAGTTGAATAATGTATGACTTCTTACTTTTACTTGTTCTTACTTTCCTACAAATTAAGGTTAATTTCAATTATTTTATATTTTTATTTGAAATGATTCATATGTGATGATTTGAGTTTATCATTTTTAGTTTGGTTCGATTTTTATCAAAAAAAAAAAGTAACCAAACTGATTTTTTTAAAAACAAAACTGGTTCAAACTGACAGATTTCGGTTCGGTTTTTTTAAATCAAAAACAGGTTCAAACTGGTTTGACTCGGTTTTTTCGATTTTGCTTGGTTTTTTTCGGTTTGACTCGGTTTTTTCAGTTTGGCTCAGTTTTTTTCTCGTTCGGCTTGGTTTTTTTTCGATTTAGGTTCGATTCGGTTTCAGGCTTATAAAACTGAAATTGAACCGAATCGGTCGATTTTTTCAAAATTTTAATCGGTTTAATTGATTTTTTTCACGATTTTGTTTTTTCGATTATTTTTTTTCCGATTTTCTCGGTTTAATCAGTATTTTGATTTTTTTGTTACCCCGAATAATATTTTGGAATTGAATATAAAATAGGATTCCAACTTTGAAATATTTTAGTATTAGAATGAAACTAAGAATACAAACAAATCACTCAATAATTAATTCAAATCAATACAGTGGCAAATCTTGTAACTAATTAATAAATAAATTATATTTTTGCTATATTTATCTAATGATTTTTTTTTAATGTAATGTGATGGGTTTTTTAACATTATTCATGTGGATGATAATTTCACTTGACTTGAAAGGTATCCAGTTTCATTTAAGTTGATTGTATGAGACTTTGAGTGACTGTTCTTGGTCTCACCTTATTTTTAAAATTTTTATTTTTTATATTTTTTATTATACATGTTATAGTTTTAAATCTTGGATTAATTTTAACAAATTAACCCAAACCTTGATAACATGAGATCTGAATAAATCCAGATTAAAAAAAAAATCTAGTCAAAAGATGATCAACTAGATGATAAATTATTTTAATTAAAAAAAATAGAATTTACTCAAGTCAAATCTCTAATATATGACTTACCGATTCGATTTTAAAACTATGAAAAAAAAAAAAAAAAAAGAAGAAGAAGAAGAAGAAACTCTTAACGCATCACTCCAAAATTGATCTGAAATCGATGTAGCAGTGTCGTAAATAATTAGAAATCAATAGCACTTTCATTATATCAATCCAACAAGATACTCATTGAATTTTAATATTTGATTGGCCTTTTTAGCATTCCATACGAGTCAACAACGCTAAGAACACCCAAGGAAAACTAACCCAGCCTAGTGAAGATCTATACAGTTGTTGTAAAGTAAATAATCGCAAAATCGGTGGCATTTTCACCGTTGTGTCTATTGGGCAAGGTTTTTTGTTGGCCCAACAAAACTAAACTAAACTAATTTTTTGTTGGATTGATCGCCCTTCTTGTATTGGGCTTGATCCATTACTATCTGGCCCAACAAAACAAAACCTTACTGAAACCCAGAGTCAAAACCAAAGTCACAGTAATTTTATTATACTCAAAAAATATAATTAGTGGTTAATAGTAGGGAGTAATTTGAAAACTCAATACATAATGCCTGCCGTTTGTTCTGCCTTGTAGTCTTATTAGTAGGGAGTAGTTTGAAATTGGAACCATAGCAAAGTACTGACCTGTAGATATCTCTGCTAAGATTTTGGCTAGCTTGACTCGGCCTTTCCTTGTGAGCCATCCATCTGCCATGTAAAGCAATCCTAGCCGTCCCTTAGAGAAACTCTGAATTAACACCCCTCTCAGCCTCAACCCGATCA
>Ga0325405_1004870_pt1 | contig 13652 bp, 11 predicted proteins | sample PopdelMetagenome_21_FD_205663 | JGI IMG/M metagenome (GOLD analysis project Ga0325405, IMG submission 205663) | Populus deltoides microbial communities from Bellville, Georgia, United States - Xylem-Control-R2 | ecosystem: Host-associated > Plants > Phyllosphere > Stem > Wood/Secondary xylem... | reverse complement strand
TAATGAATCTAATAAATAAATTAAAAAAATAATTAGCACTCATTAATCATCTATAATAACATTAACAATATTTAATAAATGTTATATTAAAAAAAAATATTACATCTCAATCGATTATGTCTAGAATATAAGGGCTCATAATGCATTGGATTATATAGATGCATTGGAAAACACAACCATGTAGGTGCAATAACTCAGTGTGTTATTTGCAAATATCATCTCATGTAGGTATCTAAATCAATTATCGATTCTCACTCTACAAATATTTAATTTCTCTTGACACCTTAAAGATCTGGATAATTTGTATAAATCATCAATCAATTCTTTTCCACTTACCTTGACAATTGATAATATATAACTCCTTACTGGTATCAATATATTTTTGGGATGTGTTGAGATAGGTTAAACTATCACATTACTCAATCAAGACAATGCATCTCAACTATGTTAAAACAATATAGCAAGACCTTTGCTAACCACAAGTCATCTCCCCCCAGCATACAAGTTTAGTTAATAATATCAAACTCTTGGTATATTGTGTTCATATAACTTATTAAGACATGAAAGAAATATATTAGAAAAAAATTCAAAACTAGAAAAAAATAAAGTTCAAATAAAAAAAATATAACTCATACCTAATGAAGTTGTTATACGTCTAACTCATCTTAGTAGAAATGATGGATGTGAGTGGTATTCAAAGTAAAATGGCTTGCATCACACTATTTGACACAACTATATTATTCGATAGTTTTACCCACATTTAACTAGTATTTTGCCCATGTTTTATATATAAGATGCCTTGATATTTTTTTATTTTATGTTTTGAAGGTAATTTTGGATGTAAGATTCAAAAATGAATAATTTAAAGATAAAATTCAAATAATGCTCCAACCCGTGTCGAATATTGGCGATTTGACTTTCGATCGATTTTTTTACGCATAACATGAGTTGTAGAGGTCATAATAAAGTGATTCTAATGGAATTAAAAAGCTAACATCCATACATTTATATACATATATGGAAAGAAAAAAAATATCATGGAAATCGCAACCTTCAAAGACAAGTCTCGCATTCTACTAGTTTTGACCTTTAGTCATTCCAGCTTAAATATTTTGAGTTAGAGAAGTTCATTTGATGTAAAGTTAATTTTTTTAGATTCCTAACTCAAATACCTATCAACTTACCAAATATAAGCAAAAAAAGATCTCATAGGAAAGAGATATATTTTTTCTAAGACAACTCATAAATTCTGTCAATATACAGGTTTTGCGAAGAAACAAGTTCAACTTACTTCTCGAAGATCCCAACTGACATGATAATTATTTCTTCATATGTAAAAGTTTTTTATTTGGGAAAATTAACTTCACCAAGTCCAAAGTCAAAGCTTAAAGATTTTATGCAAGATTATTTTTCCTTCTTTATAGGAAAAAGTCATGTACTGCTTAAACATGGATTGTCTACTTTGAAAAGGACTCCCATACTTTAGTAGGAATGTGGGGAATAGGGTTTTCCATTAGATAAAAAAGAGAGAGAGAGAGAGAGAGAGAGAGGGTGGCAACTGGAAAGAAGAAATAAACTTTCACTTTTTTTCCTGCATCTGAAATTATGTTTTCATTTTTTCTCATCATTAGTTTTTCGATAGTCATACAAGGCAAAGTTATTTTTCTTGGTTGAAAGGATACAGAAACTTTCGGATTTCAAAAACTATGAGATCTATTTTTTCTTTTCTTTTTAGTATATATGATGAGTATGAATGTTTTCCTATACTTATTTTGTATGATTATTTAGTTTGATGTTAAAGCGGACTTTAAATTATTATTCTAATCAATCTATTGCTAAGTTTTTTTTATCGAAACCAGAGTTGTGATATTTAACTTGTGAAGCAACTAAGTTTAATAAATATGACGGATTTATATTGTTAATCTTAGGGGAAAAAATTCAGTTAAATCAAACATAGACTGCAAACAATTATGTTGTCTAGATTTATCAACATATCTAGTTCTTAAGGCTGCCATTGAATTAAATTATTAGTGTGGATGTTGTGGTTGTTTAATGGTTAGGGTTACAATGTGGATTAGTTAACTAACTAATATTAAGAAAAGATAAATATTCAAAATATTAATTGACGTATTATTTTAATGATCAGTTTTGATTTTCGTTAGTGGATGTTTACTTGAGACCAAGATTTTTCTCTTAATAAGTTTTAGTTTATTTAATTTATTTTGATTGCTTTATTTCGTTTACCCTAGCATAGCTTAGATAATCTCGAACCCCCCCTCAAACTTTGAATCATTTAGCATGAACACCTTAACTAAATCTTTCTCGTGGGATCGACCCCTTACTTGTTTTATGCTATCTTATTTGTTTAAGCTAAGACAATTAATTTGTATGACTGCAACATCGCAACACCATCTGACATGATAAGCCATAAATTTAGTATATTTTTTTTATACTTAACTTATATGAATAACTTTTTCCAAGACTTATTAGATTTTATTATTACTTAGATCTTGTAGAGAGTTTTTTATAGGTGTTGGCTTTGAACATATTATTGCCCCAACTTTTTAGACATCCAATATGGAGATGCTCCCATGACCAAAGTTATATTAATTTACATTTAAAGCTCTAAGTTATTTTTAAAAATGACATTAATTATCACAAACAAAACAAATCATTTACCAGAAAATATTAAAAAATAATTATACCTAGAGAAATAATGGACACCCGACTATTTGTCTCATCTACTTCATACATGTTTTACATAGTTGTTGGTATAGATATGCAAGCATAGCCCTTTAACTATAGTTAAGAATGACCTAAAAGTCATCAAGCAATGTTAGGAAGAGTAATTGCACTACATTGCTTGTGGTAATGGTGGAAAAAAAGAATTTCGCATTCTTATGAAATGAGACCCTTAAACATATGCATTATATATATACTTGAGCATACATAACCAATTGATCATTTATCTCCTACACTGGGGTGTCTTAAAATTAGTCTCCAACCATGTTATTTTGATGCAGTTATCTCTATAAGTACTGGTTAAAAGCATATGTCTTCATAGACGATAAAATATATCATCTCTATTAACCACACCTCCATATCCTATCTCTAGAGCATCATTTATCGGGAGGCCAATTAAAATAGAGATGTTTTATGGTATGGGTGTCATCTCACTAACACGTATGTGAAATGTATGGGTCTTAGGCCTCCAAAGTCTAACCAAAATTATAATCATTTCGTAATCAATATGAATGCCATGCAGTTAGATGGTCTTATAAAAAATAACGTCAATAACAAAAAAGTTAACATACTCATAAAACTCCATAACTACATGCTGACGAGGTTTCACAAGATCATTGCATTGAAAATCAAGAAATTTATATATAATTAAAGTAGTTTAAAATTATTATTTTTCAGTTCAAGTCTAATTAGTTGACCTTTTCATTCTAGAAATCCTTAAAAAAATATTGGTTCTACATATATAAAATCAAAATATCATATGGACCTAGATGTACAACCAAGTGGTTATGTCTATCAGCACTGTTAGAAGTTATGAACGTCCTCTATTTCAAACCATATTTATCTCGAGGTCTTGTCAAAACAAGTTGTTAGCATTGCAATACAATCAAACATTACATTAGTTGAATGTAAAACAATAATTTATGTTAATATTTTGAAACAAATTCAGTAATTAACATACACTGTCCAACTTGTTATGTATTCCTATTATGACCTCTTTAATTGCATATACCATATTTATTTTGTGAGTATCAATCTCTATCATCCATCTTATTATACAACTAATAGGATCTCTTTCGACCCCTTCTCTAGTCTCTATCTAGTTGGACATTCATATATATTTGGACCAATATATGCAGGCTATAGTAGCAAATGAGGAGTATATGCATTTTTATACGACTCATTGGAGAATAAATGATCAAACAATTGCACATATTTAACATTTCATAAAGAGCAACATGTAATGAGATTTGAATATAATATAATTATCATTTATCACAAGTAAAAGTTGATTCATAATTGGTTCATTAATCTTAATCTTTTCTTGAACTTTTCTTGTAACACTAGCTATTAGTGGTGTCTCAGATTGAAATAACCCTTTTGAAAAATAAATGGACTTGCCATGGATATTATCGCTTCAACAAGTAATTCAAATAGGATAACTGGAGGTCACAATACATCACGACTTATAACTTCTTTAATGACGACTCTTTGCTCAATAAAATATTTATTACACCTTAAAAACATTATACGCAATATAGTTGTTACAACAAGTCATAAACACTTTTCAATATATTATTAAAAACCTATGATAAATTGGTTATCATATTGTCATAATGATGACCACTAAAATCACATAAGAGTGTTTATTTCTTTCTAAATTCAACTTTTAACCATGCTCTAATCACGTTATCCGTCTCAATCAAATCATCATGTAAAATATCAAACTCCTATTTTGAAGGATTTATGTCCATCCTCTACAACATATTTTTCAAGGCAATAATTTTTAATATGGTATTAAAGTTACTTGTAAAGTGTCACAAACCATATCAATGATACCTAATAGGCTCAAGAAATATCCATGTCATGGCATTCTTAAACCATATATTTATCTGATATAATACACAACCTATTGTGACCATCAATTATATACTGGCAAAGAATATCTAACTATCTCTAGCTATTATTCATCTCTTTTTTATATATAATAGCAAAATACAATGGATAAACTCCATTATTCGCATTATAAGCAACTACAATCAACAATTTTTTGATGTACTTATTGTATTAACAATTACAATGAATACTAATAAAAGAATGATATTATTGAAAACCATTTATCAAAGCACCAAAAGACCAAAATGCTCTCTTAAATGTTTATTTCCATTAACCATTTTATAATCCCAATTGATAAATGTTCTTATATCTAAATCTCTAATGGCTTATAGAATTCTAGGGATGATTTGGAAAGACTTTTTATGAATACCAAACAAATGCTCTAGTATCTTTTTTGCCTAGCCATTCATGTCTTTCAATATGAGACGTCATGCTCATAATCCCTCTCCACATTAGCTTGAATATTTACAACATTCATACTTATATCAGCTTTCATAATTATCAACATCACCTCAATAATGAGACCAAAGTCAATATGATAATGGCATTACAAAACTAGTGGGTTTTGACATGTGTCTAGCCCTTTTAATTTTCAAATCACCTTTGAATCAGACATTTAGTGATATCTCTCATACAAATATTATTTATATGTTGGTTCTTAAATGCATTGCAACTTCCTATAAGTTTTAGTAAATGATGGACCTTGTACTATAATGAATTCTTAATATGCCACAACTTAATTGCAGTAATATATTTAGATTTTTCTCTGAAGTTTTGTCTAACCTCTAATTTATCCCCTAATAAGCTTAAGTGCCTACGACTCATAACTTAGTTATTGTATTTGTATTGGGCATGCCCATTCACAACCTTAAATTCAAGAGCATAAGATCTCATGTATTGGTTAATAGGCTCAACTAGCTCAAAATTTTTATCTTCATCATCAACCATAACTTTCCCATCTTCCTCATCCCCAACTTTATTAATATGATGGTCATCTTTGTTCCCACTTGGTTTGAATTCTTTATAGTAATATAGAGCAGATGTCATACCCAACTGAGCTTATATATCAATATTTTTTTATGTTGAGGTTTGGTTCCTTGTATTACTATCTAAACCAGATGTATTAGCTGATTGTGATGCTTGTGTGGTTCTTTGAATACTATTTGGCACTCAAGTTAACTCTATACTAGAGAAGTTTCATTGTCTAGGTCTACTATTCAAATAGAGCTCTAGCATATTCATCCCATTAAGGTTGGCCAACCCAAACATTAAAGTCACATTTCCATCACTATAGATAAGTACACCAACACAATGAGTTAAACTAACCCTAATTTGCATCATCTTCCAGGTAATTTCAAGTTTCATTTCAAACACATTCAAGTCAAGTTAATCATATGACATTTTTGATAACTCATTAAGAGATAACTTTAATAAAGTAGTTAAGAACTCATTACTTCCTCCATTATAAGTGATACCATTTTCGGTATTTGATAATGTACCACCATAAAAGCATATTATTCTAATAGCATGAGACATTATATTAAACAACACTGTAAAACATAAGACTAATTTATCAATATCATGGGGTTAATCAACTCTAATTTATTAGCAAAACCTTAACGATAACATAATCAATGAAAACCCAAAATCATTGATTTTTTTTCAAAATTAACAACTCAAATCAATGTATTTTATAGCTAATTAACCTAATTTAAACCTAAATCATGAAACCCCTAATATATTCTAAAAAATCATAATTCTAAACCCTAACATCTGTAAATTTAGTAATTAGCATGAATTATATAAATTAATTGAGGGGAAATGTGTAATATACCTCTAAATGTTGAACATGATTGATGGTGGTGGGTGGTGGCTGGCATAACTTGGTAAGAGAGCCATGAATGGAGAGAGAAAGAGAAAGGTTTGTTACAGTGATGCAAACATATTATTCGATAGTTTTACCCATTTAACTAGTGTTTTGCCTATGTTTTATATATATAATGCATTGATATTCTTTTTTTTATGTTTTAAAGGACTTTTGAATGAAAGATGCAAAAAGGAGTAAATTGGAGGTAATTGGCATATTAGACCTTCAGTCGATATTTTGTGCAGAGCGTGAACTCTAGAGGTTGAAATGAAGTGATTCCAGTAAAATTAAAAAGCTAACATCCATACCTTTTTAGACATCTAAAGTAAGAAAATAAAATAAGAAAGAGCATGGAAATCGCAGCCTTTAAAGTCAAATCTCGCAATTTGCTAGTGTTGACCTTCGACCATTTTGACTTGAATATCTTGAGCTACAGAAGTCCATTGGATGCAAACTTAATTGTTTAAGATTCTTGACTCAAATACCTAGCAATGCTCCAAATTGCAGCAAAAAAGATGTCACATGAGGGAGATATGATTTTTCAAAGATGACAACTGAATTCTGCCAGTAAACAGGTTTCGTGAATAAACGGGTCCAAATTACGTTTCGAAGCATCTAAACCAATATCCAAGTTTTTATTTCAACAATTTAGCTCCTCTAAGCCAAAGCTTGAAGATTTCATGCAAGGTTATTTCTTCTTTTTTAGAAAAATATTTATTGAAGTACTTAAATGTAAACTATCTACTTAAATGAGGACTATTTTGTAAAATAAAAACTATGGTTTCCTAGGATATAAAAAGAATGAGAGAATAGAAGGGAGGACAGCCAGCCAAGAGAGAAAAAACGCCCTTTCTCCTTCACAAACCTGAAATCATGCTTTCTTCTTTCTTTTTAATTAATTGTTCAACAAACATGCAAGGCTAAACTCTTTTTCTTGGTTGCAAGGACACGAAAACCTTTGAATTTCAAGAATTGTGAGATTTATTTTACCTTTTTCCAGTTTATATAATGAATATGTTTGTTCTCCTATGCTTATTTTTCCTATAATTATTTATTTTAATTGGTAGAGCGGACTCTAAGTTATTATTGTAAACAATCTATTGCTAAGTTTGATATCAAAACTGGAGTTGTGGTATATGAACTTGTAAAGCAACATAGTTTAATAATTGTGGCGGATCTATGTTATTAATCTTAGGGAGAACATTCAATCAAATCAAACATAGGCTGCAATAGTTATGTTTTCTTGATTAATCAACTTATCTAGTTCTTAAGGCTGCCATTGAATTAAATTATTAGCGCGGACACTGTCGTTGTTTGATGGTTAGGGTTAGTTATACGATGGATTCGTTAACTAACTAATGTTAAGAAGAGATAAATATTTAGAATATAAATTGATATTTAGTTTCCATAATCAGTTATGATTTCTGTAGGTGGATGTGTGCTTGCGACTAAGGTTTGTTCTCTTGATAATTTTCTGATTTTATTTAATTTTGCTTGATAGTTTTCTGTTTTCTTTTGCTTTAACCTATATAACGTCCAAACCCCCCCCAAATTGCATATCATCTAGTATAAAAATCTGACTTGAACCTTCCTCGTGGGATCGATCACTTGCTTGCTCTATATTATCTTGTGTGTTGTGTTTTAAGCTAGGGTAATTAATTTGTGTGACCGCGACATTGCAACAAATTTTATTGTCATTGCAAGGGAAGTAATTTTAGTTCATTCTTGTGCTGTTATTTTTAATTGTTGTGATTGTTATTTATTTTTCTGAAAAAAAAAGAAACATAATTTTTTCTTGCTGCGATACTGTTCATTTACGGTAGTGGTACTATTCATAACAGATTTTTTGGTGGAATTAGGTATCGGCCTTTTGTTTCCTAAAAGAAAACGACGTTCTGAACAGGATTAATGCTTTTAGTCACTAGCCCCACTCTATCGAGGCCAAATTCCACTGTTTTCTAAGGTTTTTAGGTAGTTTTAGTTTTCTAGCGTAGGATTTTTGTATAATTTGCATTGTTTTTGATCTTTTGTGTGGTTGATTTCTTTGAGTTTTCTTGATGATTTATGCTTGTAACCCGTTCTACTAACCAGAGTCAAGTCCAGATGCATCTTGAAATAGAAAACACTTTACGCAGGTTACGAAAGGAAGCTTACATCAACACCATGGATATTGAATGACAATAAACACTTAAGGAACTTGCTACTCTTAATGTGGAAAATCAACCATTGTGCATCAACATCGACAATAATGTAAACTTCGAGCTCAAATATGGTTTTATACATTTGCTACCAACATTCAATGGTCTTGCAGGATAAAATCTTCATACTCATCTCAAGGAGTTCCATATGGTTTGCGTTGGCATGAAACCGAATGGAGTTGACAAAGAACATGTTAAGTTGAAAGCTTTCCCTTTCTCTTTAAAAGGGACAACAAAGGCATGGCTTTTCTCTATTCTCCCAGGTTTCATTGGAACTTGGAATGGCATGAAGAAGATCTTCCTTGAAAAATATTTCCTAGCATCTCGAGTTACCAACTAACACAATCAAAGAGTTGATGTCTTATCCCAAGTGCAGGAGTGTCAAAGTAATAAATAACCCGGCAAGACCGAGGTCAATCCACAAGGAGGTCAACTATATAAATTATAAATAATATATATAAATTAACAAAGAGTTCAAGAGATCTTTGAGATGTGAGATTAATGTGAGGATTAAACAATGATAAAAACAGTTGTTAAGGTTAGGGGATCCACTAATGGTATTAGAAATAAGTATAGTATAAACTCTTTTTATTATTCAACTGGGAACCACAAACAAAGGAGGTTTCAATCGGATGATTTATCCTTAATAGTTCATTATAAATTTTTAACATGATCATATTAATTATCTTATTTTAGTAACACCATACTTTTAAATATTGTCAGGAATTCATGATGCTAACTTATATTAACAGTAAATCAAGTTCCTCTCATAACAATGATGTCGGTTGAAGGTTATGAAGGATCAAGCATTTATTGTACCAAGTGTTATACAACACAAATCTAGATTAATCATTTAACAAGCAAGGTATTAATAATTAGTAAGATAAAAAGATAAGACATATTAATAACAAACTTTCTTGGATATAAACATTAAAGTCCATGTTGAGTTTATGTTATACATATTCTAACACCATTAGTGAAACCTTTTCACCTTGACATAATTAACTTAGCTAGACATAATGAAGAAGAAGAACATAAATAAACAAGATAAGAACATAATTATGATATAAGCTAACTAAGAGTAGTAAAGGAAATGAAAAGCATAAACAAGAGATTGATGAAAATAAAACATGAAAGAAAACTTGAACATTACAAAGAGAAAAGGCAAGAAAATGATCTTGAAAACCACGATGCCTTAATGAATGGCAAATGCCTCTTTTTATAGGCTAAAATTCAAAACTATTCCTTTGGTAATTGATTATTGATGTAGTGGCCAACTATTGATTTAGTGGACTTGGTGGACAGCAGCACTCAAGCATTTTGGCTGGATGAAATGACATTGATGCAATCCGAATTTGTCAAAGTGTTCTTTATAAAAGTTATTGTAAATCATCTCCTCTTTCCACCCACAACATGGTAGAGCATTTGGATCACTAAAGCTCGAGATATGGCTAAAAGACTGAGTTGTGCTTCTGGTGGACATGGTGGATAGTCCTCAAGCTCTTGTCTGGATGAAATGTCATTGCTAACATCAGAACTTGAGCAGATGGTCTGCATGAAAGTTGTTGTAAATTATCTTATCTTTCTACCAACCAAATTTGATGTCATTTTGCCTTCTAGAACTCTAGCTATGAGTAAAATTCTGAGCAATGTTCGGGATGGATTGCAGGACAGATTCTGACTTCTCTTTTGTGGCCAAGCTTTGAATTTGAAAACGACAGATTTAGGTCTTCCACTCTTCATGAAAGTTATAGGCCTATGCCTTAAATTTCCAAAACAATAAACCAAACATAGATCCAAGGTCCACAACTCCAGATATGATCAAAGAACTAAATGGTATTCTAGTTTGATCTAGCATCTCTTCTCTAGCATTAGCCCTTTCTTTATCTTTTCACTTTCAATAGTCAATCACATCAATTAATCTTTTGAATTGTGAGATATGCCTGCATTTAAAATGAGCATTTACTATAAATTAAAGCTATCTATATTATCAAACTTGTTATTATGAAAACATTCTTAAGTTAGGGAATTTAATGATACTAAAAGTACAATATGATGATATAAAGCCTTAATAATAATGCATTTTTAAGTACTAATCACCAATATAAGGAAAGAAATATGCGGGATTCGGCAATATCATGGGGAGACACTCTCTGAATATTGGGAAAGATTTGAGCAATTGTGTATTCAATGTCCTCATCATCAGATACTCAATCAACTACTCATTCAATATTTTTATGAAGGACTGATGCCTACTGACCACAGTATCATTGATGCGGCAAGAGGAGGGGCATTGGTAGATAAGACACCCGAGGCTGCACACCAATTGATCTTAAATATGGCAACCAACTCGAAACAGTTTGGCACCAGTACAGATTTCCCAAGCAAACGAGTAAATGAGGTAAGTATTTCTAACATTGAGAATAAAGTTAATGATCTTACTTCTCTTGTGTGTTTTTTGGCTTGTGGCAATGTACAGCAGGTGAAATGTTGTACCATATGCTCTTTACAAGGACATGCTTCGGATATGTGCCCAATAATACAAAAGGATTACATTGAACAAACTAATGCAATTGATGGAGTATTCAATGAACAACCCTAGTGTAAGTATGATCCCTTTTCCAACACATACAATCATGGATGGAGATCATCCAAACTTATGTTATGGGAACCCGCCTCAATAAGGCAATCAAGGCCGACAGTTCCAGCCTCATGGGTTTTAGCCCCAATAAAATTATCAAGCGAGGCAGCCCCCTCCATTCACAAACTCCAATGTTATGAGGTTGTCATCGAGTGATGATCTTCATGAGATGATGAAAACTTTGGTTTCTAACACTGTGACCTTGCAACAAAATGTCATGTCTTTTCAATAGGAAATAAGGTCAAACATTAATAACTTGGAGAAGCAAATGGGGCAAGTAGCTTCAAGTGTAGAGAAATTAGAGGCACAAATCAATGGAAAGTTGCCCTCCCAAGCATTGAATTCAAAAGAAAATGTTAATGCGATCATGCTGCGAAGTGGGAAAGAACTTGAAGAACAAAGGTTGAAATAAATTGAGATGAAGGAAGAAAAGGAGATAAAAAATGAATTGAATATAAAGAAGAAACATCCTCCTCCTTCACAAATTGAAACCACAACCAACACTCCAAAGGTAAGTCCTCACTCAATGAATTCCAGTTTTAAAACAATTCCACCCTTTCCTGTGAGTTTTTCTAGGTCTAAGAAAGAGAACAAAGAAAAAAAAGATTTTAGAGGTTTTTAAGAAAGTAGAACTCAGCATTTCTTGCATTGATGTTATTAAGCAAATTCTCAAGTATGCCAAATTTTTGAAGGAATTGTGTACCACCAAGAAAGCCTACAAGCTAAAAGGCCATGAAATGGTAAGTATGGGTGAAGTTGTATCTGTTATTGTTCAAAAGAATATGCCTTTGAGGTAAAAAGACCCAAGTGCATTTACTATCCCATGTGTTATTGGTAATGCTAGTTTTAAAAGGACCTTATGCAATTTAGGTGCATCCATTAGTGTTATCCCTAAACATGTTGATGATTCTCTTAGCTGGAGCCTTTGAATAAAACTAGTATTATAATACAACTTATGAATCATAGTTTTGTTTATCCACTTGGTGTGATAGAAGATTTCCTAGTCAAGATTGATAGTTTAGTTATTCCATATGATTTTTATATTCTTGATATGGAACATGATTCTTGCGATTCATTAAACAACACTCCTATATTGTTTGGGAGACCATTCTTGAAAACTGCCAATACAAAAATTGATTGTGGTAAGAATACTTTGTTTATGAAGGTAGGAGATGAAAAGATTGAATTTAAATTTCATGATGCAATGAAATATCCTTATAGCAATGTTTATTCTATTACATGCTATGACCAAGTTGATAAGTGTGTGCAGCAAGTTTTTTTATTATGACTATGAGAACGGATTAAGTGTGGCTTTGAGTTATGGCTATGATTTTATCGAGATAGAAGAGATGGAAAGGCATATATGTGTTCCCCAAAACGTGCATGAATCAACATTGGCTTTACAAGCTTTGCAAATTGTCCCCCATGATGCAGGAGTCATTTACCCTATCACGGACAATGAATGGGTGGCGCCTATCCATTTGGTACCCAAAAAGACTGGAATCATGTTGGAAGAGATACAAAATAATGCTTATGAGAATGCAAAGATTTACAAAGAAAAGACTAAGAGTCTTCATGACCGAATGATTACAAGAAAAGAGTTTCATGTTGGAGACAAAGTCATTCTTTATCATTCGCCTTTGAAACTTTTTCCTGAAAAGTTATGCTCTCATTGGATTGGACCCTTTGTTGTTTCTAATGTTTTTCCTTATGGTTCAGTTGAAATTACAATTTTAAAAACAAACAAAGTTCTCAAGGTCAATAGGCATCGCTTGAAACCTTTCTATGAAGGTTGGACTACAGAACTCACCGCTTCTGTGAAGTTAGCTGAACCAATCTATGAAGCATGAGCATGCGACGTGTCAAGCCAATGACATAAAATAAAAGCGTTTATTGGGAGGCAATCCAACACAAAAAAAAAACCAGATTTGCTTTCTTTTTCCCTTATCTTTTATTTTTTTTCATTTTACTTTATTTTTGTCATTATCTTATATTTCTTTTCTTTTATTTAACATTGAGGACAATGTTATGTTCAAAGTGTGGGGGTATTAAGAGAATTTTAATTTTCTTTGTTACGTTAAAAAATAATAATTTATGTTTGAACTTTTTGAACTCCCATTGGTTTATGAGAATATGAGTATTATGTATGAGAATTAATTGAGATAGATGAAGATATAAATCGAATGAATGAGTGTGCATGCAAGTTTTAACGTTTAATTGGTTTAGGGATTGATTTTGAAAATATGTCATGTTAACTTTATAGTGTTATATCAATGCAAGCTTTTGAGCCTTCAACATTATATTCTTT
>Ga0325405_1004869_pt1 | contig 13652 bp, 10 predicted proteins | sample PopdelMetagenome_21_FD_205663 | JGI IMG/M metagenome (GOLD analysis project Ga0325405, IMG submission 205663) | Populus deltoides microbial communities from Bellville, Georgia, United States - Xylem-Control-R2 | ecosystem: Host-associated > Plants > Phyllosphere > Stem > Wood/Secondary xylem... | reverse complement strand
ATTTTCATACATATACCTCAAGCATACCACCAGTTTATTTATTCTCAATTTCATTATTGCCACTTAAATCATAATTTCACATAACTCTGTAACATCAACATAGTTTCAAATCATCATTTAGGTAATCTATACAATTTCAAAAGATATATACATATGATATGCAAAGAATGAAACTAAATGTGAGACAATTTAAGTTAGTTGCTTATAAAATGATAATAATAAAAATTATATAAATAAAAATAATAAATCCTACTAATTATACAAAAGGTGAAGCATATGATAAAATAAATATCTATGTAGTTAAACTAACAATACAGACTACAGCAGCCATGTCCAGTAGTGTGTGATGGACCTAATACATATATAATCATAAAATAATAAATAGTTTTGGTATTTAGTTCCACAAAATGAATTCTATAATAATAGGCAAGATTAATAACTTTAAACATCCATATCTATATTTCAACTTTCTCAGTAAAAACCATATTACTAACTTCACAAATTTCCCTTTAAATTTGTTCACATTTTTCTCTTTGTTTATTCTTAACATCGACCTTATATTAATACCTAACTATCATTAATTATTGTTAATAATTTTCAACTTTCAACTATTATACCATATCAATCTTCTAGTCTTATTTTCATGACAAACATCATCATTTACACTAGTCTCCTTTAGAAATAGAAATCTTACCATTCATTTGCCTCCATCCATGACAACAAACTTACTATTCATTGGTTTTATTACTAGGCTATAAGCTTAATATTCATTGTCTTTCATCAGAGATAGCAAGCTTGTCATTCATTAGCTTCCATTTGATATGGAAAGCTTTTCATTAATTGGCTTCCATTCGAGATGCCAAGCTTGTTTTAATTTCACATTTTTTTCCATCTTTGTTTTTTTAAAACACAATAGTACAATAATATAAATTAAAGAAATGTATAACAATAAATTAAAGAGATAAGGTGTTAAGCTTTTACCTGTTTCTCCTATCGACCTAGCTCTTTTAATTTGAGGTTTGATGTTTGGTGCCTTTTCTAATTTAAAAGGAGGGACCATTATTGGTATATCAAAATCCCATCATATGAACCAAAATTGATGTCAACGCAATTCTAACGACACTTTACTTTGCATCATTATATTTATTATCTTTAACTTCAATATATCTAAATTTCATGATTGTTGTTTAATTGTTTAACCCACACTTTTCCATTCAACATTTTGTAACCATGAAAACTTCAAAGTTGTTCATATTAACAATGTATCACTGAATTTCCAATTAAATTAAATTCTCATTAATTTAAATATTTTTTATAATCTCACTTAAACCTTTAGTTTTTCAAATTTTGTTATTCCTTCATTCCTCCTCATAACTGACCTAACCTTTAGTTTTCAATTAAATCTGTAAGTTAATCCTTTCCATTTCTTCTATTCTAATTAAAACAATTTTCATATACATTTAGGAATTTATCATCATTTTCCCGTTATCTTAATTTTCCATTCATAAATCCAAACTTGAAATGTGTTAGAAATTCCAAATCATATAAACATATCCAACCAAATCTTTTCCAAACATTATCCTTCTAACTATTAATACTAAATTTACATACGATTTATAAGGATTAAAATCAATTAAACCACTTTCCTAAAACTACACTAATGGTCAGCCCTAGGTCCCTTTTTGTCACCATGATTTCGTATTTAATTGTTCTTGTATCTACATTAAAAACTAGCTAGTCTAACTTAATTCATAAATTATAAATCAATAACATAATTTTATAAATTTTTTATATGTACCCTAATTTACAATATACTAATAAAACTTAATTAAAATTTGGTAAAGTAATTGGTCGGCCCTAATTCTTTTTTACCACCATGATTCCTTCTTCATTTCTCTATGAATTTTCATCTTGCTTTAATCTCAATCAATTTTGCAAATCCTTCAAATTTCATCAATGAACCCTAACTCAAAAATTTGAGATTTTGATCAAAATCATCTAAACTTCACTCAGACTTGAATAGATGGGTTTCAAACACTTTACCTATTAATTATTTGAACTTTAAATGCTTTCCTGATTAGTTTCCACTAACCCTTCTTCCTTCTTTCATTTCAAAGCTTTCTTTCTAAAATCCTCTACTCTCCAAACATGTTTCCTCTTAAAAATTGCTTTCTTAGGTTGTCTCCCTTGACCAAAATCACTTTATAACACTCTTTAAACCCTTAACTTGGAAGAAAAATTGAAATTTTACAAGAAAAATGAGAAAAATTTAAGCTTAATTTTTTTTTTAATGGCCGGTGGTTGCTATAGTAACGATGGAAGGGAGTTTTGACTTATTTACAAAAATGTCATTACTAATTGCCTCAATATTTAATTATGTATTTTGTTCAACTATTGGCACTTAAGAAAGGAATAATACTAGACAGTAGGTAATTTTACACCAAAAATATGAATTTGTGTACTATTTTATTTACTTAAATCATCAAGATTTTCAACTAATTCATTGGAAACTTTCATCCTTAATCATAATACAAAATTTCCCTTACATTTCCTCCCTTTTTGATTAAAAATTATGCAATTGGACGCAAAGCTTATATTGACAATTAGTGTAATTTGCATGTCAAATCATACATTAATTTATTTGGGGTTTCCTTTATATCTTTCTAAATATATTCTCCTCAAATTTACAAAAATTCTTTCTTTAAAATAATTTTACGCAATTTATCTCTAGTTTATTAATTTTATTACTTTATCTCATCTTAAATTTAAGTTAATTTACTAGAGATGTTCATCTCAAATCACAAAACTTTTCCTCATAATTTATCATTTCTCAATTAAGAATTCCCCTATCTAGCATTGATTTATTGATTTTTTAGGCTAGTGGTTTACATGTGTTGTCCATCCAATTTTTTTTTAAAATAGTAGGCCACATGTCCTCTACAGTTGAAGATGATGTGTCACTTACTAGACCATCTCCAACCACCTAAGATGGCTTGGAAGTCAAGCTTTTCCCTTTTAGTCCTAAGAAAGCCCATTATCAACCATTTTTCTCATTAAATGGAATCAAATGACACCAAGATCGACCATTTTAGTTATCGTAATATGAACAACCAATAACTTTCTCTTTCCTTTACTATTTTTAATGACTTTCTCTCACCTCTCTTAAATTAGAGACTTAGATGTGAACAAAATAAAATTTTGGATTAAAACACAAAAGTATCAAACAAAAGAGACAAAGGATGAAATTTTTGCAAAACTATTGTGGTAAAAATTTTCAAAAAAACAACCCATGAACAATGCTGGAAAATAAGCCTTTATCTTATTTTTACTGTCAATTTTAATCTCTTTAGTTTCATTTTTTTACAAGAAAAAAAACAATTTTTTTTTCTTGTAGAATCAAACATCAACCCAATATTAAGAAGGCTTTTTTTTAATATTGTGAAAACCTTATAAAAAGCAATTGAAACAAATCATCAAACGCTATTCCTATAATTCAATATAATTTGAAAGGGTAAAATTAAAAAACAAATGATGATAGAAGTGAAAAACAATTAGGACAAAAAATAGGACTATTTGGGCTATTAGTATAGAAAGTCAATTGTTTTTGGCAAAATAACACAGTTGCAAATTATTTTTGGCAAAATAGCATAGTTTGGGTTTGTTACATTTCGAAAATGAAATTTAATTAATTTAGCGGTTCTGAACCCGACATATAAATAAGTCACAATTAGTGGCCTACAATACCTGAAACATTCAATACAAAGTCCAAATGACCAAAAAACCTCTCCCAGATACTAATAACTATTATCAAGATTTCCTTTATGCTTCCAATCAACAACTACTCTAGGATTTAAGTCTTTTATTACCAACAAACACCTTGATAATTTTTCAAATGACTCCTTATATGAACCAAAATACTAAAGCACCTTTTGTTTTGCAACTCATGCTTTGTCATATAATGTTTTATTCTTGTAGTGCAATTTTATTTCTTCTTGAACGCTTGCAACCATCATTGAAAGGTTATTAATCACAAGGGTTGGAATATCATTAACAACAAAATATGCATCAAGTTGATGGTGGTATTTTTGGATAAAGATCGAGGCACATGTGTATGACCCTTATAACTTTGCTATCTCTAATAAACTTAGCCTTTTAAGGTATCTCCCACGTAAATACAACTTACATTTTGGTGCTTGCACACATTGTAGTTGGACAAAGGTTGAGGTCGATCGTTGAACTCGATATTCAACTAAATATGCAATGTGTCACGATTTAACTAATTTAACTAAATCATTTTTACAACTAAATGTTTGCCAAACCTCAAAATCAGAGCCTCTAGAAAAATGTTTATGACTAAATGCCCAATTATAGAAATAACAAATGCAGATCCAAAAGCATCTCCCAATTTAGGAACAAGAGGTATTATTTTATAATCAACATCTAGTATCACATCCAGGTTTAACATCTCATCATCTTCATCATCACTAGATTTAGAATAGTCAAATGTAGTATCGTTATTTTTTAGCAATCACCAATCAACAAACTATTTTACCCTTTACTAACTAACCTTATGAATTATGATGCTCTTAAACCTATTCGACCAGAAGTTAGGACATATAAAAGATTTGATCAACTACTCATATATAATGCCATCATGTTCAGTTCGCTTCGGATAACATAATCCATTATTGTCTTAAAATTATAATCATATACAATCGGTACAAGAAACTATTGACGTTCCTTAACTAGACACCTCTAATTTATACCAACCACAATATTATTATAATTTCACCCAAGTCCAAGACATATCACTACAATATTTAACAGTTTTACCGATGAAATTTTTCCATCTGCGTAAGACACATATTCCATCAGTAATTAATTTACCAACAAAATCACCAATAGAAATTCTCCGTCGGTGAATCTTTCATCGATAATATTTTGTCCGTTGGTAATAAAAAAATATTATTACTGATGGATTTACTGACGGAACAGACGCGTAAAAAAAAATAACTCGCTTCATTCTGTCGGTATATCCCTTGATAATAATATTTTTTTATTACCAACGGATTTACCGAGGGATATTCCGTCGGTAATTATTTAAAAGTATTTTAAAAAAATTCATTTTATAAAATTATTAAATAATGAAATTAACATAAATCAACACTCTATAATATATACTCAAAATGCTTGGAAAAAAGAATAAGAAAATGAACTCAAACAAATTTGCAATTAATAAATAAAACAAAAAAATAAATTCAACTAAAAAATTTCATATGAAAAAAATAAAGTTGCAATTGCTAAAAATTTAAAAATCCTATAAAAAAATCAATGAAAAATTGATCTCATATGAAAAAAAAATCTCACAACAACATTTATACAATCATTAAGAACAAAAACAATTAAAAATAAAATAAAAACAAATACAGTGAAAAAAATCATCAAAAAAGAAAAAAAAAGAAAAATCTTACCTTAACGTAGTTGCAAGTGAAGCTAAGGAGAGAAATTTTTTTTCGTAAAACATATTAATTAAAAAAAAACTAAGAGGATAACAGAAGAAAGAAGAAGAAAACATACCCGAGCATGTATGAAAAAAGAAGGAGATGAGGAGAGAAAAGAAAAGAAAGAAATATATATTGATGTTTTTTACATATAGTGAAGAAGAAGAAGAAGAAGAAGAAGAAGAAGAATAAAAAATGAGTTTGTCTCTTATGAAATAAGGGGATTCGGGCTATTTATTGGGGCGCGTTAGCGACGGATTTACCGATGGATAATTGAATATTAATATTTTTTTAATTATTCCATCGGCATTTTTTAATTTAAATTTTCAATTTCATAAAACGTTTTCAAAAACCGCCAACAATTACCAATGATTTTTCAATCCGTCGGTGATTCTATCTGTAATATTTAAATGAAAATTTTAAATTAATTGAATTTTTTCATAAAACCATTAAATAACACTGACGACTTTTCAATCCGTCGGTGATTTTATCCGTAAAGAACAACAATTAACAGTGCAATTGGAAACAGTTCTGGACCTCTCTGGAAAATTCCGTCGGTGATTCCCTTTGTAATTGACATGATGAACAATGTTCATAGTTTACTAATGAATTCACCGATAGATTTTACCGATGAAATAAATTACGTCGGTAATTCCGTTGGTAAAAATAACACGTCATCATTTATTTTTGCTTTGTTTTAATTTTTTTCCCACTGTAATTCCCTCGGTATATACCGAGAGAATATTCCATCAGTAAAATCTCTCTGAAATTTACTGACATAAATATTCCTTCGGTATTTCCGTTTGTATTTATTGATTTTCTAGTAGTTTATAGTTTTATTTTTTTTAATATCCGCATATAACATACCTAAATTACTATTTAACAACACATTGCTCCCATTGTTATAGGTGAATCTACTATTCACAACATGAACATTAATACCACCATAATAACAAAAAAAAGAAACAAATTTGATATCGGTCATTTGGATATAATTTAAACTAAATCGCATTAAATCAACCCTAATTGCCAAAATTCATTGCAACTTCAAACCAATTCAAACAAATTCCTAAAATTTAATACTATAAAATCCAAGATTCAACATAATTCATGATATTAAACCTAATTAATAATTCCATGTTCAATTGCATGAAATGAAACCCAAATTCATAGCAAATTAAAATTATTGAAATAAAATACCAAATTCAGTAACTTATCCACAATTCAACATAACATATAATTCTTCAAAATTCTACCAAATTCATGCTCTATTGCATGAAATTGCCAGGCTTAATTGATAGCATTCATAGTTGATTCGATTCCAACTAATTAACACAAAATCCTTAAGTAGGCAACTACATCAAATCAAGTCTAATTGATGACATTCATAACTAATTTTTTAATAATTCAACAAACTCTAAATTCAACGTAAGCCGTAAACATGAATTTCATTTCGACAAAATCAAATACAAATTAAATATAAAATCCATATAATTAATAACAATGTAGTATGTTTACCTTACTTGTAGGACTAGAAAGTGTTGGCACGACCATTTCAGATGTCACATTTAAGATGCATGATAGGTTAAGTTTTTACTATTCAGAAGTGCAACATGGTGATTGTCATGCTTGAAAATAGCAGTATTTATTAAATGTCGTATTTTTTAAATGTGATAAATTTAAATTGTATTATTTCGTTAAATTTTCTATGTTATTCCCCTACAAATTTCAAATTTACTGTGCTAATTTAGAAAAAATAAAAAAAGAAATAATATTACAATACAAATTTTTTTTCCTTGCATGCACATTAAAATCCCCAAACGCGTTAAGTTTCTTGTTGATTGAGTAAAGGCATCGTTTTCAGCTAAGGTTGACTTAATAAATGAGGTAGCAAATCCAGCGCGGTGGTTGTTGGGTGCCCTTATTGATAGTTGACTTAATAATTGAGTAGAGGCCGTATACAGTTCATCGGACAAGAAATCAATTCGGCCACCATTTGACAATTTAAATAGCGGAGACAGTTTATAAAATCTAAAAAATTGGATACCATTGACACTTGAAGGTGAAACCACTAGGTAGGTATATGGATAACGCAATTATGTTTTAGCGTAGAACCTTCTATTAATTTAATAATAATAAAAAAAATAAATAAATATAATCGGATCAGAGGGTCACTAGGCTTCTCTCCCGGTTGCAGGGCTAAAATTTTTATAACGTAAAAACAAAACTCGAATGATAACAAACCTAACAGTAAGTGTAGGTTTATTATATAAAATTTTAAGATGATATTTTTTTTATAAAAAAATATTAAAATAATAAAATATTAGATTGACTTGGATAAATAGTTTACCCTTTCATATGAGTTGAGAGATAAAAATTATCACATCAAAATTTTCTTATTAAATGGAACCCGTTGACACCAATAACAATGATTTTTCATTATTGAAAAGTGGTCAAACCTAAAAATTTCAATCTTCTCACCAATTTCAAGCGATTTTCTCAATCCTTTCTCTAACTCATGGGCCAAAATGCATAAAAAATAAGCTTTGAGATCAAATTAAAATTATGAGGATTAAAAAGAACTATTTTCAAGAATTTTAGATTGACCATGTGTATTTCTTTTTGTTTTACACTTTAGTTTCTTTTTTTTTAATTTGTCTGTCCTTAAAGTATTTTGGGAAGCTGATCAATAGTTTGGCATTAAAAGCTGACACGACTAAAAGATTGATATCTTCTACCAAATGCAGGAGTGTCGAAGTAATAAATAACCCGGCAAGACCGGGGTCGAACCACATGGAGGTTAATTGTATAAATTATAAACAACAACATCAATAATAGTAATAATAAAGAGAGCTTTGAGATGTGATATTGATATAAGGATTAAACAATGATAAAAATAATTGTCAAGGTTAGAGGATCCACTAATGGTATTTCAAACAAGTATAGTATAAACTCTTATTATTCAACTGGAAACCACACACAAAGAAGGTTTCAATCGGATTATAAATTGTTAACATGATTACATTAGTTATCTTATTCGAATAATGCTAATACTTGTAAATATTGTCAGCCATTCATGATTATAACTTATGTTAACAACAAATCAAGTTCATTTCATAGCAAATGTGTTGGTTATACCATACGGTTAGGCTATAAAAGTGCCAAGTATTTGTTGTACCAAGGGTTATACAACATAAATCTAGATTAACCATTTAACAAGCAAAGTATTAAAAGTGAACAAGATAACAAATATAAAACATGTTAGTATCAAACATTAAGGTCCATGTTGAGTTTATATTATACTTATTCTTACACCATTAGTGTAACCTTTTCACTTTGACATGATAAACTTAGCTAAACATAAATAAACAAGGAAAGGAAATGAAAAGCATAAGCAAGAGATTAATATAAGCAAAACTTAAGCATTACAAAATATAAAGAGAGAGCAAGAGCATGATCTTGATCTGAAAACCAAGATGCCCAAATACATGGCAAATGCCTCCTTTTATAGGCCAAAATTCAGAACTATTGATTTGTTGACTAATTGTTGAGTGGGTGGCCACATCTTGACTTGGTGACAATCCTTATTTTCTTGTCTGCCAAAAACGTCATTGATAACATCATAATTTGAACAGTATTGAATCATGAAAGTTCTAAGAAATTATCTCAGCTTTCCAGGAAAAAAAGGTTGAGGTCATTTGGACTTCTAAAACTTGAGATATGGGTTGAACACTAAACAGTGTCTGGACTGCAGGATAGATTCGGACTTCTCTGTTGTTGCTACAATTTGGACTTGAAAATGGCCTTTCTAAATCTTGGACTCCCATAAAAGTTTTAGGCTTATGTCTTAGCTTTCCATCGATATAAGGAAGATCTAAATCCAAGATCTACAACTCTAGATATGACTCAATTACCGAACAGTGTTCCAGTTTGGACTGAATCAGCATCTCTTTTCTAAGTTTGACCCTCTCTTTTTCCTTTCAATTTTCGTACTTAAACTCATCAATCAATCCTTTCATTTATATGATAGGCCTGTATTTAAGATGAATATTTACCATAAATTAAAGGTATCTTATGGTATCAAACTTGTTATTATAAAACATTCTTTAGTTAAGGAGTTATTGATACTTCAAGTGCAAAATGATGATATAAAACATTGATAAAAATGTACTTTTGAGTACTAAACACACCCTCACCAACAAGCTTATTACTAGTCCCTAGTAATCAAAGCGTTAAAATAGAAAAACAATTTGCAAATTTCATAAAGCAAGGCATTCATTATTCAACTTCTATTAATCTATCCAGATAAACAAACTCTCATTAAATTTATATATCTGCTCAATACCTCTTAAATAAAATATTAATAAACTTTCCTTTTTATGTGCTCAATGTATGAAAACTTAGATGATGAAGCTTTTATTGGAAGAAAACAATATTATGTTCTGATGTTTAAGGTTAACTTCCTTGGGTTGAGATTATTTTCTTTTTTTTCTCTTTTTTTTCTCAATATATATACATATACTTAAAACACAATGCATCTTTAACCCATGTAACGAGCTTTCGGCTAATGACTCCTAGACCAGTTGGTTTTAGGATATTAGATGTTGAGACACCCCTGCGAGCTTAGTAACTCGGGTTGCAGATACTGATATGTAGATAGTGCAATGTTTGATTCCTTTAAGCTTTTCTCCTTAACCCATGTAACAAGCTTTGGGCCAATAGCTCCCAAGTCAGTTGACTTTAGGGTATTAGGTGTTAAAACACCCATTCGGGCTTAATTGCTTAGGTTAGGGAGGCTACGAAACCAAACTTATATATGTTTTTATTATCATCAATATTATCAATTTGTTTTTTTTTTTTTGCAAATTATATACTATCCCTTTTTCTTAGTTGTTACCTTTAACAAAAGAACATAAATAATGTAATAATCCAATGTGCAACCCACAATCATATGTTAGAGTGTGTGTGTGAAGATGAAGATTTAAGAATACTTGTTAAATGAGTATATGAGCAAAATCAAGTGATAACAATGCGAGAGTTTGTAAACCTGAATATTTTAAGAAGTATTCTAATAGGTCTTGTTATGAATATTGCAAATAACCATTAGAAAATGTTTATTAAGATGCGTCTCAAGAGTCAATAAAATTTCCCCTTACTATGTCATCCTAGTAATAACAGTCTTGTAAAATGGTTTTTAAAAATAAAAATAGTTAGTTGGTTAGTTTTTTTTTAAATGTCAACTACTATCCTCCCCCCAACCAGAATGAGACATTGTCCTCAATGTCATAAGGTAGAAAGATAGAGTATAGAAGACATCACCTGAAACAACGAACACTGACGAACCTGAAATACACTTAAACAAATATAAGAAATAACAAAACAGAATATTATGCTATTAATAAAACCAAAAGGCACAAGGATTCACAAACGAAGGCTCAAATCCAATCTAAGGTTTTTACGGCTTTCCTTAGTTTACCAATTTATGCGACTCATGGAAGGATCAATTACAGGGATGAAAGATTGTAGTTGGCCAATCAATTGTTCAGCAGTAGCAGCAGATATTATGATTTGTCATGCTGAAGATGTTAGAAATTCTTGTTCCACAGCTTGATCAAGAAAAGACAACAAATTATCATAAAACCATTAACATTTAACAGAGGAAATATGAAAGATATCTTCCAATGTGCCTAGACCACCTAGTAAGGCAATGAAGGCATCAACATGGTTAAACATTGCATTCAATTGATCAGACATTGTGGAGACCTGTAGTTCCTCTCCAATTGTTTTTCCAATGATGTCCCCTTTTGCTAAAGCTTTGGGGACGACCCCCAAAACTTGACTACCTCCTAAAAATACAGCTATTGACTCACCCCCCATTAACCCAAGGCTGCCTCCTCCATACACTAAATGAATCTTTCTCTCAGCTAGTACCTAACCAAGATGATTTGCTGATTTTAAAAACTCTTTTTCTTTCCCAGGACTGGATCCACCAAAAACACAAATATTTCTGATGTGATGACTTGAGGAACTTGCCATTTCTACACACTTCTATATTTGTTGAATGTATGGGTTGAGTAGAAATGAAGGGAAGGAAGAGAAGATTTTATAGATGAGAAATTGAAAATGCAATCATACCACTTATATGTAGCCCAGCTAGAGTCTCTATCTCTCTCTATTTATTTATTTATTTTAAAAAAACATGTGTATGTACAGGTAGTTGTGATTGTGGCTCACATCTTCCCTTGGTTTTACGTCCAAAAACGGCTTAAACGCCCTCTATAGGTCGGGGATAGGCTTCCCATCCAGTTTTCTTAAAAACTGGCAAACAAGGTCTTTTATAGTTAGATTCCTAAGACTAAGTTGATCATGTTCTTTATGGAATTGTGACCATAAATCATAAATTTCACGATGCACATCTCTACTAGGATGCGTCTCAAGGGTCAATAGAAGATTATCTAAAGACCTCTTGCTCAGGCCATACTTAATGAATTGTATTTTATCTTCATAGTTTATAAATATCATTCCGAAAGAACGATATTATGCATTACAAGTCCATCTGGCACATCGATGACAAACTTTTAGTTGTTTTGCACGACGTTTCTTTGCAAAGGTGCTTTTACCTGTTCCAGGCATGTATGAAATGAAAGAATTGGAAGACTCGCCTGATAATCGGAACTTTGCTTCAATCAGCCAGCGAATATCTTCAGGAATTCCATGATTCATTAACAACCTCAATCTTGTACACCTAGCTCGATAAATTTTTGTAATCGCATTTTGAGGCAAAGCGGGAAAATACTTTTTCAATTTTTCAAGAGTGGTGTCCATTTTTTAGATGAGAAATGGAAAAGAGATGCAAAGAGAAGGAACAAGAAATTGAACAAATATATACACAAATATCACTTATCATGGGAAACTGAAAGAACCGACTTAAAAGTCACGGAGTACTGTTATCCGCCATTTGACCGGGGTGAGAGAGACTAGCAAAACAAGAGTCACACTAAAAAGAAACACAAAACAAAAATAATCAACCTTTATCTACAGGATCATTCAAACCAATTGATTTATTTTCACTAGGAAAATTATCAAAGTAAGCTTTCAAACGATGTTCATTTACCCTAAAAACATTGTCATTCTTTGTATTCTCAATATCAAAGGCACCATAAGGATACACATGTTTCACATTAAATGGACCGTTCCATCTTGATCCTAGCTTTCCAGGAAATAAATGGAGTTGAGAATTATAAAGCAAAACTTTTTAACTAGTATCAACTTTTTGATAATTTTCACAAGTTTTGCACAATGCATGTGTGTCCTTGAACATGATGAGCCAATAAAATCCATTTTGAAGGATTTTTGCAACTGTCTTTTTTTACTAGAAATGACTCCCACATGCCTCAGAATGACAAAGTTTAATGACACTACTTACCTCATTGTCAGGAATGCATCTTTGAAATATTTGAACAGGACAATATTTGAATAAGTAAGCTTCATCCCAATAAAAATTTTGCACGTCGCTCAAAAAATTTCTTTTGTCTTCGATATTCTAGTGAGCTGGCAAAAATCCTGAAGTAAGAAAATTGATATTTTTAGCAAATCAAGGCATTGAACTAAGAGAAAGTAAGGATTCGTTAGGAAAGTAATCATCGATTGATGTGATGTTGGATGTCAAATCTGTTGTCACTTTTGACAAAAGATCCGCATCAACATTTTTGGTACCTTTTTCATCTGTGATTTCTTCCTGGGAATAAATCATTTGCAAATCTTCAGATTCATCCAATTCAATTTTACTCAAAGTAGATTCAAGTTGATCATAAACTAATTCTTCAATAAAATCTACTTTTTATAAATCATTATCATCTCCAGGTTGCTTGCAAATGTTGAAAATATTCATCTCCAATGTCATATTTCCAAATGATAGCTTTATTAGTCCATTCCTATAATTAATCAATGCATTAGAAGTTGCAAGAAATGGACATCCTAAAATAACAGGAAATGAATTACATGCTTTAATAGGTTGTGTATCTAAGACAATAAAATCCATAGGGTAAATGAATTTATCGACTTGTACTAACACATCTTCAATTATTCCTCTAGGCACTTTTACAGATCTATCGGCAAGTAAAAGAGTTACAGAAGTTGGTTTTAACTCAC
>Ga0325405_1004862_pt1 | contig 13662 bp, 11 predicted proteins | sample PopdelMetagenome_21_FD_205663 | JGI IMG/M metagenome (GOLD analysis project Ga0325405, IMG submission 205663) | Populus deltoides microbial communities from Bellville, Georgia, United States - Xylem-Control-R2 | ecosystem: Host-associated > Plants > Phyllosphere > Stem > Wood/Secondary xylem... | reverse complement strand
ACACCATTGCCTTGCCAAATATTTTACACCTTGCGCAGGAACTAGAGGTTTTCCATTACCCATATCCATTGGTAGACGTGTCATTGAAGAAGGCATATATAGTCGATCGGGAAATTGGGGTCAGCATGAAGGCTGAGGAATGGCTAGATATTGATGATAAGGGGGGCATTATTATCTCTGAGAAACTTGATAGAGATCATGAGGTCGTGAATCTGGTACACATCTGCATGCATTTAATGGTATTGTGACCTTTACTTGCCTGCCTCACCCAGCTTAATTTTATCAAGACTGCTTGTATATTTTGAAGTGCTGGAGATGTTGCATGAAGGAAAGTGCTGTTGAAGGCATGGAGGAAAGGTTCATTTTCCCCACCTATCTACCTTAGATCATCTCCAATGAAAAATGCTATATTAAAGAGCCAAACTGATAAAATAATTTTTTAAATAGTGTAAATATAACTTTTTTAATTATATATATTTCAATGGTAAAAAACGATTTAGAAAAACTAATTATATTTTAATATATTTCATGTTAAATTAATTTTAATATAATTATATAACTAATTTAGATATTTTATATATAATATAATTACGATGTTATTAATTATATAATTAATATGAGTAATTTATAAAAGTAATAAAAAATTAATGAAGTAATATGAAAGTTAAAAGATATAATTTAAAATTAAATTTAAAATTTATTTATATGAATATTTTTAATTTTCAGTTTTATTTGTTATTATTAAAAATTTAATTTTTTAAAAGTAAATTCAAATTCAAACTTTGAAGAAAACCGCCAACATTTTTAAATTTTGATTTTCAATTTTTTTTAAAAAATTCAAGCTTTGAAAAAATGATAGCCAACATTTTAAATTTTAAAATTTCAAATTTTAAAAAAATTACAGCCAACATTCTAAGATTTTAAAATTTGAAAAAATAATCCATCTATAAATATTCTCATATACCTTAACATTTTTTCTCGTCATTTTCTTCTCTTCAATCTTTGTTACATTTCATTAAAATTCATCATGAATCATTCTAATTTTAATTTTTATGATGCTTTTGATTTTGATGATGACACTCCTGTGTTCGCTTTTCAAGTTGCTACCACTGTGGTTGTTGAAGAAGAATCGAATAATCAAGGGCGGAGAACAGGGTATCATGACTCTATTCTTGGTCACAATATTGTCAATCGTAATAGAAAGGAAGGTGAGTTAAGGTTATATAATGATTATTTTGCTGAAAATCCTAAATTCACTGAAAGTCAATTTCGAAGAAGATTTAGGATGGGTCGTTGTCTTTTTTTTCGGATCACAAATGCAGTGGAAGCTCATAATCCATATTTCAAACAAAGCACAAATGCTCTTGGTGTTCTTGGTTTATCTTACCTTCAAAAGATAACTGCAGCTCACATAATACTTGCATATGGTATTCTTGCAGATCTTACTGATGAATATCTTCGAATTGGAGAAACCACTGCGATAGAAAGTCTTAGAGCTTTCGTTAAAGTAATTGTAGAAGTTTTTGGTGATTGGTATCTAAGGGCACCAAACGAGGCCGATATTTGCCGATTATTATCAATTGGAGAGCAGCGTGGATTTCCAGGGATGTTAGGGAGCATTGACTGTATGCATTGGAAATGAGAGAAATGCCCAATTGCATGGTATGAGATGTATACTGGTCATTGTCATGAACCAACTATAATTCTAGAGGCGGTGGCTTCACAAGATCTTTTGATATGGTATGCCTTTTTTGGAATGCCTGGATCATTAAATGATATTAATGTTCTTGATCGGTCACCTATCTTCGCTGCACTTGCTAAAGGTCATACTGCTCCTGTCAATTATACAATTAATGGGCATGAATATACAATGTGATACTATTTAGCAGATGAGATTTATCCTAATTGGTCAACCTTTGTTAAGACAATCCCAAGACCATTAGGAGCAAAGAGAAAATATTTTGCAAGCAAGCAAGAGTCTATAAGAAAGGATGTGGAGCAAGCATTTTGGGTGCTTCAATCTCGTTTTGCAATTGTACGTGGACCTGTTCGATACTGGGATGAAGAAACACTTGCAAATATTATGAAAGCTTGCATAATAATGTATAATATGATTATTGAAGATGAAGGAGCAATGAACCTTGGATTTGACCATGAACATGAAGTCAATTCTTTTATATCAGTGTTATATGGTGAAATACTAGAATTACATGATTTTCTTCAAACTCATAATCGAATTAGGGATAGAGTAACTAGCTCTCAACTACAAGAAGATTTGATTGAACATTTGTGGGAACAATATGGCAACGAGTAGAATCTTTAGATTTGAACTTCTTATGTTATCATAATTTTCAAGTTTTTTATATTTTTTTTCCATTATGGTTGTTATCTTTTAAGTTAATTAATCCTACTTATTATTGTTAAGTGTTAGAGGAACTTCAAAAAAGTATTATGAATTGATATCAATTTCATAACAATATATTTAAAATAACCAAGAATTTTCTACATATTTAATTAAAAATACATTACATTACAATAAATCAATCAAAGTTAATTAAAAATTAAAACCCCTCTTTTGCATAATTTCTAACTTTCTATTTTGAAAATACGCTGCAGAAATTGGATCAAAATTAGAAATATCCATTTTTATAATTTGTTCTTCTTTCTCAATCTTGTCCAATTCTTGTTTCTCTTGACTTTGTTGAATCATCATGGCTTGTTGCTCTAACATAATTTTCCTGTCTTGTTTCTTCTAATCCTCAATTTCAACTAGAGTATCCCTGAATTGTTGTAAGAGATTTGTTACAGTTACCTTCCCAACTTTATCTTTTCCTTGTCTACGTTTAAGTCGTTCCTTTGCAGCCTTCTGACCGATTAGTCTATCTTGATAAATCAATGGTTCACTATCTTCTCCTAAACTAACAGAATCAGGGGTAGATGGAGTTGATGAAGCCAAACTTGCATTGATATGACTTTTTTGTTTCTTGTTTGACCTTTGATGCTGACTTGCACGCTCAAATTGCCATTTGAGTTCTTTTCTTAAGATAACCCAACAATGTTCTAGTTGAAATCGTTTGCCAACGCAAAAAGCATACATTTGCCGAGCATCATTAATCTAGTAAAAAATTAAAGAAATTCAATAATGTTAAAATATGTGTTAAATAATTTAACATGGAAATGAATATTAAAATTACCCTTGATTCTTCGGTCATTCCACTTTGCTGACGATTTTCAATTTGAGTAACAAATCCAACAAATTTACCGACTTCTCTATTTATTTCTTGCCATCTACTTGAGATGTTTATTTGGGAACGATTATTCAAGTTTCCTCCATTCTCTACAAAGTAAGCATGTACGCGAGCCTAGAATTGTTTTGTTTGTTGTTGAACTCCTATAATTGGATCTTTGCTTGTATTTAACCATGCAGAGACAAGTAAACAATCTTCTTTTGGGGAGAAGTTTTTTACTTCTTTGTGATTTTTTATTGTATAGACATTTAAATTCGAGTATGTTAAGTCATTAATTAATTGATTAGAATCATTTGGTTGAGAGAGAATATCTTCTGACTCGCTCATAAGAAAGTTGGTAAAAGAGCTTGGAAAATTTGAATCCATCTACTTTAAAAAAAAAAACTCAAGTTAAAACCTTATAAAAGGGTGTAAAGGAAGCTCACATTCAATGTGTAGCAATTTTGTAGTTTCCATACATGTGAATTAATAATAAGAATTGCCTTCTACTTGTTCTAACATTAATCTAATCACTTGGTTTAGTTGCATTTTTAACAAGACAAAATATAATTGATCTCAAATTAAAATAGGCAATCAAAAATAAATTTAAGATATGTCACTTCATATTTTTATCAATATCAACTACCATTATTACTTCCTTTCAATTTTGTCAAAGATAACAATATAAATAAAAATTGTCTTCCTTAACCCATATCAAAAACATAAAATAACAAAGAAATAAAAATCATTACAAATACCAAATAAAAATTAAGAGATGCAAAAAAAAAAAAATAAAATAGAAAAAGTCTTTAAGCAAACATACCTTTTGATTTCAGCTAATTAACACAATCAATGTTATTAATTAACCGGAGAACTATTGATTCTTGTTTTTCTAAATTAGAGAGAAGGGTGAAATTTGCAGGTAAGTTTTTTTCCTTCTGTTTTGCTTAAATGTTGTTTTCTTCCTTCTGTTTGTTCTGCTTTTAAACGAAAAAAAATTAATGTTGGCCAATGAATACAAAATAAAGACGTTAGCCAACGGATATAAATCGACAGAGAAAAAAACAATAGCCAGCACTGTTATTTACATTTACCTTTTGCTACAGTGAAATATAGAAATAACATTTACTGTGTTCAACAGCTATTTTAGCTGTCAATTTAGCTGCCCCGTTGGAGTGGACAGAAACAAACAAAACAACTAAAAGTACAATATTTTTCTTTTGCATGTTCTTTTGGCAATACTACTCTAAGTATATCCTATTTAAGATAAACTGTATTGCTCATTTGTCTTATTATTACTAAGGTTTTATTGTGTTTTTCTAACCATTGGTTTATTTATTTGTTAAAGCAGATCCACCCAGTAAAGAAGATCATGACTTTATGGGTCAAGCCTAGCCACTCTAAAACCATAACGTATTTTTTACATTTATTTCTTTTAATATCGGGAATACATCCTAAGTATAAGTTTATAATCCTTAATATTAAAAATAAAAAATTGATTTTTCAGTGATTTTGAAATTTAGGCCTAGTCCAATGACTTTAATAAACTTTTTTTTTAAAAAAATCTACGATGCTTGTAAAATATAAAAACTATTTTATGAATTTTTTGGTATGCTAAATCATGCAATTTTTCTCTCTCTCTCTTTTTTTTTTTTATTAAAAATGCAAATATGATTTTTTTTTTGGAGAAACTGAGCTATATGCAATTTTAAACACAAATCTATTTTTTTTTTTTATATATAAAGTTAAAAAGTTTTTTTTTTGTTTTTAAAACGACTTTATTTAATACCGGAAAAATGCCTTATATATAAGTTTGCAATCTCAAATATTAAATATGAAAGTATAATAAGATGTGAGAAACCGAAATTTAATTGCAAAATAGTCCTTTTAAAAATATAAAATTTAATTGGAAATTGATTGATGTTGCATTTGGAAAAAAAAATAAAAAATAAAAAATAGAGATATAAGGCTTAAAAAAATGTTAGCATGTGTTTATCAAACACAGCCTTAGTTAAAAATCGCAACCTTTCAATTTTCCATAAAGATATGTTTGCTAAACATGACTTAAAGCCCAAAACACATTTTTATTTAGTAAATTTCATTTTTAGCAAACAAGCCCTTAAGCTTTAATGGGCTCGGTCCAACCATATAGACTAGGCTTTCGAGCCCCAAAACATGACCCATGCTCAGAACTGAAATAATGAAGACCAAAATGGTGTTTTTGGTTGAATTTTTACCAAGAATATGAAGAACATTGTAAAAACCCAAAAACCAAATCGAAGTTACAAATCGGATTACATCAAATCAAAGGCATATAGAGATAAAACATGGAAGATCAAAATATAGTGAGACATTATAAAGGAAAAATAGGTTGTGAAATGCACGACCCTAGTAGTCTTAACCTGATCTTAGATAATCAACGTTGATTTAGATCAATTGACCCAAACCAAACCAAATTAATGGACAAATAAATGGCACGAAATGATAGTATATAGGTTTATGCTTGATAGAAGCTCACAAGAAATGACAAAATACTAGTTTCTAAGAAATTAAAAAAATGGCTTATGAACATTCAAATAGAAATTCAAAAACCTAAACCCAGAAAATGTCTAAAATCCCATAATAATGACCTAAACCTTGCAACCATAACTCAAACATGCTTATTATAACTTGCCTGAATCATAAAAAACTCAAGGAAAAAAAAAATGAAGCCAATAAAATCATATTCAACACTTAACTTCAAAATGATATTTCTCCAACTCTAACATTGTTACATTGAACTACATCTATTTTAAATTAATTCAAACATGAACATAGCTTGCTAAATACCGGTAACATATCTAGAAACCAGTTGATCATCAAAGCTTTAGTAAATTTATGCAATCAAAATCAAATCCAAATGCTTAAACTGAACTTTCAAACATCATTACTAACATCTAAATAATCATTTGACATGATAAATAACAACCATAAACATCAAACTATGCATTTAAATAATCTTGAACTTACTTATCAGAATAATGCATATCATTTTCGACAATTAAATCTGCCCTACCAAATGCATACACATTGCCTTTAAAGCTCCTAGATAATCATTACAAATGAACACTGAACATTTAAAATGCAACATAGATTAAATGAGAGGTGTGCTCATTATGCAAAATTATCTCTTCAAAGTTTAAGGTATATCTTCTCCAATCGATGATGCCTTTTTGTTTAGAATTTCCTGCCCTTTTTTCAGCTCCAAATCCTTAGTGTTTCCACCTCCTTCTCATTGATTCATATATATTGCTCCCTTTTTTCTTCATTCTTCCCACCTTTGAACACTATTTTTCTTGTATATTTATATCAATTACTTCTAAAACTTCATTTGTTTTCTCTTTTTCCTTATATTTATTATGGATTTTTCCTACTCAGACCGTACACTCATTAGTTTCACAACTAAAAGTCTGACCTTCCTCTAATACGACTTATAAACTTTGATGGTGCGAGTGTCTCGTGTTTGCTTGATGGCCGATAACTGCTCTTGATTTCAGATCTGGTTGCAGCTTTTTTTTCCTCTTAGGAGTTTCATTGTTTCCCTTGAATGATGTTTTTATTGATGTTGACACTGAGAACTTGAATGATGTTTCGAGCTCCAGCGAACATACACAAGTCAATGAAGATGATAGGGACAAAATCAACGTACAAAATTGCGATGGAGACGAGGACGAGTCAATTGATAAAGAAAAAGACAATTCTGATAATTTGCACAACACGAATATATAAGCCATAAACTATAATATAATATTTATGAACAAAATTCATTTCAATGTAACGACAATGATGTTAATTTATTATTGAATGACAAGGAAATATTTATTTTATTATTGTGATGTGAATTGATGTTATTGTGTTGTATGTGCAGTTGTGAATTTAAGTATTTGTAGGAAGGATAGATATGAAATACAAATACAATTTGTCATCAGAAATTGCTTTACACCGATGGAAATACCGATAGATTGTACATTACATATGGATATATCAATAAAATATGTATGTTGGTATATTTCAGAGACCATGTGAACTGTTCCCCTTCACCCTGACACTGTTCATGGTATTCATTGCATACATGTATACCAACAGAATGTGTTATTTGGTATATTCTAGAGACCATAAGACTTGTGCCCCTTCACCCCGACATTGTTCACAGTGTTCATTACATACGGGTATACCGATGAAATGTGTTCATCGGTATATTCTAGAGACCATAAGAACTGTTCACTTCTCAATGCAATGATAATTAATGATCTTTTAACTGTTCACTTTTTTACTGATGGAATCACTGACAGAATAAAAAGTCGTCAGTAATATTTGAAGGGGCTTTTTGTTTAAATGCATGTGTGGAGTGATGATCATCAAAAAGGGATTCAACAATTCAATGATAGCCAAGCTCAACACCTTTTGGCATGTTCGTTTTCAACATTTTTTTCTTAAGTTATTATTTCCTTGAATTTGATGAATTTATTTTTTCTTTCTAGGATGCATTAACAGCCGGTTGAAGAAGAGATATGGGGACGATCTTTTGATCCATCTGGATATCGATCCAAATTTATGTTTTGAGACAAGATCATCTGGTGGACCCAATAGAAATCGGGTGTACGGACTTTCTAACACTATAGCTGAGAATTTGCGAATGACTCGTAGTGCTTTGATAATTAGATGCTCGTAATCGATTTCAAGCATTCAAACTTCAGAGTTCACAATGATGTTAGACCAATGGGTATAGGATCAGACGGTCCATGTTAATGAAAAATATGAACGACTCACTACTAATTATAAGGAACCCTGTCGATTGGTAATGGAGATGAGATCACAGATGAGTGGTTCATGTGCATCTCTTAATTGGGCCCCACAATCTCGGCGACAACCAACCTCCTCCTCCTCCTTCAGCGCCAACTCTATTTTAGATTTATTGTATTTGAACGTACAAATGTTTAAATTTATAATATTACTGACGGGGTTACCGACGACACAACTTCATCGGTATATTCTAGAGAGTTGGAAAAGAACTACTATAAATGCCATTATTACTGATGGGGTTACTGATGGAACTAGACCGTTGTTATATTCTAGAGAGTTGGAAAAAAATTATTGCAAATGCCACTGCTACTGTTAACACACTGGCGAGATTACTAATGGTATTCTATCGAAGATATGTTATATTTACCGATGGATATACCAATAGAATAAAACGAGTAAATTTGATTTTTGGCGTGCTTTGTCTGTTTGTAAATCCATCGATATATTTTTTACTGATAGACTCACTGATAATCCATAAATTATCAACAAGAGTTTTTCCGATGGACTGTTTTTGTCCGTGAGTCCGTCAGTAACATACGTACCGATGGATTGCTAGTGTAATACCAATATAAATTTTCATCGATGAAACTGTTAAATCTGGTTGTGCATTTCCTTGCCATGGATCAACATATTCCTTATTTCCAAACCTCATACGTACAAATGGCCTTCGTGAATTCTTCCTGATTAGCCAAGTCATTACTGCCCAGATTTCAGCCATTCCTTTTCCAGGGAAACAGATGTTATTTCCACCAATTGATGAACTAGTGTGAAATGCATCTTGAAAACTTCTTACATTTCTTTATCCATCCCCGTGGATTCTCCCCTTTTAAAGTTAGCAATTCTACCCTAGATTTGGAATTATTCTGTGTTTATACCTTCCATTCACGTGTTCATTCTGTGATTTGGAATTATTCCATCAACTAGATTGTTCCTTCTTTCCAGTCAGCTTCTTGACTGCTTACTACTGTCTTGAGTGTAGCCACCATTATTCACTGATCCGGTTGTAAGCTGAATTAATCATTCCTCCTGGCTTGTTCTTCCAATCGTCTTTGATTTTCCACCTCCTGCTGTTGAAATTCTCCAGGCAGACGTTGCATTTACTCATCCAGTATGCTGCACTATTCTTCAAAGGCTCTAATCTGTTAAGATCTTACCTGGACAAAGCAATTACGAAAATAAGCAAGAAGAAGAAGAAAAGAGAAAGGATTGGAATTGCGACAGCAAAAAATGATATTTACGTTCCTTACCATTCCTTTTATACAACGAGTTTTCCTCTAGAAAGTAACAACTACTAAAACCAAATCAGTTGTTATTCCGCACGTGCTTCATTAATTCACCCATCAACTACTATCCTCAATATGATCCTTCGATTTTTTGAATTTTTATTTTTTTTATGCAAATTCTATTTCCATTGGGTAAAATCTCTGTGACGATTTAGGGGTGCCTTGGCTTCAATGATATTTTACGGATAGATCGTATCTGATACTGACAAACATTGAATGATTAATGCTTAGGTCAACATATTTTTCTTCATCTACATTATTTCTTTATTTATTAAAGTCCAAAACAAAAATGACAATCCAATAATTATGATATTTTTTATAATTCTAACACATCATGAATAATAAAAATATTAATTTAAAACTTTATGGTGATTTTATTATTTGACCACCACATTTAACAGTTTTACTGACGGAATTTTTTTGTCGGTATTAATTTACACTACTATTTTTGTCAGCAAGAATTTTACCGATAGATTTATGGACATAAATTGTCCGTCGATAAACCTTTCATCAGTAATTTCATTTCTTTCGGTAAAAAAAAACACCAACGGTTTTTTAGATGGAAAATACGCTAAAAAAATTACTCGCTTTAATATATTGACAAAATAATTCTGTCGGTGATTGGCAGTGATATTTATTATAATTTTATTCCAACCCTCTGTAAATTAAATACCGATAAAATTATTCCATCACTGATAGTGGCATATGAAGTAAATTGTTTCAAACTCCCTAGAAGATACCGATGGATTATGTTCGTCGATATATCCGTCTGTAATAATTAAAAAAAATAAAATCATATAAAATTCAAGTATGTAAAAATAAATTGGAATAATATAAAATCCAAATATTTACTACAAATTTATATGTTCAAATAAAATTAAACTAGAACAATGACGGTGCTAGAGGAGGAGGAGAGGAGGCTGGTTGTTCCCAGGACCAAATGGCGAAAAAAAGAGCGCACACGTACCACCCATCTGTGATCTCGTGTCTATGACCATGCAGCGGAGTTCTTCATAATCTGCTGAGAGTCGTTCATATTTTTCGGTGAGATGAGTCGTATGTTCTTGCAAGGCCGCGAACTCCTAAGACCAGGTGCTCGATATTGATTGCGAGCTCCCAACGGTTTAGACACTACGGGCCGTCAGTAAGTTCTCGGCGATAGTGTTAGAGAGTCCATACACCCGATTTCTATCGCGTTCACCAGACGATCCTGCCTCCATCCATAAATCCGGATCAAAATCCCGGTAGGTCGAAGGATCGTCCCCGTATCTCTCTCTCAACCGGCTGTTATATGTCTCCTGGAAATAAAAACTAAAATCATCAAATTCAATTCAAGAAAATAATAACTTACAAAAGAAAATGGTTGAACGAATATACGACAAAGTGTTGAGCATGGTTGTTGACAAACTGTTGCACCCCCTTTTAGCGGTCTTCACTTCGCATGTGTGTCTCCACAAAAAGCTCAATTGGGCTCGGCTCAAGTCCAAGAGCCGTAGCTTATAAGAAAACAATGTTGCAAGTTAAATATATTTATAAATAACAACAAATTAATTAAAGATAGATGTGATTAAAATTGATCTTACCATCTACTTCGCATGCAAAATGAAAGGAACAGAGCCGCCAGTGTGCATGGTAATCGAGGCGTGAATTTGCTGGCTCTAGTTCCTCACATCGGATTGCGAGCATCGTGTGAAATGCTTGGACATCACATTCTGAGTATATTCTGCCCATGTATCCTCCGAAATGTATGGCGACCTGAAATCCTTCCAAACCACCACGTCATTCCAGACTGGTAGAGTGTTTTCTCTGGCATATTTTTACCAAAAATCACGCAACCTATATGACACAAATGTATTCTATATCAGTTAATGACAACTGAAATTTTAATATTTAAGATAAAAAATAATTATTGTATTGTTCTCGTTGTTACCTAATTGCAGTGTGATTCTCCCAAACTCTCATCGCAACATTGTCATTTTCTCTATCCTACTTAAAAAATACCCTTGCATTAATAATTTGTAAAAAAATAAATCAATAATATAAATAAAGTAAATGAATTTACATAAAAAATAGTTAAAATTTTAAGTTAACACTGACCTTAAATCTTGTTAACCATGCATTGACATGAGGTTTCCAATCAAGATGTTTGGAAACCTGACTCCATTGAAACAATAGAATCTCAATCGATGATTTAAACACCGATGTTATTACCTGAGCGGCCTCATTGTTTGTGAATATAAAAATTGATAAAATTAATGAAATATTAGTTATTCATAAATTGTTAAACACAAACCAACTCAAAGCAAAACAAAGTTACATTGAAAGGTCGTCTTTCCAATACGCTTTGTACTTGCGGGTTAATGGATCCTGCTGTGAAGGGACACTGCCTCTATGTTGTGGAATAGTACTCGAAGAGGCAGCATCGTGAGTCGACATAGATGCCTCTTTTTGGTTAGCACCCAATGACACGTTGTCATCATCGTTGTTAGAAGACCTAACTGTGATCATGTGCTCACGACGTGCAGTTGATTTTCCTCTATGCATCTACACAAATTTGATGAATATTTACATAATTAATTTTTCTTTTTTTAAAAAAACAAATTCAGCAGCACCTCCCCTATACTAAAAACTACCCAGAATTTTCAATCATGTAAATATATAAAATTATATGCTACAAACCAGTTGATTTTATTGGATTTCTACCAATAATTTTGGATTATTCAATTTCATCTTATTTTCAATGTGATAATGTTTTTAATCCTAAATTAACAATAATTTTTTGTAATTACATTTAATCCTATATATTCAATTACTATTTATACTACAAATTTGACAATAACAATTAAATTTCAACAAAACAATAAAACATTATTGCAATGTAGACAATAAAATAGAAAAAATAAAATTTATTCTTATATATTCAATTAACATTTATACTACAAATTTAACAATAACAATTAAAATTCAACAAACACAATAAAAAATTATTGCAATGTAGATAATAAAATAGAAAAAAAAATCAAATTTAATCCTATATATTCAATTAACGTTTCTACTAAAAATTTCATAATAACAATTAAAATTCATCAAACACAATAAAACATTATTGCAATGTAGATAATGAAATAGACATAAAAAAAATACAAAAACAAATATAGGCTTTAGGAATGAAAAATGGTTACCTTAATGGCATGCTTAATTTCAGAGTTTATCTATGTGTGATACAAAAAAAAAAAAAATTATTGTTAATATACCAAAGAACAGAACAAAAATAAGAAAAAAGATTTGTTAAAAGATTCATCATATATACCTGATAATTGTGTTGAGAAAAAATACTCGAATATCTTGACACAATAGAGGATTGAGATTGTGAGAGTGGAAAGAATGAGAGAACTTGAGAGTGAGAGTTTATGAGAGAATGAGAGAATTGAGAAAATGAAGTTCTGGTGTCCTCACTAGGTTTTAATATCTTGTTTTTACCGAAGGAATCACCGACAAACTATTAAATAATATTATTTTTAATTATTCCCTCGGTAACTCCACCTTGAAATTTTCATTTCGCACTAAAATTTTCAAAAAACCCTCTAGATTTGTGGCGGTCTATCCATGATTCCATCGGTAAAAAAGTAAACAGTAAACATTCAGGGATGCATTAATTAACAAGGTATTGGAATTCGCTCGTTTGTCAGTAATTCCCTCGGGAACTTGACACTTACACAGTGCACTTTAATTGCCATCATCGACATGAGAAGGGGAACAATTCTCCTTACCTCTAGAATACACCGATGGAAATAAATCATCGATGTTTCCATTAGTGTTTTCAATGGTATTTACCTCGGTGTTGTTAACTATGAACATTTCCCAGGGAGGGGAACAATTCCCCTAGCTTTTGGAATACACTGACAGACACGAACCGTTGGTGTTTCCCTCAGTGTTGTTGACTGTGAACAGTGCCATAGGAGGGGAACAGTTCCCTTCACCTTTGAAATACACCGATGGACACGAATCGTCGGTGTTTCCATCAGTGTATTGCACAATAAATAGTGCTAGGGGAGGGGAACAATTCCCTTTGCCTCTGAAATACACCGACAGGCAGAAAATCATCGCTGTTTCTATCAGTGACTACACAGTAAATGACGCCAAATGGTTTCTGTATTCCGTATCTACCCATCCTGAAAATACGTAAATTGAAAACTGCTCGCATAACACAATAACAGAAGTTCACATAACAATAATAAAATAAATACTTCTTTATTAAGAATTTCATCAATAACTATTACATTATTGTTTATGGCATTACACTTTCGTGT
>Ga0325405_1004858_pt1 | contig 13671 bp, 9 predicted proteins | sample PopdelMetagenome_21_FD_205663 | JGI IMG/M metagenome (GOLD analysis project Ga0325405, IMG submission 205663) | Populus deltoides microbial communities from Bellville, Georgia, United States - Xylem-Control-R2 | ecosystem: Host-associated > Plants > Phyllosphere > Stem > Wood/Secondary xylem... | reverse complement strand
AGAGAGGAATTATGCCTTAAAAAGAGAGAATTTTCAATACATTATTTGTTTGTGTTTCTGATGTATTATATATAAAAGTAATTTAATTTTTCAGTTCAATTTAAAAATTTGTGCTAACTCAATATCTAAAGTACTGTAATTTTTAAAAGAATAGAGAGAAAAAAAAAAAAGAAATGATATAATTACAGGGTGGTTATGGTAATTTTCCTTAAACATATTTCAATAAAAGATTTTTGCTTCTCGATCTATTGTCAGTTTTTAATTTCCTATTTTAGAATAAAATTCAGTTTGTTTAGAATTAATTGTCAAATCTGATGATTTTAGTCCGTTATCTACCAATATAAGGACATGGCATTGATAGATGATAGAAAATATTATGTTGAATACTTAAAAAATCTACTGCAAAGAATAATTGAAGTTAATTTGATAAGATTTGGAGAGTAGATTATAGATTTCACATGCATGCATCTGTTTATAATTATTCACACACACATGTAATTAAATTTGTTTTCTGATTGCAAAGAAAAAAAATGCTATTAAGTTTATTAATTTTGTAATTGGTTTCAAAATTACAACACCCACATATCGAATCTATATTCTGATATATAATATATTACGTACATTTATTTTATTGTTGATTTCAAAATTAAAATACTAATCCATACCCTGAAACAGATGATGTATTCGTGAATGTCTATATATATTCTGACGTTAATTAAAAAAAAACAGTATTAATTCCTCTGGAAATCGCCCTAGAATTTACAAAACTGCACATTATTTTCTCAAGTCAGAACTGCACTTGTTATTCTCTTCTGGGTAGCTGATTGGTTCACACTGCATGTGGAACCCTAAACAAATTTATACTTTGCCCAGCACAATTTATACGAGTCAATCGTACAAAAACTATGCTATATATAAGAGATAACGTAGCTCCCTGCAGATTTATTAAGCTGACCCACAATGTCATCCAGCCAACCGACCATGTCAACTTGGCTGCCCCGTTATTTTTCGTCGCTTTTCAGATATATCCTAGGGTTTCTTGGGCATCAATATTGTGCCTGTTGTTATTTATGCAAATAGTTGCTTTCATACACTTGATCTGATGGAAGATCAATCATTTAAATAATATTAGGGCCATTTGCATCTAAAATCATTCATTGCTTGTCATCTTTCTTGATTTTTCTTGTGTTGAAAACCTTGGTCATGATCTCATTTTCATTCTCTTATCGGATAGGATCGGCACTTCCAATTTTAGCTAGGCCAATAATGTCTTTGGACGCTAATGAAGATGCTATATAGGAGGGGCCTTGAAGCATAGCTTGGTTTGTATCTTCTTTCTAAACTTTAATTTTCAACGGTATATATTGTTAGGCGGTAATTGTGTTACCTTTCCTTAATTTTCCGTTATGAAATCAACATTGTTTCCTTTAACAGGGAAAAGAAAAAGGAAAGATGAACTCAATGTGTTTCTGTAAAATTTATATTTTTATGTTTTTAACTAAATTTCTTTTATAAATGTTGCATATTGATAAATCCAAATAAAATGGACCCAAAAATTCCTTTAATATAGATCCAAAAAATCCTCTAAAAAAGAAAAATAATTTGAAAAAAGACCCAAGAAACATGAGCTCGGGTGAGGATCTCGAGCCCACGTACCAGAAACATGGGCTCAAGAAAGTATCAATATTGTGCTTGTTGTTATTTATGCAAATAGTTGCATTCATGTGCACACTTGATGTGATGGAAGATTAATCATTTGAATAATATTAAGGCCATTGGCATCTAAAATCATTCATTGCTTGTCATCTTTCTTGATTTTTCTTGTGTTGAAAACCTTGGTCAGGATCTCCTTTTCATTTTACTCTTATCAGATAGGATCAGCACTTCCAATTTTAGCTAGGCCAATAATGTCTTTAGACGCTAATGAAGATGCTATATAGGAGGGGCCTTGAAGCATAGCTTGGTTTGTATCTTCTTTCTAAACTTTAATTTTCAACGGTATATATTGTTGGGCGGTGGTTGTGCTACCTTTCCTTAATTTTCCGTTATGAAAGCAACCTTGTTTCCTTTAACAGTGAAAAGAAAAAGGAAAAATAAAATGAATGTGTTACTGTAGAATTTATATTTTTATGTTTTTAACTAAATTTCTTTTATAAATGTTGCGTATTGATAAATCCAAATAAAATAGACCAAAAAATTCCTTTAATATAGATCCAAAAAACCCTCTAAAAAAGAAAAAAAATAAAAAAAAACACCCAAGAAACATGAGCTCGGGTGAGGATCTCGAGCCCACGTACCAGGAACATGGGCTCAAGAAAGTATCAATATTGTGCTTGTTGTTATTTATGCAAATAGTTGCATTCATGCACACACTTGATGTGATGGAAGATCAATCATTTGAATAATATTAAGGCCATTTGCATCTAAAATCATTCATTGCTTGTCATCTTTCTTGATTTTTCTTGTGTTGAAAACCTTGGTCAGGATCTCCTTTTCATTTTACTCTTATCAGATAGGATCGACACTTCCAATTTTAGCTAGGCCAATAATGTCTTTGGACGCTAATGAAGATGCTATATAGGAGGGGCCTTGAAGCAGAGCTTGGTTTGTATCTTCTTTCTAAACTTTAATTTTCAACGGTATATATTGTTAGGCGGTGGTTGTGTTACCTTTCCTTAATTTTCCGTTATGAAATCAACATTGTTTCCTTTAACAGTGAAAAGAAAAAGGAAAGATGAACTGAATGTGTTTCTGTAAAACTTATATTTTTATGTTTTTAACTAAATTTCTTTTATAAATGTTGCATATTGATAAATCCAAATAAAATGGACCCAAAAATTCCTTTAATGTCGATCCAAAAAACCCTCTAAAAAAGAAAAAAAAACACCCAAGAAACATGAGCTCGGGTGAGGATCCCGAGCCCACATACCAGGAACATGGGCTCAAGCAAGTATCCCGAGCCCATGCTCCCATATGCACTGTGCAGTGCACTAGGCGTCCACCCAGTGCATATACGCCCAACTAGTGATGGGCATGCACACCGACACGCTCGTGAGCTCAGATTGTCATACCTAAGCCTAGCATGTTTGGTTTTATACAACACGCATGAACCCATTTTTCATTTCTAATGGGCTCAGGCACCTTGCCCGAACCCAACACTCGCTGTAAAAGTTTTTTAGACCCCATGCGAGTCCCTTGGTATATATTTTACACTGGTACAATATGTATTATTTTGAGTAGAATACAATTTAAAATATCATAAAAATAAAATTACATTTCATCCTCTCCTCTCTATAAAAGAACAAGATTCATGGGATAAATATATCATGAATTCTTTAAGTCAAAGGTTCTTAATTTCTTCTTTCTTAATATTTTTAGCATACATATTTTCAGAGTTTATCTCTCTAAAATATCACTGCATCTTCTTTCTCAATAAAATTATTGACTTTACTATCGGAGAGTTATCATATCTCCATCTTTTACAAGTATCAGCTACCAGTCACCTGACTTATCCACTTGTTATTACTACAGTTACTAATTATCTGTTTTACTAGATATCACCTACTTCCACTTACTAACTCTCTGGACTTTTCATATCAAGTCACTAAATACTTTAACTATGGATAATGAATCAAATTGCTTGAACTAAAAAATCAGTTAATTATCCAACACATCAGTCTTATTCCTAGATATTTTGGATTTAAGGACTCATCACACATGGTAAATTATATTCATTATTACAAAAGACATGTTGCATGAATATGAAATTAACATAGATATTAAAACCATTTTTTCATGAAAATATCAATATTTTGCATAATAGTAATAGTAATAGGAAGAAGAAAAAGAAGAAGAAATTACACAATCATATTTATTTTATTGAAAACATATACATGACATCAAAATATTAATAAAAAAATTAAAGGTTGTCACACCCGATATCGCGGTGGTTCTAAAAATAATCTTGATTATGGAAAAAGAACAGATTTCTAGCATCTTATTCTTTTAAGAAAAATGTATTATTTAAGGATTCGCCACCTAGTATGATGGTCACTAGGAACCCTAACTGGTCAACAGAGATTCTATGGTTCGGGACTGATTACGTAAAAGGAAAGATATTATCACCCCTTAAACATCCTGCCTGAGGCAGGCTGCATTGCTGTTTTTGTTTTAAATTGCTAAATGTTTATTAGTCTATTCCATGATAGTTTGCTTATAATATTCTTGACTCTAGCGCCAGTAAATATTCAACTACGGATAATTCCAACTCTGGCATTGGTAAATATTACGTAGCTATAAAATAAATTTAGATCAATTTTTTTATTCCCGACTCTAACGCTAGTGAATAAACAAATAAAATAAATTTATTTTATTACGCAATCACATATTTTTTTTATTTTTTATGTAGCTAAATAAAAAAAAAAAACGAATTAAATCAGTATTTTTATTCCTGGCGTCAGTGAATAAACCAACAAAATAAATTTTTTAAGACATTGAGTGTACATCAAAGTATATAAAAAGAAGTAGATGTCAACACATAAAATGGTCATGTAAGATGATGAAATTGGAAAAAAAATTAATGGTAAAAAAACTTTGTTTCTTGAACAGTACTTCTGTTTATATATAATAAACCATGATTATTGTTGCTACAGTAGGCTACATGGATAGAAAAAAAAAAAAGAGTAAAAAGACATTGTGTTTTAGGTTTTAATTTACTTGTAATATGAGCTACTCAATGACCTGAAACAACAGGAGGTTTAATAACTAGTTATAGTATAAGATCGCATGCAGTGTGTCCATTCCATATATATGTAGTTTTATACATTGATTGTAATAAAGTTAGTTTTGCTTTCCTCGAGTGTACAAAGTGTTAAATATTAAAAAAGCATAAAGAACACACGTTTGGAAGCCATGTGTTTAATCACAATTTAATATTACTACTTTAATAGATGTCGAAACACGAAAACGGTTATTTTTTTAATAAATAAAATACATGCAATGGCTAGATTAATTGATTAAACACATGGCTTCTATCTAGCTATTGCATGTATTTTATTTATTAAAAAAATAAACGTTTTCGTGTTTCAACATCTATTAAAGTAATATTAAATTGTTAGACGATAACAAAGATTGACATGCATACGTGTGAGTATATTAGTTTTGGAGTCCGTGCTTCACAACCAATATTGAATATTATTGTATATTAATACAAATATGGTGTTTTATTAGTGTATTATATATGTTCTTTAAGTGTATTATTTATGAAAGTATGTTCGATGTTATTTGCAAGTGTAGATTGTAAATAATATTTATAATTAAGCTGACGCAAAAGAAAATGAATTGAAAGAAAAAAATACATACAAAAATATTTATAAACTTATACAAAAATATTAGATGTTAGCATATGAACGTGATAGGATCTGCCAAGCAAAAAGAGATGTTGCAGCTAAAAAAACAAAAGTTGTGATAAAGGTTGTTAAAAATATATTTTTAATATGGCATGAAAAATATAAAATAAATTTGGATCATGAAATCGTAAAAAGTTATTTTTGTATTTTAAAAATATTTTTTAAAAAAATTATAGATTGTTTTATTTTTTTAATTATTTTTTATGATTTTAGATCATTTTAATATGTTTATATCAAAAATAAATTTTTTAAAAAATTATTATTTATATGTACAATTGAGCCCGTAAACATCATTTAAATTGATTAATAAAAGAACTTGATTAATTAATTGTTATAGTATAAGAATAATATGAATTATTCCTTGTAAAATTATAATGGATGATACTTTTTAAAATATTTTTTTATATTAATATATTAAAATGATATAAAAATATATTTTTTTAAAATCTACAAACACAAACAAAAACTATACAAATTACCAAATACCATTAATATGAGTGACGTCATGCTATAATGCTATAAGTATAGTTTTTAGACTCTTTACAACTTTAAGTATAGTCTTTACAACTTTTTTTGGTTAAGCCATGCTATAAGTATAATTTTAAAGTACAACCAAGGTTATGCTGGTGTGAGCTGAAGCGCTGTAACCTGAAATATATAATTCTTGATAAAATTGTAAAAACAGTTTTAAAATTATGATTTTATGTGATTTTACCAATTTCACCTGATTTTAACCTGATTTCAATTATTTTCGAGTTTTTAAAATCATTTCGCACGTTAAGCATATATTAACTCATAAAATTTTAACTCGTGATTTTAACAACCTTGTTTCTCACCCTAAAAATGTTGAACCACAACACGTAAATCCTAAGCTTCTCTGTGATAGTTACCATGCTGAAATAAGCCTTCACTTTCCCTGGGATGCAGAGAACATAAACATCCATAGCAATATTTGATTAACAGTAACCTGACTTGTATTGTTTAAAAATTGAAGTTCATAATGAGCTTGTCCAATTATATACAGACAAAAGATGGAATGTTTTCTCATCCTCTTCAGTCGCAAACAAATTTTACCCATTTCCATCAGCGAGGTTCAGCATGGGTATATATCTGTTCCCGGACACGCACAAAGAGAGTGCAAAAAGATTAACAGTTGGCCTATTTATGCAAAATGGACCCAGGACACTCAAAAAGAGTAAAATGTCCAGAAAATCAAAGAAATCACTTACCAGTTGTTGTGAAGGAACATCAGAAGTTCTTTAACATCTGCACACATTGTGTTCCTTAAACAACAATAAAATGAATTCAATCTCATTCTCGTGTATTGGAAAAAGAGAAAGAAAAAAGAAAAATTGAATGCAACACATGGAAAAAACAAAATTCAAAGGAAGGTAACTTCGTAGATTAATCATGCAGGGAAAAGAAACACCTTCGAGAAAACAGCTAACAACACCCAACACTGCAACCCCACCTAACCTATGCATTCAACTAAAATCAGCCGAATCAGGTGATTAAATATTATAATTTTGCCATAAAAAAAAAAAGCCACCTCGATCCCTCGCCCCTTTCCTTTTATTCTAGCAGGTTGCAATTAATCAATGAAACCACCAAGTTTTTATGCAGAAAAGACCAATAAAGCAACTCTGTTTACAATATGCGTATAATGATCGCTAGTCCTGCGGTAGATATTGCATATTCCATCATACGACTTCTCTTCTCACTATCGACGGACGCGCTTGCTACGACCCCATATATATACACTGAACAATAAGAGAAATTAAGGTCCTACCAAATATTGCACGAATCCTATTTATTTCAAGCCTTCTAGTTTCTTTTGTTCCCCTGGCCTCGGATCAACTTGTATAATTAGTAACAAATCAATCACTGCTCTAACGCCTAAGCACCATTGTGCCAAGAACTCAGGCACCCGAAACTCCTACTTTTCCAGCCATCAACACCGAAAAAACAATACCGAAAACACTGGACTGAAACTAAGAAAAAAAAAACTTGATTACCTGTTAGAAAAAAATCTATCACGAAGAGATAATTCCAACCACTCTAATCCTCTCTCCATCTACCAATATAAGGACATGACAATGATAGATGATAGAAAATATTATGATGAATACTTAAAAAATCTACTGCAAAGAATAATTGAAGTTTGATAAGATTTGGAGAGTAGATTATAGATTTCACATGCATGCATCTGTTTATAATTATTCACACACACGTAATTAAATTTGTTTTCTGATTGCAAAGAAAAAAAATGCATATTAAGTTTATTAATTTTGTAATTGGTTTCAAAATTACAACACACACATATCGAATCTATATTCTGATATATAATATATTACGTACATTTATTTTATTGTTGATTTCAAAATTAAAATACTAATCCATACCCTGAAACAGATGATGTATTCGTGAATGTCTATATATATTCTGACGTTAATTAAAAAAAAACAGTATTAATTCCTCTGGAAATCGCCCTAGAATTTACAAAACTGCACATTATTTTCTCAAGTCAGAACTGCACTTGTTATTCTCTTCTGGGTAGCTGATTGGTTCACACTGCATGTGGAACCCTAAACAAATTTATACTTTGCCCAGCACAATTTATACGAGTCAATCGTACAAAAACTATGCTATATATAAGAGATAACGTAGCTCCCTGCAGATTTATTAAGCTGACCCACAATGTCATCCAGCCAACCGACCATGTCAACTTGGCTGCCCCGTTATTTTTCGTCGCTTTTCAGATATATCCTAGGGTTTCTTGGGCATCAATATTGTGCCTGTTGTTATTTATGCAAATAGTTGCATTCATGCGCGCACTTGATGTGATGGAAAATCAATCATTTGAATAATATTAGTACTATTTGCATCTAAAATCATTCATTGCTTGTCATCTTTCTTGATTTTTCTTGTGTTGAAAACCTTGGTCATGATTTCATTTTCATTTTACTCTTATGAGATTGGATTTACATTTTCAATTTTAGCTAGAATAATAATGTTTTTGGATGCTAATAAAGATGCTGTATAGGAGGGGCTTTGAAGCAGAGCTTGGTTTGTATCTTCTTTCTAAACTCTAATTTTCAACGGTATATGTTATTGGATGATGGTTGTGTTATCTTTCCTTGATTTTCCCTTATAAAAGCAACTTTGTTTCTTTTAACAGTGAAAAGAAAAAGAAAAAAAGAACTGAATGTGTTTCTGTAGAATATATATTTTTATGTTTTTCACTAAATTTCTTTTATAAATGTTACTTTCACAAATAATCTTCAAATATATTGAAGTTGGAAAATAATTTTAATTTTCTAGAAAATACAGATTTAAATCAAAATTATCTCAAAACAAAATTATGAAATCCCTAAGAAGGTCAGTATAGTTATCAAAATCTTTGTATTATTTAATTAACATTAATTTTTTAAGCTTGGTTAGGTGTTATGCATTTCAACCATGTAAACATTTTAAGAATCATATATACTAAGATCAGGTAGACAAATTATTTAATTTTTAGGGCCCCAAAAAAACTTGGGACAGTTCCAAGTTAATTATTTTTTATTTTTGTTAGTATTTAATGTTTAAGAAAAATTTAAAAAAACCTTCTTGACCTCCAAAATTTTGATTTTAAATTAGATTTATTTTTTATCAGCACATATAAAAACTCTCATCTCAAAATACCAAAATTAAATATTTTTAAAGGGATTTTAGTCAATCATCGAGTTATGAATTTTTCTTCTTCTTTTTTTCTTATTGAACTTGCTTTTTAAATCATGATACGTTTCTTTTTAAAGAGCAATAATTATCATAAAAAACATATTTTTTTCAAAACAAAATAATAATAAATGAACAAGGAAATGAAGTTGTTATTGAAGATATGCGTTTTTCTCTCCTTAATTCAAATGATTGAAATTTTTATTAATTTTTATAATAGCCTTTATTATTTTTATTCAAAACAAAATGTTACAAATAAAAAAGATATGTTTTTATAAAAATGAATAAAAATTAAATTAATAAAAAAGATTAATTCTCCTAATAAAAGATATTTATTTTTAAGAATTTTAATTGTTTGTTTTTTTTACAAATATATATTTTAACTGCAATATATAGCACTAAATAAAAACTGATTTTGAAATTATCATGCGACATCGCATGAGAGAAAATTAATAAAATATAAAACCTCATATTCATGAGATATTGAGTTTAATATTTCTAATGTCCCTTTGTACTCAAAATTTAGATTGTGGAGGGTAGTGCCACTAAAAATAGAGTTTAAGGTATGCTTATCAAAGATGACTAAGATTAATACGAGTTAATTTCATAGTTAACAAAATAAAATCAAAATGATTTTGCGTTGCATTTTATTATACACAATACATATGGTTGACTTTTTTATATATATATAAGTTGCATATTGATAAATCCAAATAAAATGGTTGCAAAAATTCCTTTAATATAGATTCAAAAAACCTTCTAAAAAATAATTTAAAAAAAATCCCAAGAAATATGAGTTCGGGTAAGGATTTCAAGCCCACGCATTAGGAACATAAGCTGAAGCAAGTATCCCATGCTCATGCTCCCATGGGCACTGTGCAGTGTATTGGGCGTCTATCCAGTGCATATACGCTTAACTAGTGATGGGCATGTACACCAATATACTCGTAAGCTTAGATTATCACACCCGAGCCCAGCATATTATCATATTTATAAACCTGTAAAAAAATAGATGTTAGCATATGAACGTGATAGGATCTGCCAAGCAAAAAGAGATGTTGCAGCTAAAAAAACAAAAGTTGTGACAAAAGCTTGAATAGTGTCCTCGAGTTGAATTTTGTCGGTGAAGTATAGATTCAAAGCAATATTAATTGTTAGTGTAGTTGTATGTCTAAATCAAAGGTTGAATTTTGTCAGTGAAGCAGAGAGATTCAAAGCAATATTTTTAATGGAGTTGTATGTCTAAATCAAAGGTCACGTGGAGTAAAAAAGAGTAAGTCATCTAGTTAAGAGTGAATAATAACGAAAAAACGATGTGAAGTTATTAGTAATGCCTCTGAATAATAGAGGGGCAATTAAACATATGCATATGATTAATTTTTTGATTAGTGAAGGAATTAAACATATGCATATGATTATTTGATTAATGACAGTGGTTAGAACATTTATGATCATCATTGTATATATTTAAATCCCCTTTTCAATTTAGTGTCATGTGGGCACTGTAATGGTGTTAATTATAACACTACAAGATTTCACACTTTTACCGACGTACATATTTTGTCGGTGTGTGATTAGAAGTTCGTCGGTAAATAAATCACCGACGGATTACGTATGTCGGCTTTCCTTTCATCAGTGATTCCTCATTCCGTCTCTATATCGGTCGGAAAAACAAAAAAATCATTTGTCGATGGTTTTACAGACGGAATTTGCACGCCAAAAAAAAGATTCCCGCTTGAAATCTACCAACGGATTTTTATTCCGTCGGTGATATCGTGATTTACCGACGGCTACAAACCGTCGTTAAATCTGTCGGTGAGTGTATGAAATACCGACCGAATATATCCGTCTGTAAATTCGTCGATAAGTGTGGCAGCTACTGTCAAATGCCGACGGATTAAGTCCATCGGTAAAGCTGTCTATGAGTGGTTGAAATACCAACCGAATATATCCGTCTGTAAAGGCGTCGGTGAATGCTACTGTCAAATACCGACGGATTCATTTTGTCGGTAAAACCCTTTGTAATAGTTTTTTCTAAATTTATTTTTAAAAAATTATTTAGAATATATAATATAAAATTATTTAAATTAATGGCAATAAAAACCAATTATGCAAATAAAATTTATATTAAACATCAAAAACAAAAAATCAAAGTTAAATAATATTCATTACAAACTGAATGTGTTTCAAAAAAAATATTAAATGAAATTTTAAAGGTAAATAATGTTTATTACAAATTAATATAAAGGTGGAGCTGGAGGAGATCATGGAGGAGGAGGCTGGTGCTTATACGGCCAAAAAGGATCAGGCGCACATGTTCCACTATGTGTTGCCATGTTCATGACCATTTCGCAAAGCTATTCATAAGCTGCCTTTTGTTATGCAGACTCCGCTCTTTGTTCTGCATGAGACGCTTTGAGTTGCGCGTACTCCACTGATAGGTGGTCATATTTTTCGGTGAGCTGAGCCGTGTGTTGCTGCAAGGCCACGAACTCTTTAGATTGGGAGCTCGATATTGATTGGGAGCTCCCAACAGTTGAAACACTACGGGCCGACTGCAAGTTGTCGGTCGTAGTGTTAGAGAGCCCGTAAACCTGATTTTTATCGGGTCCATCTGATGATCCAACCTCCATCCACAAATCCGGATCGAATTCTGGATGGGTCAAAATATCGTCCCGGTATCTCTCCCTCAACCGATTATTATAGGTCTCCTGAAAATAAAAGAAGTAATCATCATATTCAATTCAATAAACAAAATAACTTACAACATAAAATGGTTGAACAAACATACCACGAAATGTTGAGCACGGTTATCAACGAACTGTTGCGCTCCCTTCTGGCGGTCTTGACTCCGCACATGCGTCTCCACAAACAGCTCTATCAGGCTCGGCTCACGTCCAAGAGACCCAGTCTATAATGAAAAAAGATATATTAACAACAACAATTTAACGATATATTTCATTTAAATTAATCTTACCATCCGTTTTGCATGTGCAGCAAACGGAACCGAGCCACCAGTGTGTGTTGTCACCGAGCCATGAATTGGCCGATTCCGGTTGCCAGCACCGGACTGTGAGCATCGTGTGAACCGCTCAGACGTCACGTGCTCAAGATAGTGCGGCCATATATCTTCCAGGATGTATATCGGTTTGAAATCCCTCTAAACCGCAACATCGTTCCAGCCTTGGAAACCCCTATCCCTCGCGGTTTTTTTTGCTCTTTTTTGTGCTTCATACCAAAAATCACGCAACCTACTTCATGCAACCAAAAATTACATTTCGAAACATAAATTTTTTTTTAAAAAAATCTTGTATTGTTTTCGATCTTACCTAGTTGCCGCGTGATTTTCCCACACCCTCCTCACAACAGTGTTATGCTCACTGTCCCAGCAGAATTTGTGTTGTGTATAAATAAACAAGTTTAAATGAAAATAATAATTTATTTACAATTATATTAATAATTTATTAGAAATAAGCTGAAAATTATAAATTAACACCAACCTAAAATCTGTCAAACCATGCATTGATTTGAGGCATCCATTCAGGATGCTTGGATCTCTGACTCCATTGAAACAATAGAATCTCCATCAACGATTTAAACGCCGATGATATTACTCAGGTGGCCTCAATGTTTGTGAACCTAAAAAGAAATGAAATGAAATAAATAGTGATTACTTCATAAATTATGTTGTAATTTAAAAAAATAAAATAAAACCTGAACAAACTTACATTGAAAGGTCGTCCTTCCACTGTGCCTCGTACTTGCAGGAAAATTGATTCCGCTGCGAAGGCACCCTGCCTCTGCACTGTGAAGTAGCGCTGGAAAAGGCAGCATCGGTTGACAGCGCAGGTGGTGTAAGTGCCTCTTCTTGAGAGGCACTTAAGGAAATATCATCATCGCTGCTAGACGAACTAGCTGCGACCGTACATGAGCGACCAGCTCTGGATTTCATTCTACGCATCTACATAATTTTATACAAATAATTATATAATTAAATTCAAATGTTAAAAAAAAAATCGACAGCACCTCCCCTGTATTGGATACTACCCAAATCCACAAACCTGCACATATTAACAAAAGCCACAACCAATTGACCCAATCTATACTAATTATTCCAACATATTCAATTACTAATCCTAAGGTAAATTAAACTTTAAGAATTACAATTCAACAAATTATTCAATAATTATGCCAATACAACAAAACAATAAATTAAAAAAAAACTCTAGAATAACAATCAAAATAAATGGAAAAAATTAAACATAAATCATGCAATAATAGAGTAAAATTAATAATTATTCCAACATATTTAATTACTAATTCTATGGTAAATTCAACATTAACAATAAATATTCAACAAATTAACTAATAATAATTATGCGAATACAACAATAAAATATATTCAATAAATAAAAAAAGTTGTAGACTAACAATTAAAATTAATGGAAAAAATTAAACATAAATCATGCAATAATAGAGTAAAATTAACAATTATTCCAAAATATTCAATTACTAATACTAAGGTAAATTCAACATTAACAATTAC
>Ga0325405_1004857_pt1 | contig 13671 bp, 5 predicted proteins | sample PopdelMetagenome_21_FD_205663 | JGI IMG/M metagenome (GOLD analysis project Ga0325405, IMG submission 205663) | Populus deltoides microbial communities from Bellville, Georgia, United States - Xylem-Control-R2 | ecosystem: Host-associated > Plants > Phyllosphere > Stem > Wood/Secondary xylem... | reverse complement strand
TTTTTTTTTTTATCTATAAAGGCAAATTGATTATTTTGTTGTGTACATTTAATATAAAAGTACAAATATAACCCACTGTAGCATCCAAGAATTTCTAACCTCTAAAGGTATTAATGTTATTTTATTGTGTATTCAAAAAGAAAAATATTTGTCTTGCCCTCGGCAATTTGAAAATGCCGAAATAATCTTATTGCATACACAATCAAACTCTTATCCATTAGCATATGAGTTTTTTTAAAAGAGTAATATGGTAAAAACATTAGTGGTAGGGTCATAGTGTTTTAACTATCCTTATCATTTTATTTTTAAAAAAAAGAAAATTCTAATTCTAATGTTTCCTCAACTGCTTTGCCTAAGATTGAAGGGTTTTCAGATTGATAGAATCTGAAATTCAGGAACACCTCGAGACTCTATTTTATACATATGAATTATGAGTCTGAATTTCACTGAATATTAGACCCAAAGTTTTCTCAATTGGTTTGCATTAGATTGAGGGATTTTGAGATTGGATGCACTTTGGAATATATATGTGTAGCTATAGAAGAAGCAGCAGAAATGGAAGCTGGAATTCTTCCATTCACATTCCTTAGCCTCGTATTTCTTTAATTGTTGACCCTATTTGCACGAGAAAGTTGACAGTCACTGGTTATTTTGCAGACAGATAAGCTATACACCATTAGAGCAGTGTTGCTGACTGAATCATTTTGCAATGGCAAAGTCCCTGTTAAGTTAAAGGTCTTGTTCGGTGGAAGGATGGAGGATAGAGATGGAAAGAGTAACCTGAAATGCTGGGGGAGGGAGGATGTAAAGCAATCCTTCTTCTCTCTAGTTTTTTGGTTGGGGCAAGAGAGAGGAGGTCAAAGCGAAGACTTGAAGGTGAAATAAAAAAATCTTTTTCCTTCCCCTTATAATAATCCCTCTTTAGAATTGGATAATATGAACCTAGAAGAAAGGGATGTATCCTTGTTTCCTGCTGAGTGCGTGGCCGCCCATCTCCATGGCTAAGAGTTCTGACTGTCAGAAGCAGCTTGTCCATAAAGTGAGGAATAGCTGAGATGAGAATCTAATGATGCACGTCTTGAGGGAAAGTGAGGGTAAAAGAAGCTGGTTTAGCAATGTTAAGGTTAAGGAGAGGGGGCATCAGTTGAGGACAAGGTAACAGATTATTGTCAAAGGTGGTCGTGTTCTATGTGAGCTATGGATCTGCGCCATTGCAGGATAATAATCATATCAAATAAATTAAATGGGTGAAATAAAATGTGATGTGAGTTGGATTAGTGTGAATGGTTCTTGCCATAATTTTTTCTCCAAAAACAAAAAACAGAATGGAGTGAAAGGAACCAACCCCAACTAGTACATTATAGATTCTTGCTCCATGTTTGTAATTTGACTATTGAGAGTTCACGTGAATCTTTTTGCAGATTAAATATCACATATAACCAATATTATTATTGTTATTATTATTATTATTATTAAAAGCAACTAGAAGGGCTCTTGATTATACTCTTACTACTTTCTTACATGTCACTTGGATTGAAGCAATTTTTTAAATTTTAATTTAATCTTCAAATTTTTATTTTGCACAATTAGTCCTTTTGAGATGAAATTAGCATCAAGTTGCATATTTTTTTGGGAGATAAGGTTGAATTGAAAAAAAGAAGATAAAATAAGTGGCGGCTTTAAAATTTGTTTGAAAAACACATTTTAGTCTCCTATTTTTTTTATCTATCACGTGACTGGTCCCTTTGATTTTAGAAAATTTAATTTTGTTATCAAACTTTATTTTTTTTATTTTTCAATTATTTTTTCGTGGAAGAGATAATAGGGCTTATTAGATTTCAGCGTAAAAAGAGAAAGTTGACGTAACGACGATTCCAACCATCAAAACAGTTGATTTTTGTGCCAAATAGTTCTATGTGATGAAAGAAGTTCAAATAAGATGTTTTTTTTTCTTTTTACCTTGAAAGAGCCTAAAAAAACATATTTGAGTTCAAGAAGATTTTTTGTTCGAGTTGATTTTGGATTTTGAGGCAGTTTTTTACATTTTTTGGAGGTCATGGATTGGTTTGACAAGGTACTTAGAGTGTTTTCTAGGTGTAAATAAGTTGAAAATGAATTTTCAAAAGAAAAATCAGGAACCTTGTTTTTTCAATCACTGTGGGGAGCTCTAGATAACGCGTTATCTATTTTTTTCAAAGTAAATTGGGGCGAATAACATGTCGTCCACTCCATTAACTATAAAAGAATAAAGGTCCGTACACGAGCCATTTTTTCATATGTCAGGTGTATGGTCTAGCTTACTAGGCTCAACAGCTCCTAGTCTTATTCTTATCTTTTAAAAAAAAATTTAATTTTTTTAGATATCTATATATTCATTTTTTTTTCATTTACTAATGTTTTCAATTTGATTCTTATTCTTTTGATTTTTAATTTTTTTCCTTAACCCTTTTATAAAAGTTTTATTGTTTATAATTTCACCCTTCAAACTAAGTTTATAGTGTTTTTTGTTCCATTTTGTCCCTCATTTTTTTGAATTTTTTTCTTTATATTTTTATTATTTTCATTTTGGCTCTTATTATTTTAGATTTTTTTAATTTTATCATTTAATATTTTATTTTCTAGGGATTGACTTTTATGATTTTTTTTTATAAACCGTAGTACAAGTTTAAAAAGTTAATAGGTTAACATCTTTTTTTAATCTTATTTTATTTTCTAATATGATTATTCGAAAATGTTGTTTTAGTCATCTCCCAAACTTTTTTTTCATGTTAAAAATTTTTGGTCGAGCATGCAGCCCTACCCTAGCCACCAATCTAATTACTGTTGCAGTAAAGGTATTTCTATGTTTTTTTTTGTTTTTTTTTTTTTTTTGATAAACCTCGTTTTACCATGGAATTCATCGCGGTGCTACTTTCAAATTATAGCTGCAATCTTCATGAGTAAAACTTCTTTTTTGGTCCATGCATAGCCTCTTGATTGTTTTCAGGAAATAATCTATTGACTACAGTCCTCAAAGATGGGACTGTTGCGTTGTTCATCAAGTATGAGTGATATACTTAGCTTTCTTAGCACACGCTCTTCCCATCTCATAAATTCTTATCTTTTGTTCCTTCTGCTTATGTCGGCCTTCATGTTCTGTAATTCTCTTTGCAGGTCTCCAGATGGTATTTGATTTTTTTTTAAGGAGGCCGCCGCCGCGGCGCTGCTGCTGCTGCTTTAGAAGGAAATCAATATTAATGTTCTGATCAACAACGCTGGTGCTTTTGTTGGATGCTCACTTGAAAGGAGTATACTTGCAACTGTACAATTTCCACATTATAATTCATCGCTGATGAACACAGCGTTTGCGATTGTAGGTAAGAGGTCTCACTGTCTCTCTCACTATCGCCAGCACACACACAAACGCACCGAGCCATTTTCATTAATGTTCTGATCAACAACGCTGGTGCTTTTGTTGGATGCTCACTTGAAAGGAGTATACTTGCAACTGTACAATTTCCACATTATAATTCATCGCTGATGAACACAGCGTTTGCGATTGTAGGTAAGAGGTCTCACTGTCTCTCTCACTATCGCCAGCACACACACAAACGCACCGAGCCATTTTCCATCACCAACATGCTTAGGTGGAGGACATCAAAACCTGAATCAATTCCGTTGTTTTTGGAGACAAGAACTGATGGTCTAACCAACGTGATAAGGCAAAGAATGGACTAGTATAAGACTCGATTGAAAACTTTGAAAAATTGTTAAAGCGAAGGGGCCAAGCCCATCTTTGTGGTTGTTGCGCACTCCTTGTCAACGAAAACTCCTGGTCAGATATCATACGTGGCACCATACGAACAGGGCTGGTCAAAAGATATTCGATACATTCAAAAAGACATAACATTTGGCCATTCTAATTTCTTGATTTCAGGTGGCAAGCTAGTAATGATCTGGTCCGAGACAGTCATCATTTTCTATAAAGTGGTTTTTTGATGATAGCTCACCCACTCTCAACTTGCAATAATAGGATTGAATTTACCCTTCTGTCATCTATTGAAAAGAAATCTTTTCTTCATGAAAGCGCAACAAGGGTAATGAAGAAAAGCTAAAACGGAAGTGAAAATGATAATATGAACAATACATTTCAATGCCAAAGAACACACAAAAAGCATTGAATTACAATTCCGTTCACTTGAGTCACTGAGCATTACTCTTCAATGGCAAACCAGAAACTGAAGGAAGACGACCGGTTGAAGCAGTTCTTCCAATAGAATTTAGAGTGAAACTAACTAAGTGAAAGGGTGAAACCACGTCTCACTTTGAAGCACTATCTATGTGTTATCCAGAAATAAGTTAAAGCAAACAGTGAAAAATAAATAAACAAGCAGAGAGCAGCAACGGCTAATTACTCACCAAGATCCCTTATACAACTCAGTAGTAAAAACATAGAATGAAAGGTCATGCAAGGAAGCTCACTCGGGAATTTTCATTTTTGCAATTGTTTATCTGCATTTCAACAAGATTCAAGTAAACAACAGTAGAATTGATCTATTTAATCAAATATCATGCCAGCTCACCTGGTTCTTGAGTTCCCAAGCGTTAGCTCTAGATCGTCTGATCCACATTCTTCATGGATCCTCTCTCCTTCCCATGGCTTCACTAGACCAGTAGCATTACATCGAAATGCAAACTCATCTGAAATCTCGGCCATGGGAATATCAGCTGTATGATCAGAGCCAGCTGCGATGGCAGGTGAACATGTACCACTTTGACCGGGAGTCCACATGCGGGATCCACCATTGGATCCACCACCAGCTAAAGCCTCTTCCTTGAAGCCAAATGGGTTGGAGGCAACTAGGCTGAATGTGGGAGACGTTGGACCCCCTTGTGGTATTCGAATCCCCCTAAACCATTCTGGATCGGGAACAATTTGGCGGCCAGGACTCGGTGGAGTTGAAGATGGCAAGAAGGAGTAGTGCTGCCCACCCCAGCCTGGGCGGATAGATTGGTCTTCCCAGTCAGCTTTTATTCGAGCAGTTCTAGCAGTGGGAGAGCTCAAAGGAGGAGTAACAGGAGCACTTATGGAGCCACCATGGATGTAGAGATGAGGAAACTTAGAGGAGGAAGCTGATGAAGATGCCGATGAGAGGTTTTTGAGCCATGGTATGAGGGAATTGCAATCCATATTGGCATTAGCAGCGTATGAGGATGAAGCTGGACTGGGAAAGGAAGAGGATCCAGGACTTGGGTTGTAGGAAGCACAAGGGCTAGGGTGGTACGAGGAGCATGGACTTGTTGTTGCAGAAACACCAAGAATGTCCATGCGTTCTACAGGTTTGCATCCCTAAAAAAAGAAAAAAACGATGAAACCAGGGGCTTGGAAAAAACATTAACGAAGTCATAAAAAGTTCACCACAGATGACTTGACGAAGTGATACTGGTAAGGCTATTGCAAAGAATATGCCAAACAATAACAAAAACAAGTAGCATTATTTTGATGAAAAAATATATTTTTCCAGCCTTACAAGTATATCCTCCGTGCATGCCAGTATCCAATTTAAGAACAGCGCCTAAAGTTTCAACCATACTAGTAACAGGGACGAGTCAGTTTCCAATGGCATTTGACAAAGCAGTGTCAGGATGCAAAGATAGGAGCTCTAACATGTGTCTACAACTGAAGAAGGCTTTATAAAATGACCAGAGCAGCTGGAAAATATGGCATCGAATTGGAAGTGAATTTAGAGAAATATTAAGCCAGCAAGTTTACGTATAGATAAACAATTAAAACCTAACAGTGGATGAAGGATAAATATCCACATTTTTTAAATTTTAACAAATTCACTTCCGCAGGTCATTTCTTCACAAGATACAGATATTACTCTCAACAATCACCATAAATTTCCTCTATAATCCACTACTGCATCCTTCCCAATGCTTCATTCCTCTAGATTATATCATATAGATGGGGAGACAATTTTGCCGTCTTTTTTCCCCTGGACCTACATCTGGATGAATGAGTTTCAGCTCAGGAAATACCATTATTCTTGTATTTCTTGTTAAAGAATTATATAAATTATATTTGAATATCTTATCTAATAGGTTTTCATTTTAAAAGGAGATCACCTGACAATCTGTAACATTCCTTAAAACGACCCGCATACCCAACAAGACAAGTATTTTGACAATCTCCAAGCCCAACAGACATTATTTACTAGACGTCTAGACTTACGTAAATTTATTCTCAACTTGATGAACAGTAATTGAACTCCAGTGGAACTCCACAAAAGAAGCAGCAACACTATCACCAGCAGAAACACCTCCCAAATGGGAAACTGAACAGAACTGAAAAAAGGGTCTGCATTTCTACTGGCAAGGAACTAAAAGCAACTCAACCAAATCTATGAAAGAGAGCCCCAGACCCCTACAGTCAAGATGACCCTTTACCACCCATCCACATGCTACGGCTCTCATGTTGTTTTCAAGGGCATTTTGGTCTTCTTAGGAGGTCTGTGCTGCTGCTCCATGTTCTCTCTAACAGACCAAAGTGAGTCTTAAAGTTGGTTGGCAAAAGAAGGAAAGAAGAAAGAAAAGAGAGAATCTTGTGGTTCACGCGAGAAAGCAAAAACACTGACATCACCCAGACTAAAAAAGGAAACAAGATCGCTAAAGCAGTGCTGACCGGATCTAACGTACGCCGGTGAACACTGCACTCATAAAAAAAGCAGCCAATAAAACACAAGGCTGACGATCTAACGTGCGCTGGAGATAAACCCCAGAAAGGCGATACAAAAAAATCAGCAAACGAATCTAACCCCACTGATCACACCAGCTTTAGAGAGAAGAAAAATACCTCAGTAACGCCACCGCTACGGCAACAGAAACCGGCGCACGTTAGCATGCAATGTCAAGCTTATGTTAATATGCGCCACAACTAGCCCCACCCAGTTAACACCTAAAGTAACCACTGCCAAGCTAGCTTAAGCAAAATTGAGCGATAATCATGAAATGCAGGAGCTGGGTTCATAGTATTTTTGTGATTTCCAACGCTTATTGTGATAACAGAGTCATGAATGATTCTAAAATGCACAGAGAGGACAGTAATGCGATTAAACAGACAAAACTAATCAAACTAGAAGTAACCCAGAATTCATGTTCAAGTAATAAGAAAATTAATCACTTCTCTTTTTATTGTTTCTTCATTAAACGAAATTGAAACATGAAAACTGTTACTTTTTCAAGTTTTGGCTACCTAAAAGCCTAAAACCAAAGTTAAGCAGAAATGAAATACAGATGGTGAATAAACGAGTAAAAAGAAAAGTACCTTACGGAAAGTAGTGCCATCGGGCTCGACGGTCCAGCCAGCCTCATTGCAGAGGGCTTTAAGGACTTCATTATTGTCACAATGTTTTGGAAGCTTGTAGTTGCCATACATTCTTAGCCCAGAAAATATCTTTGCTGCAATGGCTCTTCTTCTCCTTTCTCTTCTCTTGTTGTTCTCTCTTTCTTTCCATGTTGGTAGTCTCGTACCTGAAGTCATACTTCTAGTCTATAACAAAATTGATCTACGAAGTGACTGGATTAGCAAGAAAGGAGCAAGATTCTATATGGGTGGTACTTGGAAGACTCAGTAAAACTGAGAGTTTAAATTTTTCGGACTAAAATTTTGTTGTGGAAGTCTGGTTTTTTGTTAAAAAAAAGTGTGTTCAATGAGAACCGGAATAAGTAGATGATGATGAGAAATCAATGAAAGCTGCAATTTTTTGGGACCTAAAAACGAAAGAAACCTGTTATGGCTTGAATGAGAGCAATTGGAATTGGTAAAGGATAACTGGTCAGATCAGATCCATTTGAATATAGATTTTAGAAGGTGGCCATGAAACTGGAGGTGATGTTTTTTTGGTTGAACCCGGGAAGAAGCAAAACCTGAAGAAATCATCAGGATAACTGTCAGCTAAATATGTTGGAGCTGGGTGCTTACCATTATTAGTCCTTGTTGAGGTTTTTTCTACGAATTTGCCACTGACATTGGATGGAATTTTCTAAATAGATATAGTTCTACAATTGTCAAGACCCTGTAAATACTCTCCGTGGTCAAGAAAATACGCCGAAAGAAAAAAGAAAAAAAAAATCAATAAGAAACATAAATATAGAGATCCAAAAATCCCAAGTAATTTGTTAGGTATTCCAAAATATATATTCAAGTAGTAAAAACAATAAATTTAAATTTTTTTAGGAGTCTTAAGGATTCCATTAAACAAATCTAGAGTTATTTAGGGTTTACAAAGATTACTTGAAAAGCAAATGTTCTTTTCAGCTTTGAATAATTTCTTCAATGCTAGTTGTTGCAAACTATATGTCGTCCAGATGGATTTCTCGAAACACATTCACGTAGAGAAAACAATAAATTTAAATTTTTTTTAGAAGTCCCAAGGATCTCATTAAACAGATCTAAAGTTGTTCAGGGTTTATGAGAATATTACCTGAAGAGCAGTTCTTTTCGGCTTTGAATAACTTCTTCAAGGCTGGTTGTTACAAACCATAAGTTGTCCAAGTGTCTGGAATCCAACGGTAATCCACACAAACCACTAGTAAGAAATCTTCTAAAAAAGGATTTCTATACCTTAGAGTGCCAACTCTTTTTTTTTTTAAGTGTTTTTGTATTGTACTCTACTTACTTTCTCTTAGAAAATAAGAAACATGATATTCTATTTATAGGAAAATCTAAAAATACTATAAATGACAAAAAATCAGTTTTCCCCTTAAATAATATCACATATATTATTTTAGAATAATTTTAGAAAATTTTTCAATCAAGTCCTTACTTGATTTTTTTTATATTTAGATTGTAATCCTCTGTATTAATTACATTTTAGTTTTTAATTTCTACAACTTATTTATAATCAAGTCACACTTGATTAACGAATATATGATTTATTAGGTTTCCTAATAAGTTAGATCAAATATAAGTCATAATCCTAAGTAAAATAAAATAAAATAAATAAAACAATTTAATTTATTGTCAATTCAAAAATTGATTGACTTATATTTGAATATCAAGTACAATGTTTAATAATCTATCATGATCCCCTAAATATTTAGAAAGTCATAGGTGATTTGACTTAACTTTTCAGTAATCAGTTTTTTAGTGTAATCATTATCCTTTCATTAAGAATATTTTGATTTAGATATTATAGTATATAGTATGTCTACTTTGTTAAATCTTTCTAATTCTTAACATTATAGTAATTAATTATTTAAATAAGATTTTCAAACTCCTTTTAAATTCATTTTATCTTAATTAAGAATTTTACTATCATTACTATTTGAAAATAGAATGAACATTTTTCTTAATTCATCTAGGGTGATAAATCCTCTCTCCATTACTCAAATACATTCATATAGTTTATGTTATACCCAATATATGTTTGTTTGTTACTCTTGACTAGGACAACATTTGATCAAGATTAAAGCATAACATTTTTTATATAAGATAATTTAATGATTTTAAATCTAAGGATCACTTACACAATTATCACGTTAGTCTTTTCATTGACATACGTGATTTCTCCATGTAGAATTCTTTTACGGGTCAAATCAGTGTACATATCATATAACAAGCACGTGCATACTAGTTTCAACTAATTGACTATAATGTATATTCACTAACATAATTCAAATAAATAAAAATGATAGTAAATAAATAAGCCTCCAAATCTCTTACCACTTGTATAAAAAATTCTTATCACTTATAATTTCTACCCAAACAAAATAGAAATGATCAGATATACATTATTTATCACCTCATCCATATACTACACCAATGAATAAGTAATATATATATAAAAAAATCTTATATACCACCCATGCATTATCAGGTTGAAACCAATGTAAATTTTTCTATATGTATCCTATCCTGTAATATTGTTTTTGGAAAGAATTATAAGTTTTTGATTATTACTTGTTAATAATTTTTAATAATTTATTTCTCTTTTTTTTTCACAAACGTTTTAAGGGTCATGACACCCTAAATTTTAAAATTATTTCTCTTTTATATAATATATCATTGATATATGATGCATAATTTAATGTAATTTTGTTGTGAGACTTTTAGATGTGACTATAATATTAATAAAATACATTAATGGTCATGAGAAATAAATCCAACCTTAGATTTTATTTTCTTGATAAATCAGGTTAAAAAACCTCATCTTTGGTTATCTATAAAGAAAAATAAAAAAACAAAAATAAGAAAAGAAAAGGGTAACATAAACCTTTAATGAGGAAAGTAACTACCAATTTAAATAATTAAAGAAAGCAACATAAATCTTTAATGAGAAAAATAATTAAATAAAATAACAGTCTAAATAATTAAAATACATTTCAAGACCTGATAACATTAAACACCCACATATACCAGTGATGTTCTGAAGGGGCATATTTGACATTTAAGAATGTCAACGGACAAATCCAACACGCCAACGGTCACCTAGTCCACTCAAGCCTGACCAACAACCATGATTATCGCCACGTGGCGATGTCATCGTTGTTATTCAGTAACCGTCTCTGTCTAAGACCATCCAATGAGAGGCTACACGGCTTTCGCACGTGTCAGTAATCGGTGCACCTGTCAAGACCTCACCCCTTGTCCCTTGGTAGAGGAGGTTAATCTTGGTGTGCATGCGCCTACATTAGAAGATGATGCGGATGCGCACCTCGCTGTTCACGTGACAAGATGAGCAATGGCGTGATCAAAGTGGGGCCCTATTGTATAAAAATTGTTGAACGACGCGCATAAAAAGAAGAATGAAAATGAGTTGCCAATCACGTGTCTGCTGGGCTCTTCCTCAACAGTACAAAAATATTACCTTGGTAATTTATAGATGGTGGTAAATAATTGCTTCAGCCATCAGCACACCTTCATTTATAGTTACCATTTTCGTTCTTGGGTTGATCCGGACTTGAAAAAATTAATTAGGTTTTCAATCATCCAGATTAATTTAGATTAATTCAAATTAACTTTAAAAAATTAATTTTTTTAAGTTAAAAAATTAATTTTTTTAAGTTTTTAATATATTATATAAAAAAGTTAAAAAACAATACATTTAAAAGTAAGCTATATCAATATTATAAATAATAAAGTTTAAAAATATATTTTATTCCATGTTGGAAATATAGTATTTATTTTTTAAAATTAAAGTATTTAAATTAAAAATATTTCTTATTCCATATTAAAAAACATAATTTTTTTTCTTGTGAATATAAAATATATATATAATAATAGGCTTTTAATTTTACATAAAAAAATAATTTTTTTTAATATTTATATAATAAACTTTGATATAAGATAATAACCAATAAAAAAAATATAATAAACTCTCGTGTGTTTGAAATTGGATCGAGTAAGAAAAAAACCTATAATTACTCTTCATACATGCGAGATAATACTCTCTTTTTTCCTCCTTTAACTTGAACCCCATGCCCTTTTTGTCACATGAATATTTTCCTCTAATGCTCTTGATTTAAATTCTCACTTCGCTAGGAAAAATAGTGGCATAATTCCGCGTCGTAATGTTCATGGGCATGCTGTAGAAAATGTTACCTTGCTATGCCTTCATTTAATTTTTCTGTTTATAAAGAAAATGTTCCCTCTTTGTTCCTTCCTCAGCCAATAGAGAAATGATACCTTGCTACGCCTTTAATTCTTTTCTTCTTTGTAAGAAAAAGTTCAGTTTTTATTTTTAATAAAAAGGGCTTCTTGTGGGTTTTATCGGGTCATTTAGGTTACGGGTTAATCTGGCAGGTGATGCGGGTCTTACCGAACCAATTACAGACCTGAGTTTTACCTTTTATAGACCCAATCAGGATCCTAGATAGATGTTTAAACAAAAAAACTTATTTTTTTAGAAAATATAATTTCAACTGCATTCCGAAACACTATCTAAGTTTTGAGACCATACCGAGAAATATTTACAGCCAACAAGCCCAGAATTAAAGAATACAATACTGTTTAAGATTGTGGTAATGATTATTTTTCAAAGTATTTTTTACTTGAAAATATATCAAAATATATTTATCTGGTTTTAAATTTTATTCTTAATATCAGCTTATAAAAACGTTTCAAAAAAAATTACAAATTATTTTTTTATAAACATATTTTAAACACAAAAACAAAAACACTGCACATGTTTCATCATTAGATTTCTCATCATGGTTTATCTCATTCTTAAAGCAATAGAACTACTTACCAAGAGAGAACCCAACCTGTATAGAATTCAAGAATCTTTCACCTTCAAAAGTTGTCGAGATATATATAGAATTAAAGCTGTTTACAATCCAATCCAGAGCTTTATGATATTATGATGTTCGAGTAATAAGTACGTTCCGATCTTCCACTCCTCTTTCGCATCATAACAAGATCCATGGATGATTTAAATGGTGGGTCCCACCTTCATATTAATTAGATAGAAACACACAAAATCATCAAATATACGTTGATTATTTTCAAAATGGGTAAATTACAAATACCATTTTACTGTATTCTCTTGTATGATGGAGGCTTTTGTTGAATTTTTAAATTTGAAGGTTAATTATTCTAATTTACCATTACTAATTCAATCAAATGCCCAATTCATTGAGATGATTTGTGGGTTACTCGATTTACCCTTAGATTTATTTTTTTTTTTAAAAAAAGTTATTTTTAACATAATCTAGCTAGTTTTAACTGTGCCAGTCATATTTAACCAAGTTAATGGCATAAAGAATTTAAATAAAAACTAATCCAACTTTAGCCTCAAATAACGAGATTCTCAAATCAACATATTATGTCAAATTAGATTTGACATTAATGCATGTAAATAAGCATTAATAAAACAATTCACTGATGATACTAAGTCTACGTTAAAGGCATATAATGCTGTAATTAAAGACTTAAATGAATCTAAATTGCTAGTTGTGATTGAAGCTCTTGAACCATCTTCTTCGCAAGATGATTTTATTGGAGTAAAGTTCAGTTTAGAATCCCATTATGTTGTTGTGGTTAACTGGGTGAACAAGTCATTTAATAGGACATGGAGATTTCTTAAGCTCTTCATCTATGCATCTAGACTAATTTCTTCACGTTTAGATTGTATTAAAATGCCAAAAAAGAGATGAAAAAAAAAAGTGAATATACAGAATCTAAGAGTCAACAGATAATTTGAGCTAAAAAAAATTGTGTTACTAGGGAGATCAACGTCAGGCCATAAAGCCACACCTCTTAGTCACATTTTATTTTGCAAATATCTAAACTTCATAATAGCTTCTCAAAGAACACATTTCGTTTTTTTGTGTGCATAACTTGTGTCGTGATGTATAAGATGTTTTTAAATGACAAATCTGTCTTCTGAGTGTGTTAAGAATGGATTTTGGTTATAATAATAAAGATATGATTATGAAGTTCAAAAGTCACCATCTAATATTATGGTTACTAGAGAACCTATGGTCCGTAAGAGTATTGGTAAGAGACTAGTTGTGCAAGAGGAAGACACGTTACCCTCAATGCACCCTATCTAAGGTAAGTTGTATTGTTGTTTGATTGTTATCTAGGTTGTGTTTCTATCCATTGATCTTTTTCAAAGGTCTAAGGTAAATCTCTCTTTGTGAGTAAGTTTTTGCATTATCGAGTTAAATCCTAACCGTTATAAGGTT
>Ga0325405_1004853_pt1 | contig 13681 bp, 4 predicted proteins | sample PopdelMetagenome_21_FD_205663 | JGI IMG/M metagenome (GOLD analysis project Ga0325405, IMG submission 205663) | Populus deltoides microbial communities from Bellville, Georgia, United States - Xylem-Control-R2 | ecosystem: Host-associated > Plants > Phyllosphere > Stem > Wood/Secondary xylem... | reverse complement strand
TTTTTTTATTAGTCATTAACTTTTTATTTTTATTTTTTTACTGTCATTTACTTTTCTTAATTATATATTAAATTAATTAAGATTATTGTATCTATTTAAATTAATGATTTATATCCTAGATTTTTATTGCTCCTTAAAAAATATTATCATCACTTGAATTATTTTTTTACCGAATAAAAAATTTGACTAAGCTCACAATCGTATTATTATCGCCTATCAAGTAGAAACTCAAATGGAAATATTGACAAAATACAGGCACCAAAATTATAATTATCACAATAATAAAACAACAAACAAACACTCTTTGAAAGCTAAGAAAGACAAGGGGAGGTGGGGTCCGCCTTCAATAAGTGATTGTCAACAAGAAAGATAAGTGGCTCACTAGAACTGAGTGACTAATCTGAGATTTTAGCAGAGCCATGGCGACTGCCATCGCTACTCCTTCAGCCAGAGCCATGGCGACTGCCATTGCTACTCCTTCAGCATTATCTCCTCTTCCTTCCTCAATCTCCAGCGCTCCCCAATACTCTTTCTCTGTTCGCAGCTCAATCTGGCCTAAAAACATTTTATATTCTCCACTCCGCTGTAGCAGCCATGCCTCATTCTCACCAAAAAGCCAAGACGGTCCATTTGACCGTGATCTCCGGTCCGTACTCGAACTCGCTACTGACTCAGAGTTGTATGAACTCGAAAATATCCTCTTCGGTCCCAGGTAATTTCAATTTTTCATTATTTTTCTTCAAGTTAATAAATTGAAAATATTCCTTAATTATTTTTTAATTATCCCTTATTCCAGTCACTTTAGCCCGTTACTAAAATCAATAGCGAGTAAAAGAGCGGAAATTGATTATGTAATGATGGACCAAGACATGGAAGAACGAGAAGATATGATATCATGTCTTGAGTCAAGGTTTTTATTCCTTGCTGCCGATGCCAGGTCCACTTTGAGGTCGGTTTCCTATTCATATTGCTATTCCATTGTTGTGTATTCATAATTTTTATTTTATTTTTGGATATGGTGTGGTGTTATTGTGGGAGCAGGGGTTGGAGGCCTACGTATAGAAACGTGTTGCTTACAGTTAGGAAGAAGTTGAGCATTGGTTGCTCCAGTAAATTGTCGACGGAAGACCTAGAAGCCGAGATTTTCCTTCATCTGCTTGAGGAATACGCGAGGTAAATTTTGTTTATTGGATGTAGTGCTTGATTGTTTCCTTAATTTTGTAAGAAAGTGAAGATGAGGTGGGCTCGAGAAATGTTAGTGAGAGAACGGATTGATTGTTGAAATTTTAAGCAAATTTTGTTGCAGTATAAAATGATTCATGTGGTTGTAAAAATGTTTGAATAATATATTGCAGTGTTAAATTGGAATTGTTTAATGGAAAACAAAAAGCTTTATCTTAACGTGGGACATCTTGTTCTACACGTGATCTACTCCTTTCGATTGTGCTCTGTATGTGCTTGAATTGAGGAGATTTTATAATATATGGATTTCTTTTACCTTGATTTTTGGTAAATGAATTTTCTGCTAACTATTTTAAAGTTGGTGCTTTCTTTTTTTCTTTTTTTTTAGTTCTTTTAAAGCAAGATGGAATGAGGATTTTCATTAAAGAGAAGAGTATGATAAAGAATGCTGGAGTTAAGACTGATTTTGTATGTTTTTTAAACGTATTGAATCTAATGGAAGAGTTCTTTGTGTAGCTTGATATCATGTTGTTAGCTGTCTCTAGTGTCTGTTGGATGATGTTCCAATGTAAATATTCAGAAAAATTTTGATATCTGATTGGTAGCTACCTTTACCTACTTCTATTTTATTTCTAATTCTTCAATGCCAGAATGCTATAGTGATTGCTCACTTCCAAAGTTTTAAACAATCGTATTGGTGCTACCTCTGCTAGAAAAATTCTGTATTATAATTGTAAAGGTGAAAGTTATTTAGTTTGCCTCTTCTATCATTACTTCACTCATGAATGTATGTATATGAGCTGGTTATAGTTGATGGCCATTCGGTTTGATTTCTTAATATTGAGCATTATATTTATTTGGCAAAAAATTATGCTTCTTTCTTTCCGAGTAAGCTGTAAAATGACTTAAAACTTGCTTCCACCATCATATAGTGAACAATCAGGAACTTTTCCAGGCTTATGGGAATTATCTAAGACCTCAGATGATCAAGGTAGTCTAGGAATCGGACTTAGTCAAGAGAAGGTACAAGCCCTTGCTGCACAGAAACTCGGTGCTGCAGATCTCCAGTCAATCATTCTGAAGGTGGTTACTGACATTCTAACACTAGCATAACTTGAATGTTTTTTTTTTTTATTAAAAAACTGACCTCATTCCCCTTTTCTTTGCTTCATTTATTTTAACTTTTCTTTTTTAAGGGTGGCGGTGTGTTTACATTGACAAGAATTTATCAATGGGTAAGATCATAATAATTTTTTGTTTTTTCAGTTAGTGTGTTTCATCTTTGATCATTTCACTGTGTTCCTAAGCTGTTATTCTTTTTGATGTAGTTAGCTAAAAAGTTAACAGGGAAGGTTTTTCTAGAAGCTGCAAACTATCAAATAAAAAAGGAAATCATCAAGAAGGTACATGATTGGCAGTATTATTATGTAGTTGTCGAATAAATATGAATGCAGTAACATTTTTCTTTAATAGAATGTGGCAGTCAAACATTTACTTTGCAAAGGTCTTGTAAAACAAATTAACATCCTGATGTCATCTAAGAATCTTTTGTTTATTTCTGCCTTGTTATTATTTATTTCTCTTTTACTAGCATTAAATGGAAATGACTTATTGTTTTTTGTGTATAGTTGGACAATACATGATTGCTTTGGCTCAGGTATAATGCTTGTAGGATCTTACCAAATTGCACATATCAGAGTACCTAAAAACAAATTATATATTTTATTTTCATTTCTCTGTTGTTAACTCAACTTGTGCTTTATTTGAAGACATCGTATGCGAAAATTGTAATGCCAAAGTACTAGATGCATCTTCAAAGTCGTGCAAAGGATCTCAACATAAATTTAAGTTAATATTGTCAGTTTGGAAGAAAAAAAATAATCAACTGTTCGAAGCTCGCTGTTACAATAAAATGGTCATTCAAAGTAGAAAGAAAGTGTTTTAGGGCCAACTTTTGTCATAATTATTGGGTTGATAGATAAAGATTCATGTTGTTGACAGCCTGTAGACAGGATTAAGGATCTCTGGAGCTGAATAGACTAGAGTGTTATTGTTATCTAGGCCTACTGTGCCTAAGTGCATGGCCTGTGATTAAGCAGAGCCAAGTTAAATATCCAACCTTTTAAGTATGCATTGCTAACAAGTAAAACATCCAAGCTTGGCTTGAGCTCTGATTGAGCCTCTAAATGGGTGCACAAGCTTGGCTTCTCAAGTGCTTGGATAGTCACCAAGCTTCTAGTGAAGCCCACGTGGTTTTTAAAGAGGTGGTTGTTTCACTTTTATTCTAAATGTGCCCTCTTTATTTGTATAAATATGTCGGGGGTTTTCCATTTGCCATCATGAAGCTAGATGGATTCTTTTTTCTTTTTCTGATATAATTTGGTATCACCTAGTTGGCTGAATTTATGGGCCATCTTGCCACAACTTCATATATCCTCTGCTTTGAATCAGATAATCTATATATTAGATAATATGTAAAAAATCACTAATAGTACACATTTCTTTCTCTGTATAAAGGGTGGACAATTGGCTGCCATTAATTTGGAGTCCAGAGCTGCCTTACTTGTGGCAAAGCAGGTAATTATAGCATTATATTTGACAAGTTTCTTGAATGCTTTTCCATGCTTTGAAGATGCCACTTTAATTGGTGGTTGCATCATGCAAGTGAAGCATCCCGTCTTATGAACTCCATTATCGGAAATTAAATAAACATACAATAGGTGTTATTAATTATGAAATGCATGTTATAATATGCTCAATACTATTTAAAATTGATGAATTTCAATATTTTCTGATCAATTCAAGTAGGATGTGGATATTAGGTAAACCTATTCATTTAACATAGAAATCTAGACAGTTAACTGTATAAATATGTTTTGCAACTTGATCTGTGCTAACACAAAAATCATCATTACCTATTTTCTCTATATTTTAAGGGTTCAAGACAATGAGTGTTATTGCTCTTTTCTTTGCTAGTATTTCTCATTCTTTTAATTGTGGACAGGGTTTTGTTGGAGCTGCGTCAAGATACCTGGGTTTGAGGAGCATGATGTCATTGCTTGGTCCAATGTATTATCTCATCTTCAATGAAGAACTTATTTATGTTCTAGCTGTGTTTATCTCTGTTTGTTTGTTTTTTTGATTGCCACTAACATTAAGATAAAATGATTGAATTCATGGTTGGACAGAGAGGCTTAACTATGATGTAAATCCATGTGTTCACTGTCCTGAAGGGTGATCAGGATAACCTATGATTTTAAGGACAGTAATAACGCTGTTGTGAACATCATGTGGTCTGAAACTCCATGGTTTCTATATTGTGCTTGAGCTGCACACAAATAATAAATTTCATTCCACCTAGTCGTGTTTACCCTTGTTCAGATAAGAAAAAATCTTCACATAAATGTAAACTTTCTAATTAGATGTTTCAATGTGTAATAATCATAATTGTGTTTATCTATGAATTCTGTTTGCATGTATACATCTGCATGGCTGATGCTACTTTATCATTTTTATCTCAGCAATTGGAGCAACTTTAGTGCTCAAGGATATAATTTTGCATGTGTATCCTAATTCTGAACTCTGAAGATGCAGGATTGACTAATAAAATAATTTTTGGTTCGCCACAATTAATCTTTCTTGTTTATCAAGTGACATCTGAGGGGCTCTGAAATGGATGGACAGGCATCTGAAGTTTGTGAATAAAATCTTGGATGTGCTTAGGAGGGCTATATATTTTGTTTTCTCTGTTGTCTTTCAGTCCTTTTCTTTCTCGTTCTTTGCTTGGTTTTTTACCCTAATTATCAAAAACATCCATCTTAAAAAACCCAGCTGTTCTACCAGCCAACTTTTTGTAAGGCAAGTGCAAAATTTGTTAGTGAACTCTGTCTTTTGGTCTGGTTTGAGTTTACATGTGCTGCATAGATGCAGATGCTCTCAAGACATCAAGCTGTTGTGATGCCCGAGTCTGCTATCTGGCTCAGTAATTGATTAGAACTTTAGTTTGTATGACTGCTTTGTTTCTGTTGGTTTTTTATACAGGTTGTGGGGCACATTTCTGGCAGATGTAGTCATTCAAATGCTTGGAACTGATTATGCTAGAATCTTGCGAGCAATTTATGCATTTGCTCAGGTAATATATTGTAATGGTTGCTTTAGTTTTATGCAATTATCCACATGCCAGATCCTGCTCGGCACAGAGATATATATTGATATTCTAATTACAAGCTCATGATTGTGGGCATGCACACACTCACAGATAGTTTTGGTTGCCTTGTGGTTTTGTTTACAGGTTTTATTACATTTGTTTTCTGTCATTCTATGATGGTGAATCAGGGACGCCAATTCATTATTTTGAACCCTGGTTTTTATCTATGTACAAACCGTTCTCTAAATCAAGACCAACTTGAACTGATAAATCATTGCATGCTTGTATGATCCCAAAACCAAAACCCAGAACAGCAGTATGGACCTGGCAAGATCCTTGACCTGTGCATAATATATGGGTCTGATCTTAGGTTTTGTCATGTATTGTAAGCCCATTCTATGATTTGGCACTGATGGCAAGATTAATGCCATGGTCACTATATTCAATTTGAACATCAAATTGCTTGATAAGCAAGCACAGTACAAATGCCAACAAAACAGCTTTCTTTTTTCTTTTTTTGATACACCTTTTGATTTTCAACTACACGATGGATAAGTAATACAAAATATCTTCCAAATCCTCATCCCAAGGGGATTTCAATTCGAAGTAGAATTTCAGTATCAAACAAACAACTTTCCGTCGGAATAACATTTAACAGGGTTTCTTTTCTGTTCCTTTTCCTTTTTAATTTTTAATTGCAACAAACATGTTGATTTCTGTAATTGCCAATGAGTTACCTGTTTTTGCCTCAGATTCGCATCACCCGTACATGTAGGTTGCCCAGTGATAATGATTGAAAGGAGATGATTGTGTTAAACCCTTTTTCAATGCGACAAAGAGCTTGCAAGGGTTCTTGTTCTGGACGACTTGAATGTACATGGTATCTCCTGTCCCCTCTTGCCTACTGTATATATTATTCTGGAATTGAGTTGCGATTTGCTTCTATGCTAATTAAGTTTGAATTATAACTGGTTTGGAACTTGAAATATTAAACACTTCGGTGCAAAGAATTTTGCTTTCTTGGACGGGGATTATTATTCGCAATGGCATCAAGGATATTGCTAATCAAGTCCTTTGAAGTTGTGCATTGTGCAGGGAAAATAAAAACCCCTGTTATTACACGGGATCTCTTTTGCACTTTGCCCAGATGCAAAACATCCCACCTTACATTTCTGCCTATCCAAAATGGGTGTTCAAGCTCATCAATTCATATGGGTATTGAAGTTTTGCCTCTCGGTTTATATTTCTCAAATTAATATTTCGTCTGGCATTTTCCAGATCAGTATGTATTGGTCTCCTGCCTTTTTTTTCCCCAATTGACAGTACAGCCCTGGTAAACAGAGAACCACTAGATTTATGGGCCTGTGCTATATCGTGGGTAAATACATTTTTTTATTGGCTTTTTTTTTTTTTAAATACTCGGGTGATGCAATCATGATTCTAAAAAGATTAAAAAAAAAAAAGGTAACATGGGGAATAGACCCGATTATAATAATAGAAAAGATAATGATAGTTAACGGGCTAATTTAAACAAAAATGAATTATCGGAACTTGAAAAAAAAAGTTATTCGAAACAAAAAAAAAATAAAAATGATGCAATTAGGATTCTAACCAATCATATGAAAAAAAAGAAAAGAAAGTGAGAACAGAAGGAAGAAAAACTCATCCAAGCCGATCCAAGTGAGCATAGTAAATATGCACGCCAAGTTGTGAGGTGGGGAAAACAAATAATAAAAAGAATTCAAACTCTAATTCTAAAAATAAATTGTACAGGGATAAAATTAAAAAAAAAATAAAAAGAAGAGAAAACTATCAAACCAGGTAGACCAACCAAATTTCATGACTAACTCAAATTATTTGAATGAGATAATTTTAGAGAAGACAAGCCAGAAAAGCTTACGAAGTTTAATTCTAAAATAATTCAATCTCAAAAAATGAAGTATAAAAAATAATAAATTAAAAACATAATCCTAAAACAAATTTGATTCAACTCATGTGAACCTGTTAAATCTACGATTTAAATAATGAGACTAAAATAAACAAATATAAATGAAATTGAAGAAAATCACAAAGCTCAATATAAAAAAGCTCACCTTAAAGGATGAAATTAATTTTTTTAAAAAATATTTGCTGAAGTAAATTCAATAAAGAACAATAAATAAAAAGATCCGAGATAACCCGAGTTATTTTTAAAATTTATGAAAAATTATGTAGAAAGAAAATAAATAAAAATAATGTAGCCCAATATCTAATTGAATAAATGATGAAGGATAAAACTGTAAAAACATGAGTTTTTTTTTTTTAAAAAAAACAAGCAAGTCCAAGAGAACTTCTAAACCTTGGTTAATTTCTAAAATTTGCAATCCGTGAAATCCTAAATCCAAGCTCAATAAAGAAGCTCAATTCCCAACATACTTAATGTTGAAGGATGATTGAAAAAAAAAATCAATTTAAAAAACTACCTCAAATAAAACAAATAGTAATAAAAAATAAAGACTAAATTTGAAAGATGAAAAATTGAAGGAGGATAAAATTAAAAAAGAACTCAAATTTTATAAATTATTTCAGATAAAACAAATAGTAATAAAAAAAATATGGACTAAATATAAAGAAATAACAAATTGAAAAGCTACTTTGAATTTTTAAAGGGGGCAGACACAAAAATCAGGGAAAAGCAAGAAAAGAAGGAATAAAAGGCTACCAACACTAAATTGGAGGGGTGTTGGTCACACACACACACCATCTTATCATGGATGAGACTCTGAGATGATCTAAATGCCTCACTGGAGGTGACTTTTAGTCACCAGACGACCCGACACTCCTACCCGAACAAGTTTTTTTCTAATAATTATTAATATTAGATCAAATACAAAAATGCCCATAAGTCAACTTGTTATTAACAGAAAAACCATGATCAAAAGACGAAAAAGGTATTGGAAGATAGTTTAATAGATTTTTCTTTCAAAGGTAATTAAGTAATTTACCATGCTAAAAAATTTAAAGTACTAAAAATACCATGGATTTTAGTTTTATTTTTTTCTTAGGGGTAGTTAAATAATTTTATTATGCAAAAAAGCTAAACAACTATTCTACCCCGTACAATTTAGAAATGACAATTAAATCATAGTGAAAAGTCATCTTGCCCGTAATGCCTAGTTCAAAGGTTTTATGATTGAAGGGCAAATTCATCATCACACTATTATAATGAATAATGTTCGATGAGTAAATGCATAATAATTTTATTTTTTATTTTATGATTAGTAGGGATTTTAGATTAATTATTGTTGTGTTGTGATTTGATTATAGTATTATGTTGTGTATTGAGTTGTAGCATTAACAAAACAATTTCATAATTGATTATTATGTTTTTAAATGTTTTTCTTTGGTTGAAAGTAGAGGCATTCTATTTTAAATTAAAAAAAAACAAATTAGTTTTATTTTAAAATATGATGTGTTGACTTTCACCAAATATTTCTTTTAAAGCAAATTCTTAGAGAATAATAAATTAACAAGCCCAAAATCGATATATTAGAAATCCAACTCCATATAAGAGAATGTTTGATTAAATGCACATTATGTGTTTGATAACTTGTGTGAAGGGAAGTAGACTTATTAAATGCAAGACCTTGTTGATGGTTAACTAAACGTCAAAAAAGAATCTATATACTAGCTACTAAGTCTTCAATGATAAATTAAGAAAAATATAATGTGAAATATCAAATTGTTTATAGCATGATTAAAATACAAAAGTATTAGACATTTAATTATATTGAGAAAATGAATGATGATATGATTGGTTATTGAATGATATTATAAAATAGGTGATAATATGATTGGATATTAAATTATATTATAAAAATGAAGGAATATGATTTAGTAAAAGTGATAAATAGACCAAATAAAATTGTGCACTAAAATGGGATATTTTTAGAATTTAGGAAGGATATTGAACGTGGATCCGAGATCACATTTAATAGGAGCCTTAGGTACATATTCATCACTTGACTTCTTTTTAATTAGAGAAGCATTTTATGTAATTGTTTATGTTTGTGAATGAAGTATGTTATAGGAATGTGTACATTATGAGAAATAAATGTTTTGTGTAATTTGTTTTTATCATTGTGAATACAGTCTGTTATGAGAATGTGTGCTTGATGAGAAATATATGTTTTTTTTAATTCTTTATAATTATAAACTATGCTTTCAGTGCGAGAAAATGATATCATATAAATCATGCCTTCAGGGATGAGTAATGATATTAAGTGAAAATACATTTATGGAACGAGAAAATGATATGAAAAGAAATACATCTTTTAGACAGGGGTTATTTTGAAAAATTGAGTCGATTGAATGAGCCAACTACAATGGTTAGGGCTATGATGTAGGATTAAGCTGGTTGCTATGAAGAGGACCATGAAGTGGTATTTGAGCGGAACATAATGACATGAGCTTAGAAGTAAAGATGAACCGATCAAAATACATAATGAATGTTTTAAAGCTCGAGCTTTGATAATTGAGAATCAAAATCACATGTATTAGTTTTAGAAAAAAAAAATTAGCATGTATGTACAATATATATTTTTTATCATTAAAAACAAACACAAGACAACTTACTTTAGGTGGAATAATTTAAGTTGATTTTTATCTTTCTTTTAACATAATCAACCTCTTGCTTAGAACATCTGAAAAACTAGTTAGGATTCATAATTATCTAAAATTAAGTGGTAACTTCTTTTTTAAAATTTACCTCTATAAATCAAAATCAACTCACTGAGATTCCCATTACAATAATAGGCATTAAATTAAAATTTTAAGGGCGATGACCCTTTTTTTTTATGTTGCTACATATTTTGAGAGGAGCATCATAAAATGACCCTTAAATCAAGAATCTTAACTATAAACACTATAATTTGTTCCATCAATATTTTGTCTGATTATCTCATATATCATTAAGTTTTGTAACATCGCTAATTTTTCAAGTGCCATTACGTAAAATTAATATACTTTTTTCACTCAACCTTGTACACTAACACATTTTGAATACAAGACACATTATCCTGGTCTGGACAAATCTCATTCAACCACTGTACCTAAGGTGGTATGATCCAAGTATTAAATGCAAATATCATGACAAAATTCTAGGCCATTCAATTAAAAGCAACAAGAATTTTAGGTATCAGGTTTAGAAGTTGATGAATAGAGGTCATTGTATTTGTTAAGAATAATAGCACGTAATGTAACATCACCAATCCATTGTCAACATAACAAGTGATTGGCAATGATGATGGAAGAGATACCTAATGAGTGTTACAAGGCATAAATATTTGATGAAAGGAGTTGATATGAAGATATATTGATGAATGTTGTGTTATCAACTCATTTTTGTTACTGGAATTTATCAATAAAGTCATTAAAATCTTGTTGTTTTTGAATTTGTTTTAGAACTACATTGCACCATTTAATGAAGTATGTTTTTATTTTAGTCTCAATATTGTTTTTAAATCTAGAAATTTTTATAAAAAAAAATAACATTTATCATTTTATGTTTATTCTAGATTAGATAAATATAATAAAAAATTAATTCAAATTTTTTAGAAATTGATCAAATTCCAAAACATATCATGAGAATACTAGGAAGCAATACCTCTTCTTAAAACTCAAAATATCATTTTGCACCTTCAATGAACCATAAAACAATGAAAAGGAAAAATATAAATATAAATAAAAAATAAAAAAACTATTTTATATAACTAAACAGGCCCTTGGATCCCAGAACCATGCTAGTTGTTATCGGACCCAATGGGCCCCAAAATATATAGCCCAGTAACCTGCATGCCCAACTGTTGGATTAGACAGCCAACAGGCCAGCTGCTATTTAGAAGTAATAGGCCCATAATTTCGTCGATGGATGATTTCTCCAGTTCTTCAATTACCAATTATTGTCTTCTCCTTGACAAACGCCTGAGTACCAGTATGGACAAGTATTTAACTAAAATGGCAGAGAAACTACGAGTACTGGAAATATACCAGCGAAATGATATATGTGTGTTATTTTTTAAATATATTAAAATAATATTTTTTTTATTTTTAAAATTTAATTTTAATATATGTAAATTAAAATGATTCAAAAATATTAAAAAAATTTAAATTTTCGCCACGATTGGACCGCGTAATTCCAAATAAAGTAATATCAGTAAAATCAAAAGTCTTGCATTTTTCACTGAGTTATGCCAAGTTATTAAAGGTGAAGGTGAGAGTCTCCCTACCAGCTAGAAATCAAAGTGAATAGCATCTTTATGTCAGCTGTGCCTGCAAAAAGGATAGAAAATTATACCTTGCACTCCTGCTTTCTATAATTTATCATAAAAACTTATAAGAGACGACACTATGATATCTTTTATTTTCTGAGTGTTTTTATTTATTTATTTAATTGCATGTGGTAAATTAATTATTTTATCTAACTACTTTACACTTGATTGAATGTTTAATTCACTAATTTCTCATTTAATATGAAAATGATTTACAAAAAAATGAAAATGAAAAAAGCTAGATGAGTTGGAATAGTGCTAACTTTATGTTTTCGTAACATGAGAGAAAAGTGGAATAGAACTTATAACCAATTGAATGGTTACTTGCTAACATGAAGCTCATCACCAGCTCAATCATTTGGGCTACTTTAATCTCCTTTTCTTTGTAGGAACTGTAAGGCTTCCTCTCGATCTGTTCATTGATGAAAAATAGTTTTGAAAACCCATGGAAATGATAGGGTATAGTTAGAATTTTGAGACATAGTTCTAGTGGATACATACCACCATGAAGAGCAGAACAAATGTGGATTTGGTCTGATCGATAGGAGAAAGAGAATATGAACAAGAAGAAAAATCGTATATCCTGATACGTGTAAAACATCAAAATATGTTCATGACATGATCATATTAATCCCAGTGGGAACGTCAAGGAAAGAAATTCTTGTCTTCCAAGGATTAAAAATAAAAATTATGGCAGACCAGAATTCTTTTATTCTGAGAGCTAGGTCCATGCTAAGTTTCATCTATGTGTATATATATATATATATATATAATTGCACATTGGTTCTTTTGCAAAGGAAGGGGGGGGCTCTTGATCTTTTGGATTTGATGCTTTGACTTTTGGAATTGCACAGGCAAACTTCTCTTTTTGGATTTAAAGATAAGTCTCCCCACTCACATGGTTTGTTTCTTGAGCCATCACTGTTCAACTTTGGGAGAAATTTCTAAGCTGGGCTGTGGATGAAAAGATGCCTGAATTATGGGGGGGCCAACATCTCATTTGATGATTAGGGTTTGCTTGGCTAACTTTTTTTTCCCATTAGTTATATGTTTTATGAGTAAAAATGAAAAAAAAAATTAATGAAATAACATAACAAATCCCAGCTCTTTAGATCCTTCCTTGCAAAGCATTTGTCAATTCAAAGAGACCTTTTTTTTTTTTTTTTTTTTTTTTTAAATAGCACCTTTGCTATCTTTATTCTTTCCAGTGTGTGACATCTTACCACTTAATAACTTCTTTTTGGTCACTTTTTGTTTGTTTTACTCTCCAGTAGTGCTTCAGAACAGAAGATATCACTAAAGCTCCATGTTTTTGCAGCCAGATGGTGACACATGCAGGAAAGCCGCACGCTCTGTAGGTGCTTCTCCTTCTTCCCTCACCTCGTTTTTGAGAGAACTCATGCACTCCTAGGTCAGAAGATCACCATACTTTTTAGCTGTTTGTCTTTCATGTGAGACGATCCACCACCTAGGTTGAAGGTGATGAAGGCACATGGATACTAAAAAGCTCATGTAAAGGAGAACACCCCACGCTCCATGTCTCAGTATCCGTCTGTGTATGTCTATATATATAATTGCAGTGCCTTAATTAAACCCTATTTGTTTTTTTGTTTTTATTTATTTTCCTAGTAAGATAAGATTAAAGGAATCAAGTAGATAGGGAGAGGGATTTGCAAGCACAAACACAAACAGAACCAAACCAACTAGTTTCTGTTTGAGACACCATAAGTGACAAACATTTCCAAGGAATTCACTTAATATATAGATATATAGATATATATTGTCTCTATCTGTTTTGGCTTATCTCCATATCTATGTCATCTCTCTTAAGCTTTTAACTATTCAGATGACTTATCTTTCACTCTTTGTTTTCTTTTGTTCATCGTGGGTGTTTGTATGCTTCCACGTCGTGAGAGTGCGTGCATGAAAATCATGTAACTATCTGTATCTCCAATCCTTTTTTTCTACTGTTTCAAGATCAGTGAAACTGCGTAGAAATTTCTTGATTAATGCATCCCTTTGTGCCTAGTCAATTTAATGAAAA
>Ga0325405_1004851_pt1 | contig 13682 bp, 7 predicted proteins | sample PopdelMetagenome_21_FD_205663 | JGI IMG/M metagenome (GOLD analysis project Ga0325405, IMG submission 205663) | Populus deltoides microbial communities from Bellville, Georgia, United States - Xylem-Control-R2 | ecosystem: Host-associated > Plants > Phyllosphere > Stem > Wood/Secondary xylem... | reverse complement strand
AAAAAAAAAAAAACCATTTGAAAAGATGTCAGGTTTAAGTTTTTTTTAATATCAAGTATATTTAGGTATTTTCACTATACAATTAAGATAAAAAAATATTTATTTATCTCTAGGTAATAACATAAATTCTTTTTAACAAGCACTTGATTCTGCTTCAAGTATTTCTTCATTTGTTTTTCCCATTAGTACCTACGAAGAGTACATGTCCTCAATTTGATTACACTAAGAAAGTGGATACATTTGACGCTTGACCAAACTTCCTCCTGGAATTACAAAATTTATCAAGATTGGATTAAGAGACAACTGGTAGTATCGGATACGAGTGGACTTTTGCTACGCGATGTAGATGCTAAACATGCTCGTGTGCTTATTCATACTTCATTCATTTGAGGTAGTGTGCTTCTAGTGATCATGACCAGAACTCCCACCACTGTGATGAGTTGTCTGTTTGTTCGGTGTGGTTCAAAATGTCAATTTCCTCCCTCGTGTTCACTGTATTTCTGCTGTTATTATCACTCGAAGGCCTGTTTTCTTCATTTTCATTACCGTCCAATGGAGAGCTGGGTTTCTCTTTTGATTCTGAGCCACTATCCTTGTTCTCAAATCTGCCATCACGGCTGCTTCTGAGTTGGTTCCCACAATTTCTGCTCCCATGTTGCTTTACATGCCTGTTTTTCAGTTTCTGCAGCTGTTGAAAATTAAAGCTCTTGTTAGAGTCAGAATGCATCCCAGACATTTTAAGCTCAGTCACAAGGGTACCCTTACACTTAAAAAACTGCCTATAGTCCAACGAAAGAAAGATATATACCTGGATTATCAATGACTGCTTCTCTCTTTTCAAGGACTCAAAGCTAGAGGCTAGAACATCATAACTTGCTTTCAGTATACTGTACTCTTTCTCAATCTGTTTAGTCTTCAGTCTAGCTCTCCTGTTCTGAAACCATATAGCAACCTGTCGAGGCTCTAGCCCAAGCTCACTAGCCAGCTGCTGTTTAACCCGAGACTCCGGTCTTGATTCTGACTCGAACATGAATTCCAGGAACTTGATTTGTTCATCAGTAAACCTTCTCTTGTATGCATTCTTTTGAATGCTTGATAAAGGGTGCGTGCCTGGATCCATTACCTGATAACTTTACTATTGCTGTTGTTGGGGATGTCTCATCTCTCTGTTAACATTGCTTTGGTGAGCCTTTGTTTGCAAAAGGTTAGTGAACTAATAAATGGTCAGGCAACTGATCATGTCTATACATGCATCACAGAAGGTGGGCCTGCTACGATAGTACGTGTACTCTTTGAAGAAGAGCATCTTGTTACTCTATTTTTGTGCTAGTGGCGGTGACGACATTTCTGTACCCCTTTCATTCAAGCTGACAAGGCGATGTGTCCTAGACACCACCCTTGATCTACCATATATGTGATTCTGAACACCCTCTTCAACGGCTCTATGATCATGAGCCTTAAGATCATCATCCTTTTATTATAGTCTTCAAATTTACAGGGACAAGGAAGGTCCATTTTTCGTGGAAAAAACATCATGGGTTTTAGAGTCTTAGGTTGCCACGTTGATACAAAAGCCATTTTTCTTTTGAAAAAAATGGCAACTTTGGATCAATTGCCGGAAGACAAAGTTTACTCTAAAGCTGTCCTTGTGTCCATCAAGAACCAATGGTTTAGCAACACAGCAGGAGGGATCAAAAGAAGGGGCCCTCCACAGCATGATCCTTTTTCTTTTGGAAAGTTGCCGTATTAACGTGGCCACTAATAAGTTGTGGGTTTTATCATCATCAATCAATTATTTGGATTTTTGGACACGAGAGAGTGCATAAATAGGAAATATGTTAGCTTCGTGTTGAAATATTGTGCATGACCGATCCCCTAGTACTAACGACATCATATCTGATTCTTCCAGATTCGTTGTTCACCCTTCAATTCTGTCTGTCACCTCCAACTCGTGCTGCTCCACCGTCCAGATATATATTTTCTCCTGACCAGATATCATGCTGCTGTTGAAAGCATGTTAGTAACTCTTTCTATTTACTCTCTAGAAAGCTCCAAAAGCATCTAATAGCACCGTTCTTGTTTTGTTTTTTTTTTTTAAAGGGATACCGCTGATAAATTCAGTTCTCATGATGCATTACCAAAAAGACTATAAGAAAATTTATTTTTTTGAGAATCTTGAAAGAATTGATCATATCGAGTCCTTGTTCTTGACTCTTGGTAATTTGATCAGGGCGTAAGAATCTGTGTCCTTGTTAAACTCAGTGTATAGAATGGCAGGGAGTAGTTGCTTGACCCCATCATTACAAGAGATTTGGAGAGACGAAGTCTAGCAGTTCGGCGGCGCTAGCAAGCATCAGAAGGAGATCAAGACCCAATCTGGAAGACCTTGGGCAGTAGAAAAGTCAGATCAACAGGATCAGCAAGTTTGAAGTCTGGGCTGATGATAAAAAAAGGTTTTAGAATTTTCATCAGTGCCAAGCCCAAAGTTGCTTGTTGTCAATCATAGCTGAAAAGCAGCCAACAAAAGCCTGGTTGTAAAGCCCACATCTGACATCCATAGCTTTCAGTATCATCTATTAATGTCAATACCCTCGTGTTGGTTTAGCTAGTAAACTAGCATAGTGACCGCGTGTTTTCCCAGTAATTTTTAAAATTTATTTTTTATTTTATTATCTGATAATTTAAATAAATATTCATAAAAAAATTTAATTATAATTTTAGAGGGAAAATGTACCATTTCAGTGCAAATTATATTTTCTCATTCATGTATTTTTTTATTTTAAAAATAACAAGTTTTTTTTTTATTAACAACTTGATTTTCTCAATAAAAAAATTGATAATTAAAAAAATATATTTATTAAGATTCTAATAAAAAATCAATTTATTATTCATGTATTTTTTTATGAAAACATGTTTTTTATTAGAAATATTGTTTTTTAAATAAAATTTTATTATGATTGTGAAAGAAAAAATTTATGAATTGATTATTTTTACGCATCTATATAAATAAAGTTCAGGATAATAAATCTAAGAAAAACATTTAAAATAAAAACAATAATATATTATATTCTTATTGAAAACCAATGAGATTTTTTTTAGAAATTCTAAATATTAGGTCAAAATCATTAAAAAATTATAATCTTCCTATAAACTACAAAATAATTGGTTGATTTTTTAAATATTATTTTAGTAAATTTATTTAAAGATAATTTTATTTGAAAAATAAAATAAATAAAAAAGGTTAAAGGGTATTTTAATAAAAAGGTTTGGCACAATTCGCTCAAAAGAAAAACATTAGGCGCTAATGGGTTTGGAAGGCTAGGGCTACTTGCTCGACTTTTTCTTTTCAATGAGATTTATCTATATAAATTTTATAATTTAATGAATGATGCGTTGTCCATCTTGATAGACAATCAATCTTTTTTTGTTCAATTTTTGGCCATCTCTAATAATTGAAAGGTTAAGGGTTTGAATTTTGAAATCTCAAAACTTAAAACAAGTAAAATTTGAGTTTTTGAGATTTCAAATTTTATAATTTGATGATTAAATGGTCATAAATTTGAATTTTATCACTATCATTCTCTTTTTTAATTAAAATTAATTCATAGTACAAGATAGTGTGAATTTATGCAAGTTTCAAACTCAAAGATTTTTACTTGAGAGGGTGTATTAGAGAATAATATAAATCATATCTTGGGACCTCACATAATAGGTTAAACTTTTGGATTGATATGATTATTTGACATAGTGAACACTCTTATTTTAAATTAAATCATTCACACTAAGATTGACCTTTATGTGGCTAGAATGTCGCTGACCATATATTTTTTTCTCTTAACTTTTCTCAGCGATTTTCCTCCTCTATTAACATTTAGAGACTAAAACGTGAGAAAAATAAAGTTTGAATAGAAACATGAAAATTTTAAAACAACATTATGCAAGCGAAAGCTAAAAACAACAAACACACACAAAACACAAAAAAAATTATGAGCGAGAATGACTACAAATATATATGAACCCCAGATTCATAATTTTATTCTCTAAAAAAATAATGATAAATTTTGCCTCCTTATGAGGTTTACAAAGGTTTGAATATACTAGAAACCCTACCTTAATTAGAAAAAAAAAACTAAAATATAAAAATAACAAGGAAACAACTATAAAATAAAAAAATAACAAGAAAAATAACAAAATCGCTAAAACCAGGGGCCTTGGCAAGATTCTTGATATCTCAAGATCCAATAGTTTGCGCAATAACATAATAGTTGCTATAAGAAAAATGGCCTCTAGAAATTCTTGTAAAACTCTTAGCCTGATCCAACGACCGGATAAAAAATTATAGCTTATTTGAGCTGTTATTCTGGTGTAACGTGACGAGAACTCCTCCTGAATTTAGACTTGTCCCGCTAGTTTATAAATGCATTTGTTATGTCATCCACGTAATCTGTCTGGGGTATATCATCATCTAGTTATAACAAATCTACTCGTGACTGCTCAAAATTACTTGTTATCTCAAGCCCGACTACAACACAACAACGATAAAATATATATAAATTAAAACTTTGAGGATCAAACCGAAGGTTTTTGTGCTTTTTGAATGGCAAAATTTAATAAAATGATTTTTTTTTGTTAATTTTTTTTTTCTTTCGGTTCTTTTCACTATAATCTGAAATTTTATTTTATAATATCAAACTTTAATATAATCTCTAAATATTCGTGGACACTTTGTATATGTAAATGTATAGAAAGTGAAAAAAAAATTCAATACATAGAATCATGGTAATATAACTTGAGATAATAAAATTGCGAAGAATCATAGTGAGCTTGCTCTCGTACGTTTGCATCTAGAGTTTCGATAAAACCAATGTTTCAATGAACTTCAATCGGTGTGATATGTAACCAATTGTTGAGTAATTAATACATACATGTTTAATATGCATACACAGCAAATTAATTAGGTCCGAAAGTGCTATTAAGACTAGCATTTTTCCTTGATTAACTAGTAGTAAATTAGTAATATGTCCCTGATTAGATGTAAGTGCTCTGATGCGTTGTATATATTATTCATTTCTTTCACTTTCATGTGATATTTGGAGAGTTGTTAATTGATCAGATCAATGTGAACCACGTGAATTAAAAAAAAAAAAACTAGCTGAGGATCGAGCACAGCATTTGAAATTTGAACTCCGGATATATTTTGAATGATTTGAATGGATGGATGATTTTCAAGTAGCTGGTTGCTGGCATGACACTCAAAACTGAAAAAAATATAATGTCTTGTCAGCTTGTGTCCAAGCGTTAATAGTACAATATATTTTATTTTGGTTTCCAGCTTTGATATGGTACCTTAAATAGCTCGTAACAGTCTCCAACAACTGCTGATCAAAGTGTTCTTGTTTAATGAAAAGAAACGAAAATCAATGTGTCGTGGCATTTATGTTTGAGTTATTTGAAGTTTCAAAAACCAAAGAAAACTCTCACTCACCCCACGTAAGCTTTGGTTCTACTTTCTACGTTGTTTTGTTTGCAGAGAATCTTCTTTTCTCAATCAAGGCAGACTTGAGGTTGGGTTGGCCAAAAAGCTTTCTTTGCATGAAAAGAGTGCTTGCCTTTCCACTTTCCAACCACTCTCGCACATTTTCTTAAGGTTATTTGTGTAGCACAACCTTTTTTTTTTTTTCCTGTTTTCGATAGTGGATTTAGGGTTTGATTATTATTAATCTGCTACTTAAAAACAAGATCATTAGAGCACACTACTTTCCAACATTGCTCTACACGCGCTGCTGAACTAATGCGTGGTCTTAAGTATGTAACGATTACATGTAATACATGCATGGTTCAGATTAAACAATTGCTAATGAAATTGCTTACTGTAAAAAACAATGATCAAGCTAGCATACGTGATCCATGCTCAGATTCAAAACGATGGATGACAGTTGGAATCCATTAAATCTTATTGATCATCAAGGATGGCAAGAGGGACGACTGCGGCACAAGAGCTGTAATCTATTAATTTGTTGCTGTGGATTTATTTTACAAATATTTGTTTAGTAGAAAAAGAGGAGAGTGGAGACAATGCTTTCGATGGGAATTGGGAAAGAACAAAGATCTAGGTAAAGTTAGGTGTCTGCTAGAGGAGGGGTTAGATCAATCACCATGAAATTAGGACTTCCAGAAGAGAAAAAAATGAAATGATTTTATTTTTTTATGAGGTTGTGGTGCAAGTAGTCAATGTTGCTTGCACATTTGCTGGACTCTGATCTTCAAGTATCCAATTCTTATGTCAAGGAGAAACTTTATATATATTAAGGTAGCTAGATAACAAAGGCTAATTACTTTGATCATGTAATTAGTGGCACCCCTACTTTTCTTTTAAGAATAGATCCAAAATCCGAGTCTCTTAGGGCAGCACACAAAAAAATTATGATTTTACATGATTGAAATCTTGCAAGTGTTAGTTTCCATCCCCAAACTACTTGACTGTGAAGGGAAACCAGAACAGAAGCAAGAAGTTCAAAGGGTGAACTTTATTAGCTCCGGCAATGCACATGATTAAGACATGGAATTTTGACTTTGCCGGGATGATGGCGACGTATGTTGGGAAAAATTTTGCTCAAGGAAAAAAAAAAAACAAGAAGATTGCAACGCATCATACCAAGAGAAATTTGGTTGTCAGTTATCAAAGAAAAGAAATTTTGGTGATTAGTGAACAAATCATCTACACATAAAATCTTTATCATTCTAATTATAAAAGCATCCAATGTAAATACCAACAAGATCAGTTTAGATTGAGCAGCAATGACTTGCTATCACAGATTTAATTGATTGCTTTCACGGATTTAATTGATTTGTTGATCGAATCTCTCTCTCTCTCTCAAAAAAAAAAATCCAATGTAATCATGTAATAGCATTTGCTATCTATCTATACCAAACAGAGAGAAGGAAATATTTTTTTTTTATTTTTTTGAGTAAATAACAAAAGAGAAGGGAAAAAAAGTAGTGTACAGAAGAAGCATACACAGATCATGTGAAAGTCAATTATTGTGTCCTTTTAATTACTAGTAAAGTCATTTGATGATGTCATTCCATAGAGGAAGTCAATTGATGTGATTTATAGAGAATTAAGATTAAATTCCATCCACCATAGATAGATGAGAGAAGGATTGGGAGAGGAACTTTACCCAGTACTTAACCTTCTTAATCAATTTGAGCACATTGAATTCGAAATATTCTGTATCCTTTCAGTCCTTTATATATATACACTTGTTTACGCCCAACATTCAACATAAGATTTCAAATATTTGATTCCAGATTTTATTTTCTAAATTAATAGCTTTAGTACATATATAGTTTCTTTAAAAGGCAATATATATACTAGCTAGTTCCAAAGCCTTTTACTACCATAACAAAGCAACAGGCGAAGTCAAATTATAGCTCAAACGATCTCGACAATATTCAAATTCTTGGTGACCTAAGCAAAGCCTTTGAACAGCCTCGTAGACATGTGCTTATATTTATTGAGATTTTGCTTTTAACATGCGCTGAGAGGTCACATTCCATTGCTAGCACCATAATAAATCCCAACATCTTTTTCCATTTTTGCAAGACTGGTTATCTTTCCCTTGAAGGAATCAAATTCTCTGGTGAAATATTTATTGCACCTTAATTTCACTTTGATTTAATCATCCAAACACTTCTTCCATCTCGTTAATTTCTCCTCAGTAGCAGTGCTTTTGGTTTTTTAAGAAAAAAAAAACTTAATTTGCTGTATATACAAGAATATCAAGAAATCTTGATACTCTAATTATATCTACAACAATCAAGTTTCTCCCACGAATCACATTATCTTTCTTTTTTCTTTTTAACAATTGCAAATGCCACAAAATAGTGCTGGCGATTTTACCCTTTCTTCCATCCTTGTTATGTAGTGTCGTTCTTCCTATATTTTTTCAAGTGTTTGTATAGTTTTTCTTTTCCATTAAAATTTAAAAAGGAAAAAGAAAGAAATTAAAAGAGGGTTTGTGCCCTTAACACGTGTGGGCCCTGAAGCATGTAAATGAATCTGAATGGTGAGGACCATGTGTTATGGTGGAGATGAGAGCAGCTGAATGCGAAGCAGTAAGCTGACCAGTAACCTCTTACGACTGTCTGTGACTCTCTCTCTCTCTCTCTTTCTCTGTGTCTGTCGTCATCTCGAATCCCCCGCAAGCTTAGAAAAAAGCAGTGATATTTTTTTTGCGGTGAACGAGGCTACCCTTTTTCACGTTTGTTTGTTTTTTTTAGTTTACCCAAATTAACATTGTACCGAAATATGGTAACACTTGCAAAATTGATAGGTACCCATAAATCATAGGACTAAAGTACTAAACTATATAGCTAGGGACGGTGAATTAGCTCAACTAATCCTCTGACTCATCTTCTTTCTTACGTGTTTATTGTCTTATATTATCGTCAAAGCATCATCACGTTATCATATCTACGGACGCCTCATTCAATGTCGATCAAACTCTTGAGGGATTTGGTTTAGGTGGGCAAGTGAGTTCATGCTATAGATATGATCAATTTCATCATATACTAATTTAATATGACAATTTGGTATGAAAATATTTCAAGTGTAACGAAAATTATATATAAATTAGCATGGACGTTGTATAAAAACTGATTCAAAAATACCATAATGGTTAAAAAAAAATCAAATATGAATTTAATCTATATTATATATGTGAAACTTGGCCTGGATAATATCATATTAGTTTGTTGAGAAAAACACAAAATAGAATATGAATTTATCCTAGTTAATTAGTTGATGGAAATGGATCGAAGAAAGAAAATATATGGTATAATAATTAAGAACACACACAATGCACATGGTGATCATGAATAGGCAACAAAAATCTTGATTAATGCCAATGGGAAGTATAGCTAGGGTTAGACATAAAAGTTTTGATACACTGTATCACTTTATATATATATATATATATATAAAGGGTATAATAAAGATGTTATTGTTAGCAAAACAGAGATAGTACTTGATAATTTATTTTAAGCATAAAAATATGATGGTGTGATTAGGTCATGATGATATATCGCGGCACACATGGGATTTAATTAATTTGATACCGCGTAAAGAGAGAAAGAGAGCAAAAGGAGGGGGCTAAAATCTACACACACACACACACACACACACACACACTGCATTGCATGGTAGAGAACGATGAGATTGATGAGAGTGATGAAAGGAAGAGAGATGGGGTGAGTTAGAGATAGGGGTCGTGGTCATTTCTCTGGCGCCCGAGACCCATTTGTAGGGTCAGTGGGTCTGCTGCTTTTATTGCTTTCTTTGTCCTTTTCACCTTTTCATCTCTCTTCCTGCCCTTTTAATCTCCTTGTTTTCCTTGCTCGTTTCTCATTCACCATGATCATACAGACCCATCTCTCTCTTTCTCTCCCCCCTTAACTCTTTATATCTTTCGCCTCTCTCACAATCTGTTTGGTTTAGAGGTCCTTTTTCTTGAGGAAATAAATAAGGGTGGTCTAGAGTTTGCTTAGGTTAATTAGGTTTTTGATTGAGAAAGAGGGGGGGGGGGAATAGAAATGGAAGCTATTTCTTTTGAGGGGAATGTTGTCTGGCTCGAGGTCACTAATGGGATCTATGATTTTATCTCAATTGATTGATTTTCTTTCAAATTCTAGTAAATTGAATTGAGAGATATCATGATCAACTTATATTTAATGATGTCGGACCAGGCTTCATTCCCCCCAATTGTTTCTTCCTTTCAAATCGTTGATCACTACAATTAATTTCCCTTCCATTTTTGGTCTGGATCTAAAAGGTGAGAGTTAGTATTTTGCAAATTGTATCTTGTTATTTTCTGTATGTATATTTCTGTGCACATGTGTGTTTATTTGTTTTAAATTGATTTTGGAATGTTTTTGTGCATGGGTTTTTTGGTCAATAGAAAAACTCTAATTCTTTAGAGCATGAGCTCGCAGATTGGTGTAATGATGAGGGATTTTGACTACCTTTTCTTTTGTTTTTCTCCTTCTTTTATGACTGAAAGAGGAGGATGGATCTTCATCATTACTCTTTTATATTTTATCCCTAAATTTTATGGATCAGGGTTTTATGTTTCCTTGTCAGTCTATCTAGCTAACCCTTCCATCTTCATCATTGAACTAGTTTTTCTCATGATGGCTCCAAGACTCTTATCTGTCTGTTTCTGGTCCTTACTGATCTACACTCTAATTGGCTTCTTTTCCCCACTTCAACTACCACAAACCTCTAGGGTTTCATCAAAATGAGCTTACCTTATTAGCCCACAGTTACTTGCTTATTCAATATGTATATATGTTTTGTCATTTTTCTTTCCCCTATGCTATTTCATTTAACTAGAAAATAAGATCAAAATATGTATTATACAAAGTTTTTTTTGTATAATAAGTCATAACTGCTTTAATTGGCATCAGATGGTTGTATACTTGTCTCTTCATCTTTCTGTGCCACTTTTGAGAGTGGTAGTGGGTGGTAATCTCCTCTCCTCTCCTTTTTGTTTTGTTTCTGCTTTTTCTTTATCTTATGGTTACCTTTATGTTAAAGCTTAGATCTGTGCGCTTTGGTCAACTCATGTCCTTTGCATGCTTGAAGAGATCATGGGCTACACCCAGCTGTTGCATACGTATGGAAAGTAGCTAGCTAGGGTTCCGTCCTTGAATTTCCATAGCTTTTTTCTTATGTAATGTAGCTTATATTTGTAAGATAATTTGATCCTTTGCTAAAACAATTTAGTTTTCTTCTGTGAGTCATTTGCTGGCGTGAAGCTTCTTCCATTACCTTAGAGAGAGATGGAAGAATGATTAATCTTTCAACTTGCTATATATGATGATCCATCTATTACTTGAAGTGAAACCCTGTTATAACCTCTCTGGCTTGTGCATAAACTATACTGTGGTTCTGTGCATTTCACTCTAAAGAAGAGAATATGATGTGATGGACTGGACCTTTGATTTTGCTTGACCATGCAGTCTTCTTCTGCCATACATGAGCATGCCAGCAACTTGTAGTTTTGGACTAAAAGCTTTTGCTCTTGTCTTCTCTAAAAAGCTAGAAATCTAAATTCCTAACATTCGAGGGGGAAACTTTGATATGCTTTACACTGGTATGCAAATTTTTGTTTTCATGTTAAAATGTAGAGATATTGAGCGTTTTTTTTGGCTGAATAGTGACCATATTGTTGTGGTGTAGTTCTTTGCCGCAATTTCATATACAACAACGACAACAATCTATGCCTTAATTTATTGGCTAGATTATGTTATTAATGTTAAGAATTACAAGAAAATGTAAGACATAAACATCCTCTCCGTGTGGTTTTGATAATTTACACATGCACATGATTCTAATTTAATTAGGTTAAAGAGAGTTCATTATGTACTAACAGGAAATCAAACACAAAACTAATTAAGTGAAGGTGGTTACTCTTTAAGTTCTCTTATTTGTAGAGTCCATAAGGGAACAAAAACCGTAGAAAAATGAAAGAAAGATGGATATGTAGAAAAGGAAACAGGTGATCGGAAAGGTGAATGAGAGAAGCCTCATCAAGAAGACAACCTTGATGTGTCTTCTTTGATAGGCGTTTTTGCTTAGCTTAGACTTTTCTTATTTGCTTGGCGTTGTGGAGTAGTGCGTTCCAATTTTCTCTTATTCTGTCATCAATTTCTAAGTCCGAGCCATATGTAACACTGAATGCCTTTAATGGTCTGACTCTCTCTCTCTCTCTCTCTCATTATTTACTATTAAACAGTTTAGTCACATCAGCATTGATGCCATGGATTCCTCTTTACCCTGACTGTGATAAATGACGACTATGATGTATCTATTATTTGGAAGAAGTCAGAACTGTGTGCTATTAGACCGCATTGTTTGAATTTTGTATTTCAAGAAGTTATTAAGAATCTAGTACAGTTATGTCAGCTTAATTGGTGCAACCCTCTTTTCTATCTCTCAGAGTTACTCTGTGGACTGTTCTTTGAGTTGCACATTCGCTTCATACAAACCCAGATTCTTCAGGGAGCAACTTCGATGTGCAATTGGTATTTTGCCTTGAAAGTGTTTCGATTCTCGGAAAATGGAGGTTTTCAATTTGCGCTTCCTCGATCTGGTGGATACATAAACTGCATTTCTTGGAATTCATTTTTGTTGACCCAGTGTTTTCTGGTTTTGATTTTCTAAGCCCTCAAAGTATGTGTCTAGCTGAGAGAGTGAGAGGGAGAGGGAGAGTTGATCATTACCCAAAACCTGAGTTCTTCATCTCCCAAAAACAACAATAAATAAATAAAAATAGAACAAAAAATTCATGTTGCCCAAGACATCATGAGTTCCTCCAACCCAACACAGAGCTAGTAAAAAACATCAATACTGCTGTGTGTATATCTAATTAATTAATTAATTAATTAATTATTATTCTTCTTATTATTAGTTTTGATTAACATAAATATCTCGGTAACTTACATGTATCTCAACTAATTTCATAAATTAATAATCATATAAATTTTTAATTATCATAAAAAGATGTAATTAATTATTTAGCTAAGATTGTCTTGATTTGTTTTTTTATTAGAAAACTCTGTATTCAAAATAAAACTAAAGAAGGAAAGACACACACACTTTGACGCTAGGTTGGAGGAATGTATGATGTCTTGTGCATTACATAAACCTTGTCTAAAACCCCTTTAGTGAAGTATCTTGGACTAGAGACACATCCAGCTTTCTTTTTATTATGGTTTTTTCCTGGAACCAAGCTTTTCAAAAGGTTGATTTGTCTAATTAATGAAGGCTTCTCCTCCAAAGTAGCCATTTAGGTAGGTCCTATCCCTCCATCAACGGGTTCCTGGAAATTTCTTGCAAACATTAATGGGATGTTCCCCCGAAGAAATGGATGTCTCCAAAGGGAGGACATGTTAAGGCAGTGGTAGTGGGGCATTTACAGCCCACATTTTGGAGGCTTTACCCCTTGAACTATTTTGGTTGGACAAAAAATTTTAATTTAAATTATTTTTTGCTTCTTAAAATATTTTTTACTTGAAAATATATTAAAATAATATATTTTTATTTTTTAAAAATTATTTTTATATCAACACATCAAAATATCTAAAAACACTAAAAATATATTAATTTTAAATAAAAAATAAAAAAAATTTAATTTTTTTAAATTATTTTTAAAATATAAAAATAAATTGTTCTTTTTCACGACAAAATAAATCTTAAATGTAAATGTTGTGGCCCTTTGCATGAGGTTGAAGAAAACGTTGTCATCATTGTCATATATAGGCCCTTGAGTAAATGGAATTGATCCAGAATATCCAATAGAAATATCCATCCCAAATATATTAATGAGTTTCCCAAATGATACAGACTTTTGATACAATAGGTTTTGACTTGTAGGTCCTATACTCCTATGTGAAATCAAGTGTGCTCAGATGACAATTTTTATTTGAAATGAATGTTTAAGTCAAATTACATTACATTTCTTTATTATTATTGAAATGAATGTTTGTGGCAAATTACATTGCTGTTAATACCTCTAATTATATGCTGCAAATGGAAACAAGATTATATAATAGCGAATATTATGCTAGATAACATCAAATAAAAATTCTCAATTTACAAAGTTTTTGAACAAAAAGGC